>Ga0099822_1000098_pt1 | contig 51969 bp, 38 predicted proteins | sample CowpeawhiteBW_FD_76839 | JGI IMG/M metagenome (GOLD analysis project Ga0099822, IMG submission 76839) | Root nodule microbial communities of legume samples collected from California USA - Cow pea white BW | ecosystem: Host-associated > Plants > Roots > Nodule | place: USA: California | collected... | reverse complement strand
ATATATATATATATATATATATATATATATATATATATATATATATATATATATATATATCGGATGTATCCAATGAGAAATAATAAGAAGAAAGAAATCATCTCCTTTTAAACTTGAGAATTAATTACAATGATTATAAAGGAGATGAGAAAGTAGTGCTATGGCATCTCCCCTTCAACTAGAGCTTCTAACTTGCTCCACGCTTTTACAATTTATATGGGAGGATTGACTCCAACAGTTGTGTTTGGGATATTTGACACTTCTACTGTAATTGCCCGAAGACTAAACCCTATTTTCTGTATAACATTGTATTCTCTGAATGTACTTTATGAGACATTAACTAGTAAAATACCTTACATTGTTGCATAACTAAATTAGCAGAAACTCAGGGTTATTGATATTTTATATTCTGCTTTGTCTGAACACAAGTAATCCACATCTTCTCTTTGTGGTTATTACTAATCTCAAGCTTAGTGGCTTATTTGGAAATCTGAACAATCTAAACCAAATTTGTTATGCTTTGGTTTAATTTATAAAATATCCGTTATCAAAATTAAAAGAAATTTTACTTTTTATTTACTTTATTTTCCAGATTGCTAGGGTGTTACATCTCTTCTACAGGTTGGTTGTGCAGCCTAACACAGCTAGAGCTCACTCATTTGCAAAAGCATTCCTAGCATGTGGTGGGATAGAAACTCTTCTTGTTCTGCTCCAAAGGGAAGTTAAAGCTGGAGAAAGTGATGCTCTCGAATCGGTGGCAAAGAATCCTGAATTTAAAAAAAATGACAATGATGGTAGCAGTGAAATCGCAGAAACATATCAGGATGATGAAGGTTCTCAATCTGCTGATAGTTGCAGTAATATTGGTCCTAGTTCTCCTGATGTGTATATTGAAGAGATGTCACGTACCTCAGAAACTCCATCTGTCAAGAATTTGGGAGGCATAAGTCTATCCATCAGTGCTGACAGTGCTAGGAAAAATGTTTATAATGCTGATAAAAGTGATGGCATTGTTGTTGGGATTGTTGGTATCTTGGGTGCTTTAATGGTTTCTGGGCATCTGGGGCATGGTTCCCGCTCTGGTCTTGATACAGCAAGCAACCTATTGGGTGTTGGACTGCAAGATGGTGGAAGTACGATGTTTGAAGATAAGGTTTCTTTTCTTTTTTACGCCTTACAAAAGGCATTCCAGGCAGCACCGGGTAGGCTGATGACAAACAATGTCTATATAGCTTTATTGACTGCCTCGGTATGACATACTCTCTCTACCTTATCCCTAGTCCCTAGTCGATGCCAAATGTAGGATACTATTAGTGACAGTTAATTATATACCAGTATAAAAAGGGAAAATATTGTGTTTATTGAAATTGACATGTTTTATTTAGTATAAGCTTATTTTCTTTGGCCATTATAATCTTATAGATTTTCTTTCTTTCTAGGTGTGTAAATGTATGTTATTTCTTTCAATATGAGAAAAAATTATAATTCTTCCAACTCAATTCTGTATGATATAGCTCTTACATTCTTTGCTTTGTATGTGTACTATCCATGTTATTTGCATTGTATGACACTTTGAGATAAAATGTGCAAAATCTATTTAAGATTTTGTTGAAAGAGAGATAGATGCAAGAGATGTTGAAACTGTGTACACGTTACATGATTGCAAGAAATACATAGTAATTGCGATTACTACAGATAATTATAGGGAATTTTATGAGTATACATGATGTGATATGTTTTAATCAGATTCTAATAAATTGATTCTAATTAGATATGCCTATAATGATGTCAAAACTGTGACTCTTATTTTATTGTACAACTTTCGTAAAACTGCATTTTTGGGTGTATGTACCCCTAGCTTAAGGGTTGAGTGTTATAGGACAGTACTTTTCCTACATAAATGTATGTGTGTATATATAATATACATCAACTGAGCACAATAAACCACTGCTTTTATTATCACATCTTAATTCAAGTTGGCATCAAGAGACCCTACCTTAAAGCCAGTTTTGTGAGGTTAGGTTAAGCTTAAAATCCACTTTCTAAGATAGTATGAGAGCTTATCCTAGAAAGTTTTGTTGGGTCTATTTATTCACTTGCTTTTGGATCGCTATAAGACTACCCATAAATATTTATATCCAGTCCTTGGTGAGAGTAGATTGATTAGAGATATGATCAAATTATAATTTATAAATAGGTGTAAACTTCAACTTGCTAGCCAGTTTTGTGAAACTGAGTTAGACTCGTGAAAAATTTTGTAGGCTGTAAGCAATAATTAAGAAATTATTTTTCTTGATACAAAAAAGAAACAATAATTGCTATTTAATGAAAAATAAGATCCAAATAAAAGGAAATAAGTCTCCTGAAATAAAGGAAACAAATCTCCATAACTAAAGACTAAACAAATCTACCAAATAAACTCCAAATCCCAATCCCTTAAGTTTAGGAATTTCTTGCAAACAAATATATATTTATTATTTAGCCAATTTGTATTTATTGTATAGTAAATGTGCAATATTTACAGTCATATTTCAACATGCCGTCTCAAGTTGAGGAATAAATATCCTCCATTTTCAGCTTGGTTATGAGATTATTGAAGTATAAGGATTGCATCCTTTTGTCAGCACATCACATGTTGGTTGGACGGAATGTCTGACATGCATTCGAAACTTTCTTCTAATTTTCCCTTAATGATGTGTTTATCTATTTCAGCATGTTTTGTCCTATTATTCTGAATGGGATATGTGCAATGTCTATTGCTAACTCATTATAATATTAGAGCTTCACGGGTCCCTCCAAATTAACCTTCAAGTCATCTAAGATAATTTTTAGTCATAATAACTCACATAGCCCTTGTGCAATGGACCTGAACTTGCATAATCTGCATTAGGGTAGGCTTCAAGAATTAGTCTTCCATTTTTTTGAACAATATTTGTTTTCCCACGATGCTCTTGAAGTAATATAGAATTATTTAAGCAGCTTGAAGATGAGATTCCTTCAGTCCATGCATAAATTGGTTGATGAAACTCACTGAATGAACAATGTTTGGCCGTGAGTCAGATATATGAATCTTCCAATCGGTCTCTAATACATCTTTTTGTCCACTATTGGTTTGTCTTCAGCCTTACATAACTTATGATTAAGATCTATTGGTTTGCACCCACTTTTTCAAGTTTCTACCAACAAAGCAGTTATATATTTTTGCTATATATGAAAATTCCTTGGTTAGAGTAGGCTACTTCAACCCTTAGAAAATATATCAATCTTTCTAGCTCTTTTTGTTCAAACTCTTGGACTTGTCTCTGTTTCAATTCATTCTCTTTTTAATCATTTCCCGTTGCTATAATATAATCAACATAAACTACAAGGATTGTTACCTCCTGTTTTCCTCAATGTTTAGTAAAGAAAGTGTGATCTCCTTGACTTTGTAGCGCAATCCCCTCATAGCTTTTGTGAATCTTCCGAATCAAGCTCTAAGGGATTGTTCCAGTCCATAAAGAGCCTTTTGAGTCTGCACACCTTATTTTTTGTCTCCTTCAAACCTAGGTCAACTATTCATGTAGAATTTTGCTTTGAGGTTTCCATGGAGAAATGTATTTTAAACATCATATTATAGAAGGTTCCAATCAATGTGGGAAGGTATGGTAAAACAAAAAAAATCCTTACTGTATTCATTTTAGCAATTGGTGCAAGAGTGTCTTGGTAGTCTATTCCATAAGCTCGAGTTATCCCTTGGCAAACTATCTCATTTTGTACCTTTCAATATACCCACCAGCCTTATATTTTACTGTGATTATGCATTTGCTGCCAGAAATATTCTTTTGTTTGGGTTTGCCAACAATTTCCCAAGTATTATATTTTTCCAATCCATCAATCTCCACTTTCATGACATCTTTCCATTCTTTCTTTGTCAAAGTCTCAGTATCATGTTAGGGACAACAATAGAATTCAAACTAACAGTGCATCTTTTATGGTTAACTGATAATTTGTGTAGAGGATAGAAAGTTTGTTGTGTAGTTTCTAGTACCTTTCTGATGGCTATGAGAAGATCAATGTCATTTAGAGAGTTTAAAGTGTTCCCATCATCTGGTTCAAGTCTATCTATAGTTTTAGGTTCAAAACTTGGATTGAATTCATGAACATGTCACATGTATGGAATGCCTTTCATTCTTGTGTAGACATTGTTGAATCTTGGAAAATTGTTGATCCAGTATTTTCTAGTTGCAGTTCAGTGGCATTAGTGATATTATTAGTTTTAGCTTCTAATTCTGCCCTAGAGTTAATTTGCTGAGCCGTAGGTTCATTTTTGGAGGTTTCAATTAGAGCATATGACAGAGCAAAGGGTTGAAGGTGGTCATCAAAATCTTTTGAAAGAAATTCTTCGCAGCCAACATTGGAGAAAAAAAAAAGTCAATGAAGGTGATATCATTGCAGATATACAATTATTTAGATGAAGGGTTATAACACTTGTAACCTTTTGGAGTTACTGAATAACCAAGATAGACGCATCTAATAGCCTGCGGATAAAGTTTGTCCCTATTTTGGTTGTGGATGTGTACAAGAGCTGTGCAACCAAATATTCTAGAAATAAGGCCATCAGAGATCTTTGAGTGAGAGAAATATTGTTTAGGGTTTCAAGTGGACTTTTGTATTCTAGGATGTGTGAGGAAAACCTATTTATCATATATGCAGCAGTGAGGACAACTTCTCCCTATTAATATTTTGGAACTTTCTTCTGAAAGAGAAGTGCTTAAGAAAGTGCCTATTTTTCCTCTATATCACTCCATTTTGCTGGGAGTATAGACACATGAAGAATCATGATTGATCCTTTGTATTGAAAATAAGTATACGCAGTTTTGTTGAAATAATCCCTAGCATTGTTGGACCTAAATCTTTTTGTGTTGGCCTCAAATTAATGTTGAGTCGTTGAATGAAAGATGGAAATAACAATAGCCACGTCATATTTTTGTGTAAGTAAATGGAGCAAAACAACTCTTGTGCAAATAAAGACTACGAACCAACGGAACCAAGAGATACTAGTTATAGTATAGATTGTGCCCATATACCACTACAGATTAATTGGAAAGGTTGTGTACTTCTATTGTTGCTAATGCGAATAGATACACTCTTTCGTGTTTATCAAATTCACAAGCCTCACGGTGCAGTAAAGAAATCCCAAACCCTTATATTTAGGGGTTTCTTATAAACAAATCTATATTTATTATACAGTAAATGTGTTGTATTTATATCCATATTTCAACAAGACTTAAAATTCACTTTTTAGGAATAGGCTAAGTTTTGTCTTTTCTCATTATAGAGGAAGCATATTAATTGGAATAAGAAGGTAATACTCAATTATAAATGAAAATTTCCGTCTTATATTGTTAAAACATTAATACACCAAAGCCTTGAAGCCACATTGGATATCTATTTAAGATACTCACGTTTTCATTTGCCACGTTTTTTCTGCTCTTTTTTATTTCAGATAAATGCCTCTTCGACAGAGAATGGGCTGGATTTCAATGATTCTAGTCATCGCTTTGAGCATTCACAACTGCTAATAGCGCTTTTGCATTCCCTTCCATTTGCACCCAGGCCTTTGCAGAGCATAGCACTACAGGTAATGGCTTAACACTTTTTTTCACAATGTTCTTTTCTAATGTTAGTGTCTTCTTTTCTAATGTTCTTGATTTATGCATTTGATTTTCTTATAGCAATTTACTTATTGAAATACTTGCTTAATTTAGGAATTTTAGTTTCTTGTTAGACGCTTATTTTTTTTTTTTTGGATGTTCTAAGGGAATGTCACCAATATTTTAAGATCAACAAGATTGTGGTGCAACAAAAATAATTTCTTTACTTCCATAAGAGACTAGCTAAGTCTGATAATAAGATTAAAACTAATAAAAAGAAAGTGATAGGCTCAACTAGGTTCTATTTAAACAACAAGAGGAATTGAATCCAGAAAAACAAAAGACAATCTACCTCTTGGAGTTTATTATTGAGTGTGTTAACCTAGATTTCAAAGCACCTTTTCTCTCCTACAAAAAAACACGAACAATTTACCCCCTGTTTATATTGTTTAGTAACTAATTCTGTAACGTGACCTATCTCTCTCTTTTCCAAAGAAGTGTATGTGCCACCTCAAGAAGATGCCTATTTTTTCTTTCAGCAATGCTATTTTGTTGTGGTATATTAACACAAGTAAATTCATGAGCAATACTATTTTTGGAAAGAAATTTAGACATGTCATGTGTAACACCTCAATTTGGAATGTCACGGAAAGTTATAAAATGAACACGTTTAGCGGAAAATGATTATCGTTGAAACCGTACTTAAGCAAAAATTTCAAATTTAGTTATAAGATTTTGTAGTTTAAAACTTTAATTGTCTAAAAATTTTCATCCATCCTCTCGTCAATCTACTCCACACCAGAAGCATCAGAATATCACCTGCTCCCGTCTAATACACACGTGATACGATCATCACACACACAACAAATACACAAACAAACAAATAGGGCTAAGCTAACCACAAATAACAATATATAAACGAAATTTAGCAAAATAAGACATTTCAAATAATACTCAACATCACATCCAGCTAAAATACTTAAACATAGTAATCACAACCAAGCTTTGGTTTTCAGCCACCTTTTAACCACCACATCATCTAGTTTTTAGAACCAAACGGTTCGAGTCGTCCTGCCATCGCAGCACCTGACCTATCTCCCTTATTCCTCAAGAACTTACGAGTAACAACTTTGATGCATCGCACACCGAACACTATACTTAGCAACGAGCCGGAACTAAGACAAAACATCTTTGCTTTCCCCACTGCCTCGCACAGGCGATAAAGTACAACATTCAGACTAATCATCTTCCATTGTATCACACAGGCGAAGAGAATCTCTTTCCACTGCTCCACACAGGCGAAAGAGTCATCATTGAGTCTCTAGGTACAATGGAAAACCTCACAAAAATTAACTCCACCAAGATTTTTCAAGCAATGAAAAACAATCACAACATGCAACACATGAGAGCTAAAGATTTCCAACAAAACTACGGCCAAGTCTAAATACCCTTTGAGATCACTCTCGCTGGCAGGAGTGAAAACCAAACCACACACGTGTCCAACAAGAATACCGACCCGCGTTTGTCTAGCAAAAGAAATCAACTCTACTCCCCTCTAATATCCTACAATCTTAGGTAAAGCAAGAAATAAAACCTCTTGGTAGCACCTATGCATTGGCTTAAAGCAACCAACGAAATTCATGAACACATAGAAGGAACCCCACTAACGAAACTTCGGAAAATAAAGTGGAGAACGTAACTACCACCCAATCAGATGATGGTTGCATGAATTACTGGAGCAAAAACCGTATGCATGGGCACGGCATCATGTTCTAAGTTGCACTAAAAAGGCCTTGCATGGTTGTTCTATCAAAAGTTAGAGGTGTAATAAACACTAAGCTAAAATTGGCTATCCTTTACATGTGCATGCACCCAAAAGCTAAGGAAAGAGAAAATGAATTTATGTGTGGGCCCATGTCTTCTACCAATCAACTAGCATGTGCTATGAAAGAGACAAAGCTATTTCTAAACTAGCAATGAAGGACCTGACGTGATGGCAAAGAAAAGACCAAAGGAAGTGTGTAAAGCTACACCCAAAAATCATAAAGAAAGCAAGCATAAATATACGTGGGGTCCATGGTCTTTAAGCACCTAAACATGTATTAAGGGATAACGAAAGATGGAAGAAAAGGGTACTGCTCCTAAAAGCTTAAAGGGAAAGATAAAACTTTGCACGTGTGCCCATGTTCTTCCACCCATCAATTAAACATGTGATAGTAATTTTAAAGAGCACAAAACTGCATGCATTGTAATATGTAAAGGAAAGAACCCCCAATCCACCTAACCGTAAACATGCAAAACCAAGAACACATGCAAAAGTTGCCCAAAATGTAAAGAATGATGACAAAATGTATGTGATAATTAAGATGATAATTAAAATAAATAAAATAATGGCTTAAATCAATAAATTAATTTTTCCATGTGTGATAATTAAATTAAATAATTAAATAAAATAAAATAAAATAACAGCTTAAATCACTTACTAAATATCAACAACTTTTCTTTATATCTTCACTCGATTACTCTAAGTTTTTCCCGGGTCTTACATCATGATAGACATATTCTTTCTTATCATTAGCACATAAAGTTTTAATTTACTTTCCAAATTGTGTTTTTATTGTATGAAAAAATTTGTCAAATTAAGTAGAAACTTTAGATTTTTCTTTCATGAGAAAAATCTACGTAACATGACATGCTTAAGTAAATAATAGGGATTCCTTAGTGCTGAGAACTTTTTCACCTAAATTATCCCAAACAAACTGTACTAACCCCCTTTACTAATGTAGTATAAGGATCAACTTAGGTCAGTCCAAGGAGAGCTATTGCAGTGAGTTCATGGACTTGTTGAAAGACAGATTTTTGGGGGGTTTTCAGAAGTAAGAACATAAAGTAGTAACTAAAGGCTAGAATAATTAAAAAGCAGTTAAGATCATGACATACAGGCTATGAAACTAGAAAACAAAAATGCAGCTAAACCAGAACTGTGAGATGAGGTGTGTAATACCAAAAGGAAGATGCAATGGAAATTTGAAAATAAAACAGCTAAGAGATAAAAACAAGTACTATGGAGTCAATTGAATGAAAGCATAATTGCAATATCAAAAAAGAATTTAACCAAAAAGAGAAATGTGTAATAGAGGATAAAATAGGTACAACTTTCACTAAAACTGAGAAAATGAAAATGCAAGATTGGAATGTAAAGTGAAGGACATGAAATGCATGATCAAACTATAGAGTAAAAATAGATATCAAAAGAAAAAATTCAACAGAATAGCAAGTGCTCCAACCTAGTGCTGAAAAAGATGAAAAAGGCAACACATAGCATAGTAAAACAGTGCAGAACCAGTGGCTGAAATAGTAGTTCAGAAAATCAGAGATTAACACTGGATTGGAGTTCATTGTGCAAAGTCAACCATTGATCTCAGCACTAGTAGATAAAACACACGCAAAACCAGAATCTAGCATTAAAAATGGACAAACGCCCCAGGAAAACTAATATCATCTTAATCACTAAAATTAGGTGGAAGAGCAAAAAAGTCATAGGAAATGGAACAGTGAAAAGAAGAGCTTAAAACATATGGAGAATCAAAAACTAACAAGAAATCAAGACTACAACATTGTGTTTTCTCCTCTCCCCACTCAGAAAATTGAAGCAACTCTCTCTCTCTCTCTCTCTCGCTATTACATTCCTCCTCCCAGGTATATTTTCATTAAAAGCTAAACAGAAAACATCCCTAACAAAAATATGGAAGGTGCTAAAAAGTTGCTCCACATCTGCCAAAAAGCTTCTTTTTGTGAGTGTGTGCTGCTGCCAATTCAGAATTGGTTTCTGTGTTATCTGCTGATATAGCATGTGGATGGTTACATTTCCCTTGCTCAACCTCATTTGGGCCATTCCATGTGCACATTAGATGTAGAGGGGATTTGCTCCAAAGCTTTGCTAAATGCACAGATTTTGAAAGAAAAGCTTAAGCTATTTCTGCGCTTGTAATCTGCTGTGATCTTCAAATTAGAGCCCTTTGAGTCTAGAATCCAATGCAGAAAAGAATCAACTCAATTGGACTCTTGTAGAGAAAGTTATAAGCAAAACAAATAACAAAGGTTAGGGGTGAAAATCCTGCATTTTTCTGCTGCGTTGAGCGCCAACGAAACAGGGAGTACCCCTTCACAGCTGTTCTTGGTGATAATAAAATGGTGCTGAGCAGTACCATTACAAATAGCATGTTTTAAAAACGTGTCGGGCGCGAATAAATGGTGCTAGGCAGTGCTACAACTCCTAAACTTCCTAAAAATTGATAAACCAAGCTAAAAAAATGAAAGATAAAAGAAATATAAATCCTAATTGGATGTAATAAGCCTTAATATGAGAATATAGAAATTGAGTTATCACTTAGCCTCTTCTTAATTAAAACAGAGCAATAAGAAAAAAAAAAAAGCTCTGACAGTGGTAGCAGTGACGATAGTAACAATTCTGACAATGGCAATGGTGGAAGATCCAGCAACAACTCAGGCAAAAGGTCTGACAACAACTCTAGCAAAATCTTTGACTAAGCTCTGGTTAAAGCTTCGGCGATGGTCCAACAACATGTCCGACAAGGGTTTGGTGACATCTTTGGTGGATGACAAACGGGGTGAGTCAGCGGTGACAAAACCATGTGTTAGGTGCACTTTAGGAAATCCTAATATTTGAAGGAAATGGGTACACTTCAAGCAATCCTAAAAGAAATCATAACTAAGACGGTAAAGAGTAAATATGAAAGTATGGCTCCCAAGATCAAGAGCTCTAAATCTAACTTCAAAAGATTAATATAAAAGAAAGAAGATCAATGTAGTTAGCATTTATTCAAATTGATTCATGTGAAATTGTATATCAACCTTTATGTACAGAGAACTCTAACCCTAAAGTAACAATTATAAAGAGATCTCTAGAATCTTCTAACAACTATTAGCTTCCAGTTGCACACTTAATATTCTACCAACAACTTCCGGTAATGCATTAATATCTTACTAGCAACAAATTCTAAGGAAACAAACCGCTGTAATTATGGGATTGTTTTTAAATACATAATCCTAGTTTTAATAGCAAGATACACATATAATAAATATTAAAAATATAGCAAGGATAAAATACAGAACTTCCTAACATACATAATGAGTAGCATGATTTTGAAAGTTACCAAACATTGTTTTTAGGGCTTCCATTCCTGCCTGATAATTTCCAATGACAATTATATGATCTGAAATAGACAGTATATCCCCTTGAAGCCAAATGCTCAATAAATAGTATATGGTCACTAGGTGATTGTTTCAATTCATAGAGCGAGAAATCATGCTTTAGTAGACTTCCTTAGTTTTCAATCCATAGTTCATTGAAAACATAGATAAAAAGATTTAAGCTATGTTGGTTATATCTCACATTTAAGTCTATAGTCTCTCCATTTCTTCTGGTCTTATGAGCAAAGTATTGCCTTTTGGCATGTATTGGCTTTAAGTACATAGTTAAGTATTGCAGTGCATGCACTTGCCACTGCCATACATACAGAAAGTCTGTTTATGGAATTGAGTCCGATGAAGAGTTCCAGCAGTGCATGTACTTCCTAATTGAGAACTTGTTTCTGACCCTCTAGTTTTAAGCTCCCTGTTTATGTATGATTTCAGGATCTTCAATTTTTGGCTTGCAGTCATCCAGAAAATAAAGGGATTCTGACAAATATGGAGGAATGGCCTGAATGGATTCTTGAGGTCCTAATCTCAAACTATGAGGTAATAATTTATGAAGCTCTTAACTTTGCCTTTCTTTACTATCACTTCATTTTTCTTCAATAAAATTTAACAGACACTTATGTCTCCCGTTCAAAATCTCGAGAAAAAAGTTAACATATGGATTATTGCGAGGTCATGTGTCATTATCATAACATTGTGGCTCGAAAACAATGTTTGAAGCAAATAATTCACAAGGGTCTTTATGAATCGATTGTGGTGTTAATAAATTTGATTTTAAATGGTTTAAGTCTCAAAATTCATTTAAAAATGTTTTTTCTTTGAGTAGAAAAAACCTGATTTAATTTATAAATTTTGAAAAATATTATCGGGTTGTATTAGAAACCTTATATATGATCCTAAGCCGGGATTGAGATTTTACCTTTTGGATTGTTTTCATTGAAACTTATCTACCTTGGAATGTGGTGGAGGTTGTACTTTTCAGGATGGTCCAGAGTCCAGAGAGAGAAAGAGGAACGGAAGAGGAACATCTGAGAGAGAGAGGAAGAGAGGGAAAAATCTGATTTTAGATAGAGAATACAAGATCATGGAACTCTATAGAGCTTGAACCCTAAAGAGCATGCCCATTTGACATTCGTCTGTTAGTTAAAGCAGAAATAATATAACAACTAAAAATGCTACAGCTACTGAAAACACAGCATAATGAACTGCACTAGGTTTATACTACTCTAATACAACAAGGGTGCAAGAGGGCTATGTTTTCAAATTAGCGTGGTTTGAAAATAAATTGATTTGTATACATGTCAACTTGTGTAATGTTATTATTTATGCTGCATGTTTTTTTTTTTTTTTGATTGAACAGTTGGGTCCCGGCAAATCATCTGATTCGACAAGCCTTGGGGACATAGAGGACATAATATATAAATTCCTTGTTATAATGCTAGAACGTTCAATGCGCCAAAAGGACGGATGGAAGGTTTATTTGCATTATATTCGGCTACTGCCTGATCATGCCATAGTTTATTTTTTAATATTTTTATATTAATTCTTTGTTTCTTTGGTTGGAGTTCTAATTAATGAATGTTGTAATTTTAGATGAGACTTGACGTATAGTGCAAATAATTTTTGGTTTACTCGAATTTCATTGGTTTGTTCATAGCGCCTAATGTGTTATTTGATCACTTGGTGATCTAAGGTTTGGTTATATTGAGTTACGTATCACATACAAAAGATGTCCTTTCTTCTTATTTTTCTATTTTGCGTTTATATATATATATATATATATATATATATATATATATATATATATTTGAAGTAAATTTAGTTCGGCAGCAAAAGAAGGGGTTCTTGGTGCCATGATGTTTTGAACTCTGAAACCAATAAGAGTTTGTAGCCAAAGTGTCAAGTAAAATAAAACAGGACTGTCTTCTTTGCCCATCTTGATTTCTATTTTTATCAGGTTCATTCATTCTACTTCCTGTTGCTTAATTTTTGTAGGATATTGAAGCAACAATTCATTGTGCAGAATGGCTTTCAATTATTGGTGGATCTAGCACAGGAGAACAGCGAATTAGGTAAGTTTGTATCCATCAGGAGCTCGTTAAGTTTCTTTCTTCTATTACTTTATTCAGCTCCATCATGATAGTCTGTTCCTTTACTTGATGTTGTTTGACATTGGCAATATTTTGTAGAAGTATCCAAAAAGCTAATTAGCTCATTGGATTTGATAAAATTATCTGTTGACACAAATGATAAATATGAACATGTTTATATGATATTTTTATATAAATTTTATTTTTATTTTATTGACAAAATATATTTTGAGATAATTATAATTTTAGTTTTTGATTAATTTTAAACTCTTGTAAGGTTTTTATTTGTAGAGAGATTATTTCAATTATTTATTTAGTTTCAATTACCATTTTTTTTTTACATATTATGAATTTTACTATTAATTTTATATTATTTCTTCATATTTTTCCAACCAAATTTAAAATAAAATCAATTAGCATACACTTAAGTGGATGCCCTATTTTCCGTTATGTTGACTGTGATAGTTAAAATGTCTTGAAATAGAATTCTAAAATATCGTGATATACAGAGGGATCACAAGCCTTGGGAGTGACTGCTTTTCTATAAATTTTCAGGGGAAAATTTTCATTGCTATTAAATTATCCTATTTCATTGTTTCCAGTAAAATAAAAATTATATTTTCTTAAAGGTCCTCGATTTGGAATTGAAATACAACATATCATTGTTATATATGTGCCAGGTTGTGAAGCCAGTCCCAAGGTTAACTGAATTAAAGATATTCTCGATCTTTTGAAAATTGTAAGTTTCACTGAAGTTTAAATATTTAATAAAATACGCAGTCACTCCCAGATCTGCTCCACATTGATTGACAGGGAACTAAATGAGCAACAAATGATGTCTGAAAGACAGGCATGAATAATAGATTAGTGGCATTCTTGATAATGGATGAGCAGTTCTTTGATAACACTGATCTATGCTATTATTCTGCTGATATGTACTCTATTTTCTCGTTCTTTTCTGACATTTCCTTCTCTGAATTCAATGCCATAATCCTAGTCTAGCTTTGTGGAAAAATATTATGAAGAATTTTAGGCATATCTTTCACAGGATCTTTCTATACTATCTTATATTTCCCTTGTCTTGATGAAAAGTTTACACTGAAGAGATGCTCTTTTTACCTTGGTATACTGGTTTATGTGACCATTCTTCCTTGGTTCATGTATTGAAGGCGTGAAGAGTCATTACCTACATTTAAGAGAAGACTCTTTGGTGGCTTGCTGGACTTCGCTTCTAGTGAGTTGCAGATCCAGGTACATATTCTTCCAACCTTTGTTGATTTTTCTTAATGAACAGTTTCATTTTTCCCATTACAAGATATTTTGTCCTTTTCATCTTCTGACGTTTTTTCCCTACTAGTTAATTTTGGTTATTAATGTGTATGCTCATCTAGAAAACAATTTCTCAACTACTTACAGAAATGTGTGAATGTATAAAAACACGCACAAATGCAATTATATATATATTGTTTTTGTTGAAAAGAGTGGAAGGAAAACAGAAATAACGTCTACATTCAGGCTTTCCTTACTGCAGACTCAAATTATTGCTATGGCTGCTGCTGGTGTTGCTTCCGAGGGTTTGTCTCCGGATGCTGCCAAGGCAGAGGCTGAGAACGCTACTCAGCTCTCTGTGGCTTTAGTAGAGAATGTCATTGTGATACTAATGCTTGTCGAGGATCATATACGGTCACAAAGCAAGCAGTCATCTTCTTTACGTGCTGCAGATGGCTCTCCATCTCCCCTGTCTCTCTTTTATCCAGTGCATTATAACTTAACATCATCACTCACAAGCTCAGAATTAACAGATGTTAGGGGTGATCGCACATCAGCATCTAGCAACTCTGGGGGAGTCTCTCTTGATGTATGCATACAGTAATTTAAAAGTAGAAGTGCATGCATGCTATGTGTCATAAATGCATTAGTTTGCATTTTCTCTCCATTGTTGTTTTTATCATTCCTTCAAAATTCTTGCAATGGTTGCATAGCATCCTGTTTTTTATAAGCCTTTTCTAAAATCAATAATTTTATACATCACTTTTTAAAGTTTCAATTTCTGTTTTTTATTTTTTTATTTTTGCAATGCTTTATCTGTTTCTCCATAAATATCCATCTTTTGGTCTTATAGAGAATTTGAACAGAGAAAAGAAAAGGAAAGACTGAAGAAGAACAGAATATTTTTATTAACTGTTTTTCACAATAGAATGTTATGTACAAGTAGTATTTATAGACGTACATTGCTTCTTGCTGTTATAAACTGACAGCTGTACAATGAAAAGGAAGACATACAAAGAAAGAAACCTGCAGCTGTACATGTTTGACTATTTATGCAAGTTGACCATAATATGTACACTATGAGGCCCCCTCAAACTCAAGGATAAGATTTTTCAAAAGCAAATGTCTTCATATTTAGTTTGCTGTGAAGAAACACCAATCAAGTTGTAGACAATGGCATAATTAAAACATCAGTCCACTAATCAAGAGTAGGAATAGGATAAACTAGGAGTTGCTTTGCCAAAATCTTTTCTTGTGCAAGGAAGACATCAATCTCCATATGTTTAGTTCAATTGTGAAAAATTGGATTATGAGTGATAGCCACGTTGCAACAACTTTTATTGGGCTTACTGGAGTGTACAACAACTTGTTTTTTGGACCACGAAGATATTAGATTAGGACCAAAAAATGGCTGCCCCTAAAGTAGATCTTCGATCATCTATATTTGTTGCCCAGTCAACATCACCATAGGCTTTTAGGCTTAAAGAGCAGTTAAGCGATGCAGGTTGAAAATGCAAACCAGGAATTATTATACCCTTAAGATATCTCAGTATGTGCTTCATAATGATCCAGTGAGACTCAAGAGGTTTAGTCATGAATTGACAGACTATGTTCACTGCATAACTAATCTTTGGTCTAGTAAGAGTAGCATGAAGAGCACCCACAACTGAACAATACAAAGTAGGATTAGAGAACAAATTAGCTCCATGTTTAGATATCTAGGAATTATTAACCACAGGGGAAGAAACAGAATGAGCTTCTGTCGTGTGTATCTTATGAAGCAAATATTGGATGTACTTGATTTGATTCATTAGAATAGACTTGTCAGGTAAGTTGTCTCGGTTGTTTCCAAGGTAAAGTAGCATGAAGTTTGGACCTAATGTCTTGAATCAGTTCAGCAGAGCTACCATTTATTATAATATCATCCACATAAACCAGAAAACAAACAACTGCAACTGTTTTTTGTATACTATTGAATATAGTGAAAATGAGTTTTTTTAGATTAATCTCCCTCTCGTGCAAAACTACACATAGGGTAATGTATTTATAATAAAGGAGACATGGGCTAAGCCCAATATAAAAGATAAAAAATAATAAGAAACTAAAGATAAAAGATAAAGATAAGACATCTAATATATCTAACACTCCCCTTCAAGTTAGTGCATACAAATCATATGTACCAAGCTTGTTACAAATATAATCAATTCTCGGTCCCCATAAAAAGACTTACTTAAAATATATGGTAACTGATCACTTGAGTTAACAAACTCAGTCTTGATGTCTCCAGATACAATCTTCTCTCAAATGAAATGACAGTTAATCTCAATGTATTTGGTTTTGTCATGAAGACTGCATTAGAACTAATATGAAGAACAACTTGGTTGTCACATACAAGTGTCATTTGAGTCACATCTCCAAATTGTAACTCTTTAAGTAATTGCTTAAGCCAAACAAGCTAACAAGTGGATGAGGCCATAGTTCTATATTCCGGTTCTGTACTAGATATTGCCACAACACTTTGTTTCTTTCTTTTCCAAGAGATCAAGTTACCACCAATGGAGACACAATATCCAGATGTAGACTTTCTATCAGAAAAGACCCTGCACAATCAGCATCTAAATAACAAACCACTCTTGTATGGTTATTGGAACCATATAACAACCCTTTTCCAACAGATCCTTTTAGGTACTTTAATATCCGAATGACTGCATTCCAATGATCTTCATATTAAGAATTAAGAAATTGGCTTATCACACTGAATCCAAAGGAAATGCCATGATGAGTAACTGTAAGATAATTCAATTTCCAAACTAACCTTCTATATTGCTCAAGATATAACACAAGCTCCCCTTGATATGGTAGAAGTTTAGTATTAGGATTCATGGTTGTGTCAACAGATTTTGAATTCATCAACCCAATTTCCTCCAAAATATCCAATACATATTTCCTTTGAGATATAGCAATACCATCTTTGGATTGTGCAACCTCAATACCCAAGAAGTATCTAAGTGTTCCAAGATCTTTGGTCTAAAACTTGTCACTGCCTGTAAGAACGATGTTATCAACATATACTATCAAGTACATACATCCAACACTCGAGTGATGATAAAGGACTGAATGATCTTATGGGATCTTGAGGGACATTTTTGAGAATTGATGTTATTGACAGGGAGAACCCTGTGAAAAAGGAAAGTAGTTTTCCTTTGGAAGCTTTGGTTTTTACCATGTAAAGGGAATCATACAGTGCAAGACTTTGTCTTTTACTTTGTTTTTGTCTTGTTCTTTCATCGTAGTTTCTAGGTTCCTAACAATTTGGTCCGATATGCCGGATCCGAAGAAAAAGGGAATTTTAGAAAGTATAGTGAGTTCTTTGGGATAGTTTGGCCAGCGAGTAAGGAAGAGTTATGGTGGAGATGAAGACAAAATTCTCTATTAGCAAAGGTATCCTACGGGACATAAAGAAGATTAGAGAACTTCTTCAAGATATCAAGAAAGGAAAGAAGTAAAGATGGTTTTGGATATTGTGAAAGGTAGTTTGCAAGACATGAAGGAAATGAAAGAACTTCTTCAAGACATCAAGAAAGGAAAGAAACTTTCACATGGAGGGGAAAATTCAATCAATCTTGAAAAGAAAAGATAAAAAGATGCCATTGACAGTAAGGGATTTGTCAGGATTACTGATGATGATGTTTTTCGAGAAACAAGTAATGTGTTGCTCCTAGCAGAAGTCTCGCATGATACTGAAAAAAGGATCTAGTTTCCAAATAGATGTGATAGTGGTTTCTGAAAGTACTATGGAGTTTGAAGAGAAAAACAATGAATATGAATGCCAATCACATAATTCTGGAGCAAAAGTAAAATTGGTTTCTGTGACAGAAATTGACACGGTGGTTGAACCACATGATTCAAATGAAGCTGAATTGCAGAAAGATCTGAGTCGTTACTTGGTCTGGAGGAAACTTGTGATGTTTTAGAACTAAAAACTAAAAATAAGGAATGTCTTGGAGGCTACCAAGAAAGGTTTCTTGTGAAGGCATTCACAAAGGTTATTATTGATGTTACTAGCTTTGAAATTATTGATATGGTACATGATAACATTTTTTTGGATGTTGTGGATCAAGGTTTTGATGGTTTGCTTCTTATGACAACCAAGGATGGGGATAAAGAAGATATTAACAAAGATTACATGTCAACAATGTGAACAATGGTGCTTTGGTTAGACTAAAGCATCTAGTTGAACATGATAAAGGAATGACTGACCAAGCACATGGTAAAGGAGAGACTTCGAGAGTGTAGACCGAAGCCAAACCTATAATGTCTAATCCTAAATCCCCCCAAACTTCATATTCAGGACTAATAATATTCAGTGTTCTTGTCTTGTTCAGTAAGAAACTGAGCAGGAATAACTGGATTTATAACAAACGTTACAATTTTGTATCATCCAATTTCTCAGCAAATGATGTTGGACAAGATAATGGAGCAGAGGTAGAAGTCATAACTTCAGCAGCAACAGATTTTGAAAAACGCAAGCTAAGCTGAGAAACGCTTAATGAAAAAGAAACAGAGGAAACCTTAACAAATAATCATTTTGAACAGAACCGATCTCTTGATTAATTACCAGAAAGAAGTCACGAAATACAGTGAAAATTCAAAAACCAAAACAGGAAAGAAGTGCAAGTCAGGTCTCAATCAATTCATCAATCTTAATTTGAATTAACAGATGTAATCAATCTTGAATTGGACTTTGAACAAAATCCCGATTAAAGTCTTAAAATGAACAATTCGTTGAAAATTGAAAAACCGTGAGAGGAAAGAGGTGTGAGCAAGATGTGAATCAATTCATCAATCCCAACTTGAATTAACAAGTGTAACCAATCTCGAACTTGAATTTCGACAAAATCACTGGTTAAATTCTTCAAATCAAAAATTCGGAGCCAAAATTAATCAAAACACAAAAGTCAGCACCAACTTACAAACATTCACGAACTCAGCAGGGAATGAAATGAACAATTCACCAATTGAAACTTAAACAAAATGAAGCGGAAGTAATTGGAAACTTGAACAATGCAGAAATTACTGAGAAATCTGAGCAAAATGGACCGGTGAAGTAAAAGCTTTGATATCATCGTAGAAAATTTGAATAGAGAAAAGAGAGGGTAAAAATGAACAAGAACAAAATATTTTTACTAACTGTTTTTCACAATGAATTCTATGCACAAGAAGTATTTATAGAGATCGATTGCTTGTCATTCGCTATTATAAACTGACCGTTGTACAAGGTAAAAGAACACATATAGTGAAAGAAACCTACAACTGCACAAGTTTGACTATTTATACAAGTTGACTATGATATGTACACTAACATTTGGCAAGGCCCTTAGAATTAAGATATGTTTTGGTTTGTGTTCCATTCCATTCCCTTCCCTACTTCCATTTTATTTGCAGTCTTGTTAATTCAATTTGCAATTGTGCATGTGTTTGCTTCTCTAATGGTGTGACTTGTATTGTCAAAATTTTAGGTACTTTCGGCAATGGCTGATGCAAATGGTCAGATATCTACTGCAGTTATTGAAAAGCTTGCCGCAGCAGCTGCAGCTGATCCATATGAGTCTGTTTCTAGTGCTTTTGTATCATATGGTTCTTGTGCCAAGGATTTAGCAATTGGGTGGAAATATAGAAGCCGTTTGTGGTACGGTGTTGGCCTTCCATCAAATACAACTTCATTTGGTGGTGGAGCGAGTGGATGGGAATTTTGGAAGTCCTTACTGGAAAAAGATGACAATGGCAACTGGGTTGAACTTCCATTGATAAAGAAGTCTGTAGCAATGCTGCAAGCATTGTTGCTAGATGAGTCTGGGCAAGGTGGTGGTCTTGGTATAGGTGGAGGGTCAGGTACTGGGATGGGAGCAATGACTGGGTTATACCAGCTTTTAGACAGTGACCAACCATTCTTGTGCATGCTTCGGATGGTTCTTCTATCGATGAGGGAAGATGATGACGGGATTGACAATGAGATGGGTGAAGGAAGTAATCTGCAGTCAGCACTTTTGTGGAGGTAAAATAACCTATGTAATCATATTACTTCTAGCTCACTTATCCATTTTTAAATGACAAGTTATCATTAACCGGAAAAGTTCCATTAAGGTTGGTTCATTGACATTAGCTTTATTTTCTACTTGGTCACCCAATACATTTTTTATATAAAAAAAAATCATGTTAGACATCAGTAGTAAGCTTTAGCATTCCAACTAGGTTGGCACCCTAAAACTTCAAACATCACTTGTCATCACACGAACATCCATAAAAGAATAAAGAAAAAAGATACAAACTAGCAAAAGGAAGCTATATCGAATCTATGCTCAAAAAAGAAACCGACCTAGAAGGCTAACAAAAACTAAATTTTGGAAGCTTAGAACAATTCCTAAAAATTCCAGTGTTTACCACGGATGAACAATCAAACCAAAAGAAGTTCAATTTATTATCCCCTATGTTAGCCATAAGATCACCACATTTATTACCTTCATAGTGCTTAAGATGTGCTTTTTTCATTTCTAATTTGTAATTTTTTATGAAAAATGTGTTGGCAGTAAGAATTAATTATAAAATTACTTTTCTTCATTTCAGAAACAAACAATGCATTGGTATTTAAAGAAAAAATGAAATCCTAATGAAAGGAAATAAATCTCTACGCATAAAAACTATAAATCAGGAGCTAATTTACCAAATAAACTCTTAATCCTGGTCCTTTAATTTCAGGGATTTCTTTCAAATAAATATGTATTTATTACTCAATCAATCTATATTTATTGTATAGAAAATTTGCAATATTTACTAATAGATTTTGAATATACAAAAGAAATAGTGTGACTGTGTAAAATCAATACTTAATGTTAAAAAGTGGACTTTAAGCCTAACTCAACCCTACAAAACCGGTTTGTAATGTGAGGTTTGCACCCACTTATATACTCTAAATTGACCTTATCTCTAGTCGATGTAGGACTTCCAATACTTAACATTAAGTTTCGGAAAGAATAGAATGAAATGAAGTGTTGCAAGACAAAACTTATAGAGAAAAAGAGATAAGTTATGAGGAGTTATGGGTGGTTACAAACTAGTGTAACCTCCGAAAATTACAAAATAAAGAGAAAACAAAAAAATAGAAAAAGAGATAAATTGAATTACAAAACAAGAAAAAACAGACAACAAACAATAATCACATAACAATAATCAAGGTCAGAGATTGGAACAAATGAAATCCATCACTTTCAGTTTGGAACGGAGGAATTAAAAACTAGAAGAAGTTCAGTAGAGGCCAACTTTAATATTGAAACGTGCAATGACATGTTGATTGCGTGATCACTAGGAGATCAAATTAGGCCCAAAAAAATGGTATCACCAGAAGTAGACTTACGGTCACCAACGTCAGTAACCCGATCTACATCACATATGACATCAAGGGTGAAAGGAGTTGAGGAAGCGGCAACACGTACATGAAGACCATAGGAGATGGTGCCTTTGATATAGAGGAGAATTCGTTTGATAGCAATCCAGTGAGAGGCCAGGGAGTGAGTGACCATGTTGAGTGCAAAAAATACAGAGGGATCAAATTTGTGGAGTGGTAACCAAGAGAGATAAGGGTGGACTGGAGCATGTCAAACAGCTGTCAAGGAACATGTTTTAGGCCATAAATTGTTTTGTTCAGGCAACTAACCAACGATTTATCATAACCCTCAAAACAAGGGGTTGACTCGTAAAAAACAGTTTCATCGAGGGACCCATTGAAGAAGGCATTGTTGACATCCAAATGAGAGAGATCCCAGCCATTGTTAACTTGTTAACGCAGGAAATGGGGATGAAAATTAGGGTTTTTTTCACTTTGGGGTAGAATGGGTGTTAAAAAAAAATAGGACTATCTTTTTACTTTGGGGTAGAATGGGTATTAAAAAAAATTAGGGAGGTGCAGAAGAAATAAACGGGTTGGAGGAAATGGCATGCCTATCAATAAACACTCTCCACCCCAGCGGAAGAGGTGTGGGGCGCCGCAGGAAATGGGGATGAAAATTAGGGTTTTTTTTACTTTGGGTAGAATGGGTGTTAAAAAACAATAGGACTATCTTTTTACTTTGGGGTAGAGTGGGTATTAAAAAAAATTAGGGAGGTGCAGAAGAAATAAACGGGCTGGAGGAAGTGGCATGCCTATCAATAAACACTCCCCACGATGCAAGTTATGATTATTATGGGTTTACTTTTTAATTTTGTAGTGAAAAACTAAAATTAGACCATTATATCTAGAAATGGATGAAATTAAGTGGATACTAATACAAGGATATCCTCATATTATTTGTTTAAACTACTTTTAAGTTATATAATTTTGTGAACTAATTGAAATTAGGATGCTATTATATAAATTATTTATTTTTACGTCAAAGTAAACTCTTACGAGTTTACGATTCGAGTTTACTAGGCGCTCACAAGTTTACGTAAACTCGAGTTTGATAACCTTGATCCCAACCGTATGTTAAGGCCACAGCGAGAAAAATTCTAATGGCGACAAATTTGATAATTGGAGAATAGGTTTCTTTAAAATCAAAACCGGGAACCTCAGTAAAGCCTTTGGCAACCAAACGAGCCTTGTACTTGTTGATACTGCTATCAGGGTTTTGCTTCATGTGAAAAACCCATGTGTGTTCATCAATAATAGCCTCTTGTTCAGACTTAATAGCAGTAGCCCAAAGAGGACAAAGGAAGGCATGCAGTTGATCAAATAGCATGCTGTCAGAATGGCATCTCCCCAAAATCGAAGAGGCATATTGTGGTGAAGAAGAGTACGGGCAGTTTCAACCAAGTGTCAATTTTTTCTTTCGGTGACACCATTCTATTGTGGTGTGTGAGAGCAAGATGTTTGATGGAGAATACCCTGTGAACACAGAAAAGATTGAAATTGGGAAGAAATATATTCACGAGCATTGTCAGTGCGTAAAATTTTATTAGATGTGCTAAATTGATTTTGAATTTCGGTCGAGAAACCTTGGAATATAGAAAAAACATCAGAACGATTTTTCATCAAAAATACCCAAATACATCGGGAGAAATCGTCAATGAAAGTAACGAAGTAATAAAAACTCAAAGTAGAACAAACACGACTATGACCCCAAATATCAGAGTGAACTAAAGCAAAAGGTGACAAAGCACTTTTATGAACTCGGGGTACCATAGGTATGACAAGTGTGTTTTCCTAACTAACAAGACTCACATTGAAAAGACGAACTGTGTGAAAGATCGGCGAAACGTGAGGAGGCGCGACTTCGAACGGTGCATGAGGAGCGTCGCTGCTCCGATGCGACGATTCTAGCGGCGTTGAGGTCGCTTGGCCGGGACGATCAGAATCGTGTGGTCGCCAGTCAGAACTAACAATTTGGCGCTTGCGCCGGCAATGGCGGCAGCGACGACAACGGTGACGGAAGAAACGGTGGAGGCAGCGGTTGCTGCGACAGGGGCGACAAAAAAAATATCTTAAGCTCTAGATACCATGTTGAGAATAAAGAAAATAGGGTTTGAGATTAATCTCCCTTGTGTATAAACCACACATCGGGTAATCTATTTATAGTAGAGAGAGATACGATTAAAAAGAACAGAAATTATTAAATTAAAAGGACAACCGAGAATATAAAGCACAAAGTCTAGGGTAAGATTAGAAGAAGGGCGTGTTTGACCAATGCCATGAACTTTTATTTGAGAGCCATTTGCCATGGTAACGGAGGGTAAAGAATCCAAATAAATGAGTTGAGAGAAAAAGGACTTGTTACCAGACATATGATCAGAGGTACCAGAGTCAAGAATCCAAGGTCCAAGGGAGGAGGACTTAGAAATACAGTCTACATAATTACCAGACTGAGCAACAACGGCGACAGTTGTGTAGGCTGCATGGCTGCCTTGTATTGAAGAAACTCATTATAGGCATCAATTGAAATTGAAACATCATCTGATTGTTTTGGAGGATTGACCTGAGGAATATTAATTCTCTTATGTTGTTGTCGTGCCTTTGTATGACATTCTGCCTCAGTATGGCCATAACGTAGACAAAAATTGCAATGAGGGCGTTTATCATGATATCCACAACGACTTGAGTGTGAGCGTTTGGAAGCCATGCGACAAGTACCTGAAAATGTGCTAAAAAGGGGGGCCTGGGCGTGAGGAAGGAGATAGAGGGTGAGCCGGCAAATGGGTCGTGCCGGAATAGTGAGCAAGATGCAAAGGGAGACAAGTGTATGAGATAGACGTGCCAGAACAGTGTCCATTTTTCCTTTGAGCTATCCCATTTTCTTGGGGTGTTTTGACACAAGATGATTCATGAATGATACCCTCTTTACTACAAAAGGAATTAAATTCATGATTGAAACAATCTTTAACATTATCAAATTTAATCCTTTTAGTGCTAACACCAAACTGATTTTTACCACTGAAAAAACTTTGAACAACAGAGCCGACTTCCAATCTTTGTTTTAGAAGGAATACCCATGTAACCCCAGTACTATCATCTATTAAGGTAATGAACCAATGAGCAGCAAATACATTTGGTATATTTGAGGGACCCTACACATGAATCTCCACTAATTGACTTGTAAGGTGAGAATTGCCAAAAGTTTATGAACTCTCTATAAGTTATATCTATAGTTGATGGGAGACTAAAAAATAACCTTGTGATTACAATTGAGGCAAGATTTGAAAAGGTCACAGCAAATGGAAATGGCCGGTTTCATAAGTGAGGTGGCTTTTCAACTCTCTCCTTCACACCTTAGGCTACTAATTTGGAGCGTGGAAATGTAGATGACGCAACAATAGTTCAAGAATAGAGAATAAGACCATTTTGGAATTCAGGCTTAGGACCAAACTCATTCTTACAAAACTAACTTGTATATTGATGATTAACCAAACTTTATAAGCTTTATTCAAGTCATATAGCTAGTTAATGTGAGACTAAGGGTTTGTTTGGACAAACTCCATACGAACTTCTAAAAAGGAAAAATATGAAGAAAAAAATATGAAATGAACTTCTTCATAAATTAAAGTTAGCTTATGCATATGCTAATTTATAAAAACTCTCTCTCATAACTTTTTCATACTTTTATTTTTTTTTTTAATTTGTGCACAAGCTAGTTTTAACTTTTTAATTCTCTCTTCTAGACCCTAAAGCACACCCTCGAGACTACAATTAAGGGACCCCAAAGAGGCCATCACTAACTCAAGCTAGGTGTCACTGCAATTAAGAAAATTTTTCAATAAACAACGATGTTTGGAACTCGTGAAGAGCTGTAAGAGTATTTAGTTATGTCATTTGGATTAATAAATGCTCTCTCTACTTTCAAATCCTTAATGAAATAAGGAAGTAATCTCTCCAAGAAATTCTAATTATTCTCTACAGTAAGAATTATCTTATTCTAATGGATTTTGTCTTATCTATCGTAAGTTAATTGTTTCCTTGCTTGATTGACTTTGGAGTCTAGTATTTAGCTTTATTTGTAGTGTAAAAATAAATATTAGTGAATTGTCCATTATATCATCACACAGTGTGACATAATAATGTAATATCCTTCTATTTTGAGTCTATACTATTCTCTGCTGCTTGCTTACCTAAAATCTACAATTTCAACCTGTTAATGCCGTCTTATTTATTTAATTACTTATTCTTATATGACAGTGTTCTCTCACCTATTCTTAACATGCCGATTTCTGATGCTAAGAAACAAAGAGTCTTGGTAGCATGTTGTGTGATTTATTCAGAGGTTAGAATTGACTTCGTTTAACATTTATATTCTTGGTTACTATGTTATCCAGAATATTTATCATTTGTCTTTCTTTTGCCTACAATCGTTGTAGTCACCATAATATACAATATTTGGGTAGGTATACCATGCTGTTGGCATAGACCGAAAGCTTCTTCGTAAAAAGTACGTTGAGGCTGTCATACCACCATTTATTGCTGTCCTAAGGAGATGGCGCCCTCTTTTGGCTGGAATTCATGAACTTGCGGCTGCTGATGGTTTTAACCCTCTTATGGTGGATGATCATGAACTAGCTGCTTATGGGCAGTCAGTTGAGGTAATTCAATTTACTTAGTTTATATGTGTGAATGCATTACGCATACACAATTTTACATGTAAACTACGTTTCTGAAATTATTTTTGAATATGTAAACCTAATCATATACTTATTGTGGTTAGTAGCTTTAGAATCATTGGTACATGAGCTATGGAAATTTATTTGGTACAAAAGACCAGTAGAAGCAGAAATACTTTTTTGGGCTACAAGAGAACGATGATGTACAATAGATAACTTATTAATATAGTATCAAAGCCAAGCACTAGTACCATACAATTTTAGGAGAATAATTTTTTTTCTTCATTCATCAAAATTTTGTAAGAGTTTGTTTACACAGAAATTGCTAAAAAGATTCCAACCACCTGGATTACAAAATAAATACAAAGATAAGAAGAATAAGAAAAAATCAGATTTAAACGAAGTGTGAAAGAAGTGCAGCGTTCCGGATTGGTCATTCTGGAACACTTTTTCCAAATATCCATTCAAAAATGACTGAGTGCAACCAATCCAGAACTCATTTTTAAGGTTCTTGAATGTTGTTCGCCCCACTTGTTCTGGAGGTTTTCTGGAAAAGTAAATCCAGAAAACTACTTTCAATATTCTGGAATGTACTATCCATGAATTGAAAAACACATTCTGAGAACTACAGTTTAAAACACGTTTTTTTTTACATAAATAACTTCCGGAGTGTGTGTTGTGGAAATTTCTATTCTGGAAAGGTGAATCCAGAAACACTTTCAGCAACCATTAACACACGAAACCAACATTTATCCTACCCTTTTCGGATTGTGACTTCCAGATTCTCCAACCTAGAAATCATTTTTAATTTCTAGATTGCACAATCTAGAATTTAATTTTTGCCTGAATAAATGCTTTCGGATTGCACACTCTGAAAGTCATTTTGAATTTTAAATTGTGTAATCCGAGATTATTTTCTATTTTTGGATTGTACAATGTAGAAGTCAATTTTTAAATGATTTTTTTTTTCAGATTGCACAATTTGTAAGTCATTACTTTAGATTACACAATCCTAAAGCTTTCTTTTTTTATGAAAAAAATTACTTTTGAATTGCACACCCTGAAACACTTTCTTCCTTAAGTCCATCCATGTTTGGTCTTTTTACCACCCCCATGGGAATACACATGAAAAGTGTGGCCGTGCAGAAAGAAATGGCTTTGCCATGCTTTGGCCGGAAGGGAGAACTTTGGGCAGCCACCTTTACTACGGCCACCCATAGCCCACCTAAGTAGCAGACTCTTTGGGGATTGCTAAAATTATGAACTCAGATTGCTTAAATTACTACCTAAAGGATTTAGATTTCATTGTTATTATTATATTTCCAACATAGAACTTAGATTTGCTATTATTCATTGTCTGACCAGAGATCTTTCATATATATGTAAAACATCCATATGGTTGGTCTGAGTTTCATTGTATTTCTTTGTTGTCACTCCAGTAAAACCAGTACAAATTTCAAGAGATGTATTAATCAAGAACTCCTGCATGGGCTCTAATATTATATTCATCGTGCATTAACTTAATTATGCATCTGAATTTCTTTCAGGCTTCTCTCGATATGATATCTCCGGCCTGGGCTGCTGCTTTTGCATCTCCACCTGCTGCATTGGCATTGTCTATGATTGCAGCTGGTACTTCAGATAGCGAAAATCACGCTCCTTCAACAAATGCCCAGCTTAGGCGTGAAACCTCATTACTGGAAAGGAAACAAGCTAGGCTTCAAACATTTTCAAGCTTTCAAAAACCTTCAACAATTCCCAGCAAAACACCACCCATACCAAAGAACAAAGCAGCAGCAAAAGATGCTGCTTTGGCAGCTGCTCGTGATGTTCAACGCTTTTCAAGAATTGGTTCTGGAAGAGGTCTGAGTGCCGTTGCGATGGCTACATCTGCCCAGCGAAGGTCTGCTGGTGATATGGAGCGGGTTCAGAGGTGGAATATTACTGAAGCAATGGGAGTTGCTTGGATGGAATGTCTGCAGCCAGTTGATACAAAGTCGATATACGAGAAAGATTTCAATGCTCTGTCGTATAAATTTATAGCTGTTCTTGTTGCCAGTTTTGCCTTAGCAAGGAATATGCAACGATCTGAGGTCTGTCTGCTAATTGTTACTATGGTTTTCAGATTATATTGACATACTATATTTTAAAGATTTCTTTGTTTCCAGATGGACAGGCATGTCCGTGCATGTATAATATCTCGGCATCGTATCAGCAGTGGAATTCATGCATGGCGCAAACTTATTCGACAATTAATCGAGATGAAAAGTCTTTTTGGGCCTTTTGCAGATTATTTGTACAACCCAATTCGAGTATGTTATGATACAATGTTCCACGTTGTTGCTACCAACTGGCAGTCTTGGTTGCTGCTCAGTTTTTTCTGGCCATATATTATCTTTTGCAGAGTATATGAAAAACCTTTAGGAAGATGCATATTGCTTGCTGTTCTCAGGTGTACATGCCTGAAAAGTAAAATCCTAGAATTCGAAAAGAACTAGTGTGGCTGCATTGGACTTTAAAAAAGAGCTCGATAGCTATTTTCAGCTAATGCTCTTATTTTTCTGTATGATTATTTTAATGGTTCAGTCACCATGGTGATTATTTTGTATTTTTCTGTAGGTTTTCTGGACACTAGATTATATGGAAAGTTCTTCTAGGATGAGAAGATGTATGAGAAGAAACTATCGAGGGTCTGATCATTTAGGTTCTGCCGCCAATTATGAGGATTATTCAAGGGAGAATAATGATCCGAGCACTCGAGTTTTATCTGCGGAAGCAATTACAATAGAAGGTATAAATGAAGACGAAGAACATATAGAAACTGAAAATTTGGATCTTACAGGTGACGATATAGGAGATGATGTAGAGAATCAGCCTAAATTTTCGAAAGGAGCTGAGAAAACTGTGCAAAAATCTTCAGATTCCAATGCAATTCAACCTGAAAGTGATGAGGGTGTTGTTCAGAGTTCTTCAGCCTTTGCACCTGGTTATGTTCCAAGTGAGCTTGATGAAAGAATTGTTATCGAGTTACCGTCAACAATGGTCCAGCCACTTCGGGTTGTACAGGGAACCTTCCAAGTAAGTTTCATGATCTAATTTTAAAGTAATTTTAAAACGATCCTGATGATATAGCAGATACGAAAAAGATAATTTTGTGAGAACTGTGCCTATTACATTTTGTAGCCATTTTAAGATTACTTGTGGAATGAAGAGCGGTATCGGTAGAGAAGAAGAGCATAGTAAAATCTAGAAAAAAAATGTAGTCGGGAAAAATAAGATTAGTATAAAATAAGTTTTTTTTCTTAATTAAGTAATAAAATTCTTGAAAAAATATATATTTTTTAAAATGGCTGTTGACATTTATTTACATTTTGGTTTTGGTCGACATCTGTAGTTTAGATAAAGTTCCACTTAATTGATGCGAAAAAATAAAATCAAGATCCTACAAAGTGGGTTCATATGAGTTTTAAACTAGCTTGGTGTCTGCTCAGCGTATTTTGTTTTGATAGTAGTTACTAATATGGGAGTAAATATTGCAAGTTTACTATACAATAAATATAGATTTGACCATAAGAAATCCTTAAAATGAAGGGATTCAAATTCAGAGTTTATTTGGAAGATTTGTTCCTGATTTAAAGTCTTTATGTCAGGAGACTTATTTTCTTTTATTAGGATTTGTTTTTCCTTTAAATTCCAATATATTGTTTTTTTCTGAAATCTGCAAAGTAATTCAACAATTATTGCTTACTTGCTACACAGTTTTTCACATGGTATCTAGAGGTTTAGGATTTTCATGGAGCCGTGGTCTCTCTTTGTTTACTTTACAGACTTCATTCATTTTATCTTGAAGAGGACAATGGACTAATATTTCAATTTGTGTTATGTATCTGTGTCCGATACATATCCGTATCCCTGCTTATCCGTGTCTTTGATACGTATCCGTGTCTCTGATACGTATCCGTATTTAATATTTTAAGATATTTTATTGATATTTATCAAATTTATAATACAATAATATTTTTATGATGACATTAATTTATAATTTTTTTATTTTGACACTGTTTAGTACATTTGATTTTAATTTGAATCTACACAATATCAATCATATGTTTATCATGTTTTTAAGAATTTTTGTATATTTTTAATATGCATATATCGCGTATAATATCCTATTTACTTTCAATGTATCTTGGCATATGAAGTATGTGTCTTATCAAATACACGTACAGTAGTTGTGCATCATAGGGGTTTATTATTGTTTTTCTCTTCCTTGTTAAATCACCCATTATTGCTGATTTGCATCTCCATGATGTCTGATCCAAAATCCCAACAAGACAATATTCTTGTTTTTCACAAAGGACTGGTGATCTCCAAGGCATTAGAGCTTCATACAGATTAAGTGGAAAAACTTTCTCAAAAGGTCCCAACTTGTACGGACCTATCTCAAGGTAAAGGGGTGCCTTTCTCATATCCTTAAAAAGTGTCCAAGTAAGGAGAATCCAACTTCCTTCACCCCGGGATGAAAAATACTCCATGATAATGTCCTGGTTGCGGGGTTCCATGGAGTTCAACATTACTGACACGTGTATGTTTCTGATTACAATGAAGAATATATGGGATTTCATCAACAGCATGTATTCAAAGGCAAATGATGCTGCTCAAATGTTTGTCAAAAGACAAAATGTGACAATGGGTACCTTGGCCTTTGAGTACATGCTTACTACAATTGGAAGAACCTGAACTTAAATGGCTGCCATATTTTGTTCTTCATTAATGTTAGGTATTTCAAGTATGGGTTAAATTCATAGACTTGTGGTGATTGAATAATAAACCTCCTTCGTGAGTAATCGTCCAGATAGATAACACTGAGTTTGTTCTCCAGTAGTCTTTGGGTTTGGCACAAGAGGTGAATGATTAGAAGAAGGAACAGAACTAGATTTAGTAGATGATGAACTATTACACTCAATAGATGGTGGAGTATTAATGGGGCTTAATTTTGCAAAAATAAGATTTTTTAGCTAGAATGAATTATCCTTATCTTTGATACATGAGCTTTCCCCCAAAGATAAGGTTGAAAATATTATTTATTTTCAACAAATGTGACTGATAGGCGAGTCCAGATTCTCTACTGGTTTTTTAGTGCTGTCTTCTGCTGAGCATTAAAAATACACTATATTAGTATTGTAAATATCTTTTTAATATATTTTAAAACATCAAAATTAGTGGTAATCAGTGTATTATAAAAGCACAGTAGAGGAACAGCACAAAACAAATCAGCAGAGAATCCAAATTCATGGTTATAACACTTACAAATTAAGTTTTAATTATTAGTTATAATAGAATAATTTAACATATAAATGTAATAATTATTTTAATTTACCAAATTACAAATATTAATTAATCAATTACAAACTTTAAAAATATTTATATGATTAAATATGTTTTAATATTTATTTATAAATATATATCCTATGACGGGCCTAATTCCAATTTAAAAAATTTACAAACAAATTTAAAAAAAGAAAAGAAAAAGTGGCAAGTGAGTCCAGCCGCCCACTGGCATGTCCTATGACGGGCCTAATTCCAATTTCTGGCCCTTTCTTTTTGTGGTGGACCAGCTCAATCTAACCCGTTTTTGGAGAACTGACCAAAACGGGTTGGACTGACCTGTTTTACTACCCTTATTACACACAACTCAACAAGTACCCCACACAACAACCCTTCCGCCCTATATAAAGCTTTCTCAAAAAGTGACACTCCCTGACACAAAAAGCCCCTATAACTACCTTTTATTGATAACTTTTCTCCTAACTTATACATTCTATTTCCTATCAGTGTCTTTATGCCTATCAGGAATTTGGATTCTCTGCTGGTTTTTCTTGTTACTTATTTGATTCTTTCTCGAAAAATTCAGTATAAATGACCTAAATGAAGGTGGTATAACCAGATTTTTCTATATTGGAAAGAGTTGTTTCTAACATCAAAGACAAAGGAATTTGACTCTTACTGCTATCCATCCTGTTTGCGTCCTCTAGAAGGTAGAGCCCATTGTCTTCCCTAGCAAGTCCAATCACCTTCTCCGTTCCTTGATCCTGAAATTAGCAAGTTGTAAGATTAAAAAACACAAGACAGTGTAATCCATTGTAAGCTTGTGAACAAAATTTGGGAGCAGGTAGAATTTCCATTAGAATTAGTTTCTGGTTTATCATAATATCTCCTTTTCCGGCAACTCTAATGCAAGTTCCATCTACAAGTGTACTTTTTTTGTTGCTTCGACACGGTCAATAAGATATAAACCCAGTAGATTACTTAGTCATAAGGTTTGTGGCTCCAAAATCAACTACCCAGACACCTTCTTTAGAGGAATTTAACTAATTAAGTGCACAGGAGTAACGTATATTACCTGCAAATGCGAAGGAGCAATTACTTGAGTCTACAAGTTTTGTTAATTTGTCCAACAAACCCTTAATTTTAGAATCTCCTTTGTGCTGAACTCTGTGTTGTGGAGTAAAGAAAAGGTTGTGGTGTTGCAGCAATGCAGGCTGTGCAGGTGGCTACAGTGGAAGAAAGAAAGGGATGTAGTTTTGCAGCAATACAGGCTGTGCAAGAGAATACACAGGCTCCCAAGGATTTTAGACCTCGCATACCATGTTAAAAACTTAAAATAAAAAAAAACTATTTATGATATTATTCATAGAGGAGCAATTCTCTTAAATAGAGTACATGGATATAATAATTAAAAATCCTAATTTATGGTGAATATAATCCATCCCTACAATTTAGGATCAATGATATTGTGCAATAAATATAAAATATATTGTCGGCCTGTCAATCCACTTAATTATTCTCCTGATCATGAAATGTATTTAAATCTCTTAATTATGTAATTAAAACTTTACAATGAATATGCAACATTAGAAGAAGGTTTGGTTTGCATGTCACACCTTCCGCCAAAGCAGCTGGTGTCTGATGTTCTAATAAAAGGACTTGATGCCTCAGACTTCCATAATCTAATAACCAACCTGGCAGTGGAGGACATTTATTCCTGGGCTTTAGAGGGTGTGTTGAAATATGGGTGTAAATATTTCACATTTACTGGACAAATCTATATTCTGATTCCACAATTATTGCTTATTGCCCACACATTTTTTCACATTCCGATTCTTTTGAAGTATGTGGTTCATGTATTACATCCTAAAATGAATTTAATGATCATGGGATGAAGTTACATTGCTGATTCTAGTCCTTGGAAACAGTCTCCACTAAATTTGTATAATATATATAGTGATGATGTGGAAAACTTATTATTGGAAAGTCACCGTAATTCCAATTATCATTTTCCCATCTTAATTGCAGTCTTTTTGGGTTACATACTTTCAACCTTGAAGCATTATGTTTAGTCTTCCATGGACAAGAGATGTGGTTTTAAATAGAGCTTGAAAATCTTAGACTATCCTCAATTTATAAGTTGGTTCCTATAACTGAGATTTACTTCTACAATTAATCTCTTTTCTAAGCAAGTAATTGTTGTATAAATTGTGAATACCTTTTGTATGGATGATTGATTCAGAAAATTTTTCAGATTGCTTTCAATTGAAATTTATTTAGAATGATAAAACATTACAAAGATTTGGGAGAGTTGGGAATCCTCTTTAAAGTATTCACAAAAAACAAAATATCAAAGAATGCATAGATGGAGTAGGGTTCCAAAATCCTTCAACAATTCTGTTGAGGAAACTGTTAGAAGTGGGTTTTAAGCCTAATTCAACCTCACAAAACCAGTTTGTAAGGTGAGGATTGCACCAGACCGAGGTATATTCATCTCGTGCGTGGGACTGTGGTCCATTAGCGGCCCGATAGTGAGTGAAACAGAATGTCCAAGAAATCTTGTTAGGATAGGTTCTAACCTGACTCTAATACCAGGTTAGAAGTGGGCTTTAAGCCTAACTCAACCTCACAAAACCAGCTTGTAAGGTGAGGATTGCACCCACTTATATATTGTGAATTAGCGTTATCTCTAGTCAATGTGGGACTTTCAACAGAAACCAATTGAAAAATCATCTTATACACTAAGTACACCTCAAATACCTAATCCTACCCTTATCTGTAAACAAGTGCTGTGATATACGTTGATACATGAGAATTGCACCCAAACCAAATGTACCAAAGTGTAATATAAGATTCACGCCACATTTTTCCTTTTCTACTTCTTCCGAAGAAATGAAAGCTCTTAAAGATTTGGCCCATGGGCTGAGGACACACTCAACACCAAAAGGGTTGTAGAAAAGCAGTATCAGAACAGTGTAAGGATATTGTAGAATTGATGGTTTTCAGCAATGCATGGGGAGTTTGGCACACATGATAAGATCACGATGAATATATCTGGCCCATGATACTTATCTCAGTTACTCTTATTATCATCATTACTCTGGGTATTGTAGCTTTTTGTTGCTTTCTACCATCAAATACATGGAAAATTATAGATGAGTTAGTTAAGATTTGGGCTGCTATTTTTATTGTCAGAAAAATGGATGAAGAGTATAGAAATTATTCTCTTGCCTTAAATATAGTTAAACTGCACTAGTGTGAAATGCTTATTGTCTTGTTGTAGGTTACTAGTAAGAGGATAAATTTTATAGTTGACCATAATGAGACGAGCACCGTAATGGATGGTTTGAAATTTGGTTGTGAGACACAAGAACAAGAAAAGAACCGCAGCTGGTTAATATCTACTCTTCATCAAATTTATAGTCGGAGGTGAATTCATTTTGTTGACTATTTATTATTTTATTGTTCTATTGTATGCACCTGCAATCATTTTGATTCTTAATACATACATATATATCTTAAATATTTAAGAATATGAGAAAAACTCTTTGTATGTTGAATGTCATTGTTGTTTTTACCTTAAATTTTGGGTGGAACATAGCAAAGTCAAAAGGCATGCTTTATGCTTCTGTGTAAGGAGTGATTGCTTTGGGGTATTAGAAAGGTCTATAATTTCTAGTGCATGTTTTGTTTTCCTCTTAAGGATACCTAATATATTCCCCTGTTTCTGTTCCATTTTTTGCATTCCTTTTCTGTCCTTTTTTGCTTTTGTTATTGCAGTCTGCATCAAAAGGACTACTAAAAAACTGCATATTACTATTAAAACTCAATTTCTTAATTTTGTCAATCATGTTTCTATTGAAGTGTTGAACAATAAAGATTCTTTCAAAAATCAAGTATATGAGCCCACCCAAGATGCATTTGGATATTTCTAAATTGGTTGCTTAAATTGAGGGAAGGTATAGTGCAATTATAAATAATCTAATGAAGTAGGCGCCAGAAAACAATAGCAGTCCGTTTAGTAAATATCTCCCTATCTAATTGCACCTTCTTCCATTTTGCTTAGCTACTTTGTGTTTTCTTTTTGACAGTTTATAGTGCAAACTTGTTGGAGTTAACATTTTGAACTTGATGTTGTATGCATATCATTAATTGATTCCTTTTACAGATATCTTCTTAGAAGAAGTGCACTAGAGATATTTATGGTGGACCGTTCCAACTTCTTCTTTGACTTTGGGGTACTGATTCTAGAATATGCTGCTTTGTTTCCTTTCGTAGTTCAGCAATGTAATCATCTCGGATTTTTAACCACAATTAATCTTAATATATTTTTTAACATCTTAATGATGAGCGGATGATTGGTAATTGATGCAAACTTACAATCCTTGAACTGATTCTCCCTACCAAAATTTCCTCTGCAGAGTAGAGATGGGCGAAGAAATGCATATCAAGCAATTGTTCATACTCGACCTCTGTATTTAAACAATATATATTTAGCTACCCAGGTATTATTTTTGTTAGTGAACTTTCGTCTTCATAAATTTCTTTGCATGTGAGATTAGGATAAAAGTAATTTATTTTTCAGAGGCCTGGACTACTTTTGAAAAGAACCCAGCTTATGGAACGTTGGGCAAGGTGGGAGGTGAGAAGTTTCTTAACTCTAAAGACGTTAGTGTGTTTGGATTTGCTTGGTTACGTTATAAAGCAATCTTTTTTCTCATATTAAGCTGCTTTATTCAAAAGAAATCATGTTTAAATTCAGGCATAAAAGTTGATGATTTGTTTTTGTACCAACCATTTATTCCTTACTAGATATAGCATGTGTAACACTTTTGTCACGTGTCCAATTGGATTACATCGCACGTAACGTATACTTCAATAATAAGAGGTAGAAAAGAAATATTTTACTAATTACTGGCGTGATAATTACATTTTCAACTACTCTTTTGTAATAATCACATCTCTTAAAAAAAAGGAAATAAAATATATTGGAATGAATACTTTAGGGGTCATATGGCTTGTCGCACCAGAGTCCGAAACCCAAGATTACTTACATAAAGTTTTAGAAACATCAAAAGAAGAATTGGAGTTCTTACCAGTCATGACTACAAAGCACGTACTTGAAGGTGACTTATTGATAGACTACATGAGAGATTTCAAACGTTCAATTTCAGTATGTAGTGCATGCACCTCTAAGGTTAACAGATCAACATTGCTTAGTGGAGCTGTATGTTTAAGTAAATAATAGGGATTCTTGACCCCTCTTAATTAAAAATAAATAAAGACAATAGGGCACCAAAAGCCTCAGTGGTGGCAGTGGTGATGACAACAACAATTCCAACGATGACAATGGCGAAAGCTCTGGTGAAAGGTCCGACAGAGGTCCAACGACAGCTCCGGCTAGGGTACAACAACAGCTATGGCAAGGGTCCAACAAAATCTCTAGGAAGGTCTAGCAACAGCTCCAGCAAAAGTTTGGCAGTGGCTTTGGTGCACGACAAATGGGGTGCAACAGTGGACAGAACCACAAGTTGGTTGTACTTCAGGCAACTCTATAAAGTTGGAATAGGTTTTCTCTATTGCAATCCATATGGCTTTTGCTGAATTGAGAAACATACATGTGTCACTGATTTCTGGAACCATTGAGTTCCATAACCAAGCCATAATCATGTAGTTTTCTTCGTCCCATGAACTGAATGTAGGATCATCTTTAGCAAGATAATCATAAAGTTAAATGGCTAGCCTTTCCTTTTCCGTTGAAGATGGTCCTAATGAGTGGAAACCATTTTGGATAATTTTTTCCATTCAATGGATAGGCTGAATGAACACCCTTGAATTCTCCTACATTGTGAGGTTTGTTACCATTTTTCATTCCAGCCATTACAATAAAGTGATATTTTTTACAGTCAAAAACACTTTCTTATGATCAAATCAATTTTCAATTATGAACTAAATAGGAGAGACGAGAATTGGCTGTAGTAAGTAGGAGATGGAACCAAAAGGTAGGGATTTTCTTCAGCTATGGATTTTCAAGCTCTTGACGAAAGGTTGAGAAACACACAATAAGAGAAATGCTAAATTTCTGAAAGTGTGATATTTTTCATTGATTTTTCTTTTGGAATGCCAAACATGTTTTTCATTGATTTAAATAGAATTGGATACATTGTATATATACTGTACATAACTCATACAGATACTGAGAATAAACCTAATTGTAATTGGTATAACTGTCTAACAAAATCTAACTGAACTAAGATAGCAGTACTGTCTATGCCACTGTATTGGGTAGCAGCAGCAGAGGTGCTCTGGTATCTCTAACACAAACATATGAAATTTGTCATAATTCATTTTGTTGAAAACTTTTACATACTTTTTAGTAACAGCTATCCAGACAAACAATAAGTTTCTAATGTAATTTGCTTACTAACTTTACGGTGCCCTTATGCAGATCAGTAATTTTGAGTATCTAATGCAACTCAATACATTGGCTGGCCGTAGTTATAATGATATAACCCAGGTGATCTTCGCTATTGCACTCTATAATTAACTCTTTAACTCTATCTTCATGTTATTTATTTTATCATTATGAATTTTTTGCAGTATCCAGTTTTCCCCTGGATTCTTTCTGATTACAGTTCAAAGAGCTTGGATCTTTCTAATCCTTCTTCTTACCGGGACCTTTCAAAGGTTATCATGAATGTTGCTTTGGTGAAATCAAGGGAAATTACCTCATATTTTAAATTTGTAATTTTTTTATATCATGCAGCCTATTGGAGCACTGAACCCAGATCGTCTTAAAAAATTTCAAGAGAGATACTCCAGCTTTGATGACCCCGTAATACCTAAATTCCACTATGGATCACACTACTCAAGTGCAGGAACAGTAGGTCCCACCCCCCACCTCCTTCTTTGAATTTTCCTCTGGTAATTTAGTACGTAGGCAATTTAGTACGTAGGCTGTGGATGCTAGTTTTTGGTTTATTCTCTTACTTGTGATTCATGGTTGATTCAGATGGAGCTTAAGTGATTAACTTTGAGTTGATGTCAAGTTTATTTTTATGCATGAACTCCCAATTTCAAAATAGGAAGTTTCACGTATCCCGAATCACAATCAATAAAATTTGAATCATTTTTGGCTGCACTATGTCAGTATGTTGGAAGCATCAAATGTACAATCATCTGAACCTTGGCGCTCAGAAAAAAGGGAGATAGAGAATATTTATTGATTTTGGGCTAGATGATTTTTAAAGGGAAAGATGTAGATTTTTTGCCAGGATGCTTTAAATGGTCAATCATGTTAAGATCAAACAAAATGGCTTCCATGTGATACCAATCAAATAATAAATGCTTAGGATATTAAAATAAGGTTGGTTTACATTCAAGTATTGTCAACAAAGTCCTGATACAGAAAGACATCTCACAAAATGTGCTTAGTGTAAACTTGGGCACTTTAATGTTATGCTATTTTGTTTATTCTTATTTCCTGTTTGTTGGCATACTACTAACATACCCCAGTGTTAAAAGGCTTCTTGCATGCAAAAGTACAGGAAAGGGTCACTGTGTAGCCCTACCCCTACACACACACACACAGATATATATATATATATATATATATATATATATATATATATATATATATATATATACATACACACACACACATGTAAAGAGGCTGTTTCTGAAGGGTCCTTTTAGCATCTGTGTTTATTTTTGGCTTCTGCATTAAATCTCCCATCTCCTTGCTAAGTCATAGAATAAATCAAAATCACCATGATTTTTTCCAGTTCTTCTGAAGTAGCAACAGAAGCAATCACCCAGTATGCAAATGACAGCATTTAATATGGTTGCATTTTAGTTGCTGATTTTGCATTAGTTAATGGTTATTATCTTTTACAGGTTTTGTATTATCTTGTTAGGGTTGAACCATTCACTACTCTTGCAATCAAACTTCAAGGTGGAAAATTTGATCATGCAGATCGAATGTTTTCTGATATTTCTGCTACTTGGAATGGAGTTCTTGAGGACATGAGTGATGTGAAGGAATTGGTATATGTTTACTAACATACAACAGAACGATTGGTTTTCGTAAATGCTTTTAATTAAATTTTAGTACTTCAATATCAAAGACTTCTAGGGTTCCTTGGAGGACTTCAATGTTTTTAGTACTTATATTGTTAAATGCTTACCATGGTTTTCTTGAAACTTATATTTCATTCTTTCTTTCTTTTTTCCCCATTTTAATCTCAACTTAGGTTCCTGAGCTATTTTACCTCCCCGAGGTCCTCACAAATGAAAATTCAATTGATTTTGGCACAACACAATCGGGAGGAAAGCTTGGTATACTCATTGAGATTTTCTTCATTTCCTTTTTATGAAGAAAATGTGATTACATATATATGCATATTAAAGTTATTACCCCACATGAGAATTACTTTTTGTCATACCAGATACTATAAAACTTCCTGCTTGGGCTGAGAATCCAGTTGATTTTGTGCACAAGCATAGGATGGCTCTAGAGAGTGAATATGTATCTTCTCATTTGCATGAGTGGATTGATCTCATTTTTGGGTAGGTTTTCTTCTTGCTTTTTATTTTCTCCATATTTTTTTACTAGGATAGACCGAGGATATTCACCACCTTTGAAGTATGAGTTGCCCATATAAGAGATTTGACACCACCACCTTTAATACAAAACCTTAAGGTTCAATGTTTGTGGATCTTTCTTTTCTTATATGACATCAACTTTCTCATATCTACTTTCTTTGGAACTTTCAACTCATACTTGGATTTTTAACTGTTTTCCCCTAAAATTTCAGTTGGGTTTTACCACGAGTTTCTTCCACAACAAGACATGGTTGTACCAGCCATTTATCTCAACACACTTCCCCTTACCCTTACTATAGTGGCGTTTTACCACAACGGGACATACTTGTCTCCATTTCAGTTTGGCACCAAGATAAACTTGACTCTGATACCATTTTTGGGATTTTTTTTACTGGGATAAACTAAGAATATTTACCACCTCAGAGCTATAAGTTACATAATAAGAGACCTGATACCACCTTTAACACAAAACCTTAAGGGTTGTTTGTAGGTCTTTCTTTTCTTATATGTCACTCAACTTTCTCATTTGTATTCAAGGCGAGACATTCAAATCATACTTGGGTTCCTAACAAAATCTCCCTTTTGTTTATTCATGAGTTTTATTTTTCTAGCATTTTTTATGTAGACATCTCTGGCATTCCTTTTTAAATTTTCACTTTATTTTAGTCCCTTGAAAACTTGCATTTGTTTACATTAAATGGATTTAACCATGCAGGTATAAGCAACGGGGAAAGGAGGCTATTGCAGCAAATAATGTTTTCTTTTACATTACTTATGAAGGGACAGTGGATATTGATAAAATATCTGACCCAGTATGTCTCTGTTGCATCTTCATATTTTCAATTAATTTTGTCGTCTATATAACATGCAAATCCAACTCCCTGAAGCAAAATATGAAAATATCCACATTAATTGTCGTATGAGAACTACCTTCTTTGGTTAAACGACTAAAGTACATGTTAGCTATAGTTATTTTTGTCACTTATATATGTGTTTGTTTCCATAATTTTATTATAAAGGAAATTAACTGCTTAAGCTTGATAAACATTGCAATCCTGTTCTTGTTAAAATTAGAGCTAGAAAAAGAATCCCTTTTGCCATTACTATCTCTTTTTTTAATCAAAAGCAACAAATGCTATTGCATAACTTTAAAAAAGAGTGCCAAGGACTCATTTCGTCGTTTGTCATCCCAACTATGTTTGCATCACAAACAACATCAATCATATGCAACACCTCTGAATATTATAAAAGCATCAGACCTCAACAAATAACTTATCCATGGTTTGTAACTTGTTCTTAGATGAACTGAACTGAGAGTGAAAAGAGAGAAAGAGAACTGAATATGAAGGGAATCTTTATTATGCATATTACATCAGAAAGTATGAGTACAAGATGCATTTATTGGCATTGCTTACTAACAGCTATATAATAACTGACAGCTGTACAAATTAGATTACAAGTAAACCTACCGCTGTACAAAGAAAACTTACAAGTAATACATCTACAAACTATACAAACTGACTTGGTTCTACTAACATCCCCTCACAAACTCAAGGACAAGATTTTTCAGAAGAAAAAATCTTCATATTGAGTTTGACCTAAACCCTAAATGCGTTTAACTACAGCCCAATGAGAATCCAATGGGTTAGCCATAAACTAATAAACTTTATTTACAACAAAGCTAATTTTTGGCCAAGTAAGAGTGGCATATTGGAAAGCACCAACTACTGAGCGAAATAAAATAGGTTCTGAAAAAAGATCGGTACCATGTGTTTTATGAAGCAAGTCTCTTACATTATTTGTCTGAGTCATGAGAATAGACTGATCACACAAACATTTTATCTCAAAGCCAAGAAAGTAGTCTAGTTGACCAAGTTGTTTCAAGGAAAAAGTCACATGAAGTCAGGTTGTAATATTTTAAATGAGAGTAGTAGAGCTACCAGTTATGATTATATCATCAATATAAACCAAAAAGTGGACAACTTCTAATTCCTTTTATGTAGATGAAGAGAGAGGCGTCACAAGTGTGGTTAACAAAACCAAACTTATGAAGAGTAGTTTGTAAATGATTGATTGAACCACTGCCTCAGGGCTTGTTTTAATCCATAAGAGTTCTGTTTTTAACATACAAACAAGAGCCTTATCACTTGCTTCAAAACTAGGTGGTTGTTGCATATAAATTGTTTCATCAAGATAATCATTCAAAAAGGCATTATTGAGATCAATTTGAAACAATTTCCACCCATGAGAGAGAGCAATAGTAAGAATATTTTTTATTGTAAAAGGTTTACCTACGGGAGGAAAGGTTTCATGAAAAATAAAAACCATGGACTTGATGAAAACCTTTTGCTACAAGATGAGCTTTATACTTATTTATTGAGCCATCTGCTTTTTCCTTACTCAAAAAACCCATTTACAACCAACAACCCTTCTATTAGAGGGTAAGTGTGGCAGATCCCAAGTTTTTTTAATTCATTAGAACATCATATTCCTGCTACATTGCAGCCAGCCAATTTTCATCTTTAAGAGCTTGTTTGACACTGGTAGGTTCAAAATGAGATAACAACAAAGATGAATGAAATCTGTTTTGAAAAATACCAAATTTAGATCAAGTTTTCATAAGAAGTATTATGTAAAGGTGCAGTCAGATTCAAAAGAAGATGAATTAATAGTAGAAGATATAGATAATGTTGCACCAGAATCTGATGTCATGGAAGTACTAAACACTGGATTTTCAAATTGTTGAGGTGGCGATAGATTTGGGTTTAAACTAAAATACTGACTAAGATCTTGGATAGAGTTTGGTGTACTTGGGAGAAAAAACATAATAAGGAAATATTTGTTCATTTTAAACAAAACATCCTTGGAAATATATATACGAACACTAGATGAGAGACATTTGTAGCCTTTGTGTAACTATGAGTAACCGAGGGAAATACACTCCTCAGACATGAAATCAAGTTTGTGATAATGATAAGGTCGTAAAAGAGGAAAGCAAGCACAACCAAAACTTTTGAGGAAATGAAAATTGGGATGTTTATTAAACAAAGCAGAATACGGAATGGCAAAGTCTAGAGATGTTGTAGGCAACCTATTGATAAGAAAACAAATTATCTCTTTCAAATTAACTAACACTTAACATATTTTTTGTAGTGGAAGGAACATGCAAAAAATTATTTGGTTGAAAAGTGACTCATAAGGTGACACAAAAGAGAGGAACCAACACCATAAATACTCAAACCTGCACCGTTTCCAATGAAAATTTGATCTGGACCATTAAACTGTTGAAGATATTTCATGTTTTGTGGTTCACCAGTAACATGGAAGCTTGCACCAAAATATTGGCATTACCTTGAGAAGTAGACTTCATCATCATTGCACTCGGTTGAGCATTGCCATTAGGCTTAGTATTAGTATTCACCCAAGTATTTGATGTTTTATATGAACCACCCAAATAAGGAATGGACTGTTGTGTAGCAGGACAAATGAAAAACAATGATTAATGAGGCTGATAGGATGCATCAGATATGAAATAACAAACATTGGTTGTATGTCCAAATTCGAGACATATTTGGCACTGAAAATTGGCAAATTTACCACCACTTCCTCTGCTAGAACTACCACCATGAGAGGATACTCCAGCGAGAAAGCCTCCACATTGACTGCCAAATGAGTGTAAGGAGCTTGAATGTAATGCAGTGATGGTTAGACTAAAGTTTGTGTCTCTTGAACATAGAAATGGCGTGTTTCATGTCCATACAAAAGAGCTTCAATTTCAGTAATTGAAGGTGTGCATTTCTTACTCTCAATAACAAATACAACTGGAGCATAGTCAAATGGAATGGAAGACCTTCCAAATAGCATCAACATATTCTTCATGGCGCACAGGAATACCAACACCAGCAAGCTCACAACATAATTTTTAATCTTGAGCAAATACTCTTCCCTTGATTTGGAACCAAGTTTGATAGCATGCATTGTAGTGTGCAGTTGTCGTGTATGAGACTTGGTTTGAAGACTGAAATACTCATGAATTTTCTCCCAAACTTTATGAGTACAAACAAGAATACGAGAGAAAGAGAGTATGAAGCCAAACCAATAACGTTTGATTCCAAACTTCCCAAGCTTCATGCTCAAGATGAATGAATATCTTTAGCAACACAATCATGTTCAGTTAGATATCAAGGTGGAACCATTGGATTCGCAACAAATCGTTGTAACTTGGCGATTTGATTATCTCAGCAATAGTTGTTGAAAATAATTGCCAAGTGTAATTTACCTTGTGCAGAGCAAAACTCACTATCGCCAAAAAGAAGAAAAGTGGGTCTGAGAACAAGTCACCGCTCAAAAGTTCAATTCACTATCACCAAAAGAAAACGTAGCTATGAGAACAATTCACTGATTGCAACTTCTAATTAACTTTCAGAGTTCAATTACATAAAACAAAAATTTATGAACAGATAATGAACCAGCATCAAAATGCAACTGAATGAAGAAAATTACGAACGGCATCAAAGAGACCGAGATAATATCAAAATCAGGAACCTAGAACAATTCACCGATTGATAGTATTAAATTGACTGAACAGAAGCAACAGCGAGCTGAATCATGAAAAAGTCAGAGGAAAAGCTGGATCGTAAAAGAAATGCTCTGGATACCATCTTAGATGGATTGAACTGAGAGTGAAAAGAGAGAAAGAGAATTGAACATTAACTGAATTTTTATTATGTATATCACATCTGAAAGTATATGAATACATGTGTATTTATAGACATTAGTTACTAGGCTGTTTCTTCTTGCACTCCCATCAAATTTCTTCCTGCACTTCATCATTCTAGATTTTATTTTCCGGAACACACTAAATCAATTCTGGAAACATTTTTCAAGAAGGCACTTACCCATTTTTCCGGAATACACTCACTAACTCCGGACAAATTTTTCTAGAAGCTATGATGGGGTGCAGGAAGAAGATTGCTAGGGTACGGGAAGAAATAGCCTACATACTAACAACTGAATAAGAACTGACATCTGTGCAAAGTAATTTACAAATAAACCTACAGCTATACAAAGAAAACTTACAAGTAATACATCTACAAACTATCCAAACTGACTTGTTTCTACTAACACTCGGTACTTTCTACTGTGCATGACATGTAAAGGTGCAACAGCATGCCACACAAGATCAGATTGCTTATTTTGGACAAACACCATCTCAACTTTTGACTATTCCACACTTGAAGAAAAAGCCACTATCAGAAGTTCTTCATTTGCAGGTAATTTCGATATTGATTACTTCTTTCTGAGTAAGCATCTATGTATGCCTCCCTGTCTTGTTTCCCATGTTTTATTTTGGCTTTCTGTAATGTGTCTTGATTACATACAAAAGTCATCTAGCAAACTGATAATTCATGGTTAGCCATTAGCCATTAGCCATGCAAGGATAATGGCTGTTTTTCTTTATTTTGGTTCGTATATGAAGAGAAAATGTATATTTCTTTTTACTAAATAACTCACTAATTCTAAACTCTTACAGGAAAAAATCCCAAACATGACCAAAATCCATACTCGGCGCCATTTCTTATATTTGAGTTACCATTGACTTTGATTCCCTTAAGCATTTCCAGACAAAAAGGGTTTTATTTTTATTTGTTAAATATTCCATCTGTTTCATTATTTGTCTCTTTAACATAATGCATACATCTTAAGAAATTTTTTTACTACGTAAATTACTATGATTAAATGATTTAAGGTAGCTACTATAAATCATGTATTACGTGCATAGCTTTAAGTTTTATTAAACATATTTTAGTAAAAATTGTATCCAATTAACAGACTAAAGTATTCTAATATACTCCAGCCATATGCTCCATGTATAAAAAACAAATTAAAAAAAACTTGAACCTGAGATCAGTTTCTCATATTTGTGCAGAACACTATGGTCAAGAAAGATTTAGATTTTATTCCTATTGACTTTAATTCTGTATATTTGTTGTATCTCAGTTTTATTACTAGCATAATAATCCCACAATCTCTGGAATTTATTTCCTAGAATAGGCTGTGCTTTTTCTAAAATTGTCCAATAAATTTGTGTATATATATCGAATGTATGTAATGTGAAATAATGAGAAAGAAATTATTTTCTTCTAAACTTAAGAATTATGAACCCTTCTTCTCTCCTTCCTAGAAGTAGAAAGAGAGAAAAAATAAATTGATCCCGGATTAGACACCACCTACACCTAGTCAGAAAGAAAGCCTAACTTATCTGTTTCGATTACCTCTGACTATTTTTGTCATTAGTATGTTATGTTGCTTCGAAATGCTCTCCTATTGTTTCATGCTTGCTCAACTGCGAATGATCAATGCATGTGATTATAATGATAAACTGATAATGCATACATTTTTGTCTATCAGACAATATTCCGCAACCCAAAAGCAATCAAGTCATATCCCATTCCATCCCCTGAACACTGCAATCTACCAGCAGCTGCTATCCATGCGTCTTCAGATATGGTTGTGGTTGTTGGTTTAAATGCACCAGCAGCTCATGTTGCACAGCACAAATGGCAACCCAATACACCTGATGGGCAGGGTACACCATTCCTCTTTCACCATGGAAAGGCTACAGCAGGTTCTGCTGGTGGGATTATACGAATGTTAAAAGGTCCTGCTGGGACTGCTGAAGAGTGGCAATATCCCCAAGCATTGGCTTTTCCTGTTTCTGGAATTAGAAGCCAAGCTATTGTCTCTATAACATGTGACAAAGAAATTATTACTGGTAAATGTAGACGAGCTACGATTATTAAAATATGCTGCCACTAGTAGTATGTGAAAAATGTAGTTCTTTTTCTTTTTTCAAAATACTCTCTTCCCCCTCCCTCTCAGATCTTAAACTTCATCTAAGAAACTTGACCTACATTTGTAGTACCAACTTTTTAAACTGCCTGAATCTTTCACATCTAACTTGACAATTGGACTTCTGATTAGGTGGGCATGCTGATAATAGTATCAGGTTAATATCCTCAGATGGAGCTAAAACCTTGGAAACAGCCTATGCTCACTGTGCTCCTGTGACTTGCCTTGGTCTTTCACCGAATAGTGACTACCTGGTGACAGGATCCCGAGATACAACAGTATTACTCTGGAGAATACATAAGGCACTTGCATCACATTCAAGTGTCACAACAGAATCTTCGACTGCGAATGGCACTGGCACTGGCACGCGGCCTTCAACCAGCAGTAGTTCTTCATCACATTTGTTGATGGAAAAGAATCGTAGACGCCGTATTGAGGGCCCTATACAGGTACTTAGGGGGCACCAAAGTGAAATACTCAGCTGTTGTGTTAACTCAGATCTTCGAATGGTTGTTTCATGCTCTCACTCATCAGATGTTCTTCTACACTCTATAAGAAAGGGACGTTTAGTCAGAAGGCTGGATGGTGTGGTGGCTCACACTGTCTCCCTTTCCTCTGAAGGGGTTGTCGTGGTGTGGAATGAATCGAAGCATATTCTCAGTACCTTTACTCTTAATGGTCTTCTGATTGCAAAATCAGAATTACCTTTCTCTAGCAGCATTAGTTGCATGGAAATTTCTCTTGATGGATGGAGTGCTTTGATTGGAATTAATTCTCAAGAAAATGGTAGAGCCTACAATAGCAGTTGGAATTCGCAATCGAGTAAGTCGGGTAATGAAGATTTTTATTCAGACTCAGAAGAAACTCACGATACCAACAGAATAAATGCTCCATCACCTTCAATTTGCTTCCTGGATTTGCACACTTTGGAGGTACAATATTAAGATGTTTAAATTGAGCTGTCTAAAGAAAATCATATCTTTTATTTCTCATCAAACTGTTTCTTTATGTGCCTTCATACTTCCTCAATATTCGCATACTATAAGAAAACACTCAGTAAGAACAGCATTCTGATTCTCTCAAACATCATGAGCCCTGTTTCTTTCCTACTATGCATATCCTTGGAACTGTTTTTCATTGCTAACCACTCTACCATACTATCTTGTGTAGGTGTTTCATGTGTTGAAGCTGAGAGAAGGACAGGATATCACAGCTCTTGCTCTAAATAAGGATAACACAAATCTTTTGGTTTCAACATGGGACAAACAGTTGATTGTCTTCACTGATCCGACTGTAAGTTAGATCACTCTTGATAAGGATCATTGTCAAATATCAATCATTGCTTATGATTTACCAGCGAATACTGTTTCTAAATATTCCATGATTCCAAGCAATGATTTTTTTTTATGATCCTTGTAAATTGGATAAACCATGAACATTGATTTCACCTGCATTCTAGTTTAATCAGATTTGCACATTATTTGGAGTTTACAATTTACACCTGTTCGGTTTGATAGTTTTATTGCTTCTTGCAGTTGAGCTTGAAGGTGGTCGATCAAATGCTCAAGCTTGGTTGGGAAGGTGATGGGCTTAAGCATCTCATAAAATGATATGCTTTTCCGGCATACAAATGAGGATTACATGATCTTTTCTATGTAATAACTATTAGGAAAATAGAATGGAGTTATAATACTCCAACTTGTTAGTGTTATAATTGAATGTCTTCAGAGACATATTGTAACATATTTAACGACCAACTCTGACCAGTTACCGTATAGTGGTTAGGTTACTAGTTTTAGCAGTGTTTTACTGTCCCTTTTGAGCTCAAATATTAGTATCTCACAAGCTTTGACTGAGGTTAGAGTCATCACAGTGTTGTTCTCTGCTTTTTTATTGTGGTCAATGAAAATATGGTAACCTGTTTTCGACTAATACTTTCTCCCTTGTAACAACCTGTCATGTATATTTTTGTTTATATTAATAAAAATATAAGAGTGGTTAATGGACAGAGTATGGGGTGCAGATAGTTTGGGAATAGAGATATTGTTTATGGACCAATTATAATATCACTCAAGTATGTGTCTATATTTGTTAAAACCGTAAAAGATTAGGAGCTTTAATTGCAATTTTGACAAGTATTGAGTAGTTTCTAGTGTGAATGTGTATGATTAAAGTGTAAATCTTGTATTTGGTTACATGTGGGGAGGATATCCAAATTTTTATTCTCGAAATACAATTCATTTAACACCAAAAGATTGTTGATAGCATCGTGGATCGGGGCATTAATTGGGTTTATATACTTGGAGGATATGAAACTTAGTATGAACCACTATGGATGAAAGAGGAGACACTGGACGCACGTATTTGCCATAAAGTTCCTTTTTGGATGTCCAATCATACTTCTTTAAAGTTTAACTTGTTATCCTTCCCTTTGATTACTTCTTTTTCACTCATTTCAAACACTCTCAAACACAAAATAACTAAAACATAGCAAATTACGTATATAATACAAACTTGAAGATTAAATATATAAGATGAGAAATTAGAAATCAGTTCATTTTATTCACAAAACTTTAAAAATAGAAAATAATGTTATCATAATGATACTAAAAAGTTAGAAACTTATAACGAAGTATTCAAATATAACATAATTTCAATATATTATAAAAAAAGTTATTAAAAGGATATTTTTCTCAGATGGATGACAAAATCAGAAAATAAATAAATAAATAATCTTTAAAATAAATAGAAACTTATTACATTTAAAAACTTGATTGGATAAAAATACGTACAATCAAATTTTGAAAAAAGATAAAATATAGACAAAAATTCAAAAAAGAGAGGTGGGGAGAGGTAGTGAACAAAACAAGGGAAAAAGAGAGAGAGAAGGAGAGAGAGAAAAAAAATGTGGAAAGAGAAAGTGCATTAGATTGTTAACGCCATAGTTTCCTAATGAAAACCTTGAAAGGTTGCTCTAAGAAATGAATCAACTATCTAAAGCTCTAAAAGAAAACCCATAATTTAATGTATAGATTTTTTTCAAGTTTAGTTTTGTATAGTAAAAAGTTTCTTCCTTAATTATTAATTTAATTTTCCAAATATTCCTATATGCTTTTGGTTTATTTATGGTTTAAGCTTCCTTGTTTATTGGTTAAATTGTTTAATTTCCGAGAATCAAATTACCTCAACTTCAAATTATGTATAATAAAACTAAACTAATTCATTAATTAATAATGGTTTTCTCTGTATTTACACACATAGATAAGTAGACCTCATTTTACACTCTAATTTCTGTTTTTAACAAACCAATTTGTGTTTGTAATAACTTCGCTAATTTGATTTTTTATGAGTTATTTATTGATTTTTCTATAACTTTTACGGTCATTGTATAAACAATAAACATTTAAAAAATAGTTCGTTTAGAATGTCTACTCATTTATAATTCATTAATCAAATTTATAATTATTCTTCATATTATATTTCACGTAAGATATTATTAATATAACCACAAATATCAATAAAATCAATTGCTTTAGATGAATTTTAAAAAAATATTATATATATATATATATATATATATATATCAAATTAATAATTATCTGTAATGTTTTTTAAATAATACTTATTAATAAAAAAACAGGAATATTTGCACTATCTAATAAGAGTAAAAACACAAAAATATAAAATTGTATAAAAATTATAAAATAAAATAATACTTTTTTCTAACATATGTTTTATAATAAATACAGGTACTAAAAATTATTCATAAGAAATGAATTGAAATGTGTATTCGTATTGAATACACTCACATATAAGACTCGCAAAATGGGTTGGGTGCAAATAGCTAGCCAATCAAACTGTAGAAAAAAAGTGGATTGAGTCAAGAATTTTGGTCTGTTTTGACCCGTCTGCCTGTTGAGCTATTTAGATATGTTTAATAAAATTAGTTTGTAGTTAATAAGTTAGTTTTTAGGTGATAAGTCGGTTTTTTTATGATATGTCAGCTTTTAGCATTTACATCTATTGTTAGCTTAATAAAAGGATAATTTGATGAGTTTTGAGTGTCAACTAGGGGACGCAAAGACTAAGTAAAGTACCCGTTTTAAACCTTTAGAAAAAAAAGTCTCAAATTTTTTTTATTACTAATTAATATATTTTTGTTAAACTAATTATAAAATTATGTTTAAAATAAATAAAAAAACCTTAAAAAAATATTTTATTACTAATATAGCTCTATTAAATTAATTATAAGTTTATGTTTGAAAATAAAATTTAATTAAATTACTATTAGTGTACGTTACTCTTTATTGGCAGTAAAAATAATAATTAATGAGTTAAAATATTTTTTTAGTAAATTATAATTTTGTTTACAAGAAAGAGAATGATTTTATTCTCTTATAATGAATTTGAATTTTATTTTCTTCTTTTATCTCTATGTGACTACTCTAGGCTCTCCTTCCTTTCTTCTTTCCTAAGAGTATTTTTTTAGGGTTTTGGTAGATTAAATTTATTAAATCGCTTGAATCTCATATTGCTCGTGTGTACCAATTTTTTCATCTTCATTTCTGGTTAGTATGTTTTTTCTTTCTATTTGTGTTGCTGTTGTTTTTATTTTGTTTTGGATTTGTATTAAAATTAAAAATGTGTTTCTTTTGCGCAGTTTTATTTTTCGATACTTTTTTATTTACAAGTTTTGAGAGTTTTTTTTTTTTTTTTTTATTTTTTTTTTTTATTAGGTTTGTTTTTTTGGTTATTTTTTTTGTTTTTTTTTTTTTGTTTCCCGTAATGTTTTTGTTTAGGTATTTTTCTTTTGTTTGATTTTCCTTTTTAATTTTATTTAAAAGGTTTTTTTT
>Ga0099822_1000095_pt1 | contig 52307 bp, 15 predicted proteins | sample CowpeawhiteBW_FD_76839 | JGI IMG/M metagenome (GOLD analysis project Ga0099822, IMG submission 76839) | Root nodule microbial communities of legume samples collected from California USA - Cow pea white BW | ecosystem: Host-associated > Plants > Roots > Nodule | place: USA: California | collected... | reverse complement strand
TTTTCTTCTGTTCTGATATAGATTAACTTAATAACGTTACAATATTATCACCTACTAATATAATATCATGCATATTTAAACAATCATACATATAGGCGCGATAGCGCCTGTGTTTATGCTAGTAAATATAAAAATAAATAAAAGATTAAAAAAAAATTAATTTAACTTTTATTTGATTAAAAATAATATTAATTTATCAATTCATAAAGTCATATCTTAAAATTAATAAAAAAACGAAAGTAACAATCTGATTAGAAGTTAATGGTGTGTATACTATATCCATTCGTAATCACTCATTTATTTGTCGTAATCTTTGACTCCTATACTAATATCAAAATAGTCATTTTTAAAATACCGAAATATTCGTGTTTAAAATAACACTTAGCGGAAAAGATTTGTTTATTAAAATAAATAAAAAATGTATATTAAAATAAGAAAACTAAATATATCCAAACATATAAAAAAATTAAAATGTGTTTAATTGATTAAAATTATCACATATTTAAAAAAAAATACAATCCAACTGACCATTTTATTATAATTAAATATGTTTTTGTTTCTCAATCTTCAATCTTAAGTAAAAAATTATTTAATTTTTCTTTAAAACTTTGGTTTAATTTAGTTCTCTAATTTTAAAATTTTGTAGATTTAGTCCTTTTAATTAAATTATGTTAATTTTATTTGACATTTCAAATGCATTTCATGATAGTTTCTTAGTTAACATTGAAGAAAAAAGTGTCAAATGGTATAAATAACTCAAGTTGTATAATGAAATGCGTTTAAAACGTTAAATAAAGTTGACAAAATTTGGTTAGAATGAGTAAATTCACGAAGTTATAAAGTTAGGGGACTAAATTTGGCTAAAGTTTTAAAGATTAACTAATTTCAATTTTCACTAAAAGTTGAAGCACCAAAAACATATTTGACCAATTTTAATATAGAGGTATCACTTGACACCAAATACATTATGTGATTTTAAGTGAATTTGAACTTGATCAATTGCTCAAATTGATACTCCTTTCACACTACATTGATTCAAAACAGTTTTAAATTTGAAAAGTCTTACCAATTTGCTCAATTGTTGACATTCTAAATTCTCTCAATCACACAAACCCAAGGACAAACAAGCAAGAAAAAACATGAACAGATTATTTAAGCCATGCAAGCCAAAATAGCCATCTCACTACATATCAAATTCATAAAAAACAACTAAAGCGCATTCCCAACATAAAATCAACCAATGAAAATTTGTAATTCAAGGAAAGAAACCTGTACAATTGATCAATTTGGTATTCCACTCTTAAGACTTTGGTCAAAAATAGTTTTAAAACATTGGACTCATACCAATTCGCTCTATTGTTCAGACTTCAATTCCCTTGATAAAAAACAAATAACCAAAACACTTGAGCATGAAACAATCATTCAAACCATACAAATCAAATCAGTCATACACATAAAATCAAATTCATAAAAAATAGCCAAATTTCCATTTCCAATAGGCAATAATGCATTAGCATGCAAAACATCAAATTGATAAACTCTCACATACAAAATAAAGACTAGTTTCCCTTACTTGACCAAGCAGTTCACAAGACTCTATCTAGTGAAACTCCTCTCAACTTGCAAGATACACATCAAAACATCACAAGAATGATCAAGACACACTGCTATAATCATTGATCAACAAAGACTCATATTGATGACTAAAAAGGCGCATGCAAGTGAAAGAAGGTTCACATGCAATAATAAATCGAAAAGATCAAGAAAAAATGTTAAAACTCAATTTATGTCGAGTGAAGAAATTGATCTGTCCAAATTAAAGAGCTCGTCAAGAATCATTCTTATAGATAAATAGATGATAAAAAACTAAAAACTTTAAAACAAAATTAAAAAACTCTAGAAAAATAGTTTTTAAAAAAATTATATATTTTAAAATAATAAAATTCTTTATAATAAAACTATTTTTACTAAGTTTTAATATTAAAATAATTAAATATCACTATTTTTAAATTATTATCACAAAATGTATTTAAACAATTAAAATAATGTTAAAGAAGTATTAATTTAGTTTAATCTAAATGTTCAAAAAATACCGAAAAAGATGCACTGTTGTATAAATGTATGAAAAGATATAAAAAGAAAAAAATATTCGAATTTAAAGAAAGAGGACTTGTTCGTAAATCTGAATAGATAAAATTTGCAGATTTTTTGTTCATAGAATTATTTTATGGTGCTCCTCTTCCAATCTGTAGCCCAAAGAGGTGAAGATTACGTGGCGTCGGTGTTCTTTGTTGCAAAGTAGAGAGAGAAAGACACATAAAAAATGGCGACTCTGAATCTGTTCTCTCAGCCATGGCAAACCACAATTTCACCTTCTTTCTGTTGTTCTAATTCAAACAACAACATTTCCTATGCTTATCAAAATCATAATATTATTTCCAACAATTCTAAATTGCATTTCTTTTCCAATTCTCGCCATTTCTCTGTTCTTTCTCAATTCTCCACTCACTCCTCAAAGTCAGGTACTTTTCTTCACTTTATAGAACTATCATAGCTCACTTGGTTTCTTCAGACACAAATTTTCAACCCAGTTAAGCAAAATTTTATATTTAGATAAATTATACAAATGGGTGGTATCATCATCATCATACTATGTTTACTAAAGGGCATTGGAATTGAAAATTTTGGGACAAATCTTGAGCCTGATTAGTTACTTATGCAATTCAAATTCATCTCAGCTGATTGATTATTAGACCTTGCCGTTGAAGCTTCATCTAACTCAATAGTAAACTCTCATTTTTTATCTTAGTCAAAATAGGAGCATGGAAGTTAGGAGAGCTGTATTTTCATCTTCAACAGCTGCATTGCTGTTGGAAACTATTTGTTCCATATCATTTGAATCTTTAATTTGCAACTGTAAGATTTTGCTGCAGGCAGTGGAAGTTCATGGTTGCAAAACAGTTCTTTTGCTGCTGGCATTGAGTACAGAAAGCGTCCTCTATATTCTGTATTTCCGACAAAAGCTGCTGAAGTTTCCTCTGTGGAAGATCTCTATCAGTTTATTTGCTCGGGACCTCTGCTTGACAAAATAGGAATCACACAAGAGAAGGTGGCTGAGTCCATTGATAACTGGATACTGTATGGCCGTTACCTATGCAGATTGTTTCAGCTTAATGAATTGTACCTTACAGAGCCTCAAAAGGCTAGGATTTATCACTACTATGTACCAGTCTTTCTCTGGTGTGAACAACAGATCGAGGAGCATCAGTCCAAATTCAAAGATGGAGAAGAAATTCCTCCTTTGGTGGTATGCTATAAACGTGGTTTCCTTCTGTTACTGTCTCTCATATTTTGTTTTCTGTATGTATTGGTGTTATGCAGCTAGTTATGGAGGCTTATGGTTAAGTTTATTAATTTTTGGGAAATTTTTCGCTTTAGTTTTTAGTTGTGTCAGCTCTATAAACAGCAATAACCACTTTGTAATTTGTAAGTTTTTGTTATGACCATTGTCCTTTTATTTCTTTTCCTTCCAAGATATTGTTTTTCTGCCTTGTTCATTCAATATAACAGCAACTTTATTGATTCTGGTTGACACAGATTGGTTTCAGTGCCCCTCAAGGCTGTGGGAAGACAACCCTTGTTTTTGCCCTTGACTATCTTTTTGAAGTGATTGGCAGGTGGGCTTTGAATTTTGAAGCAACTGTGTTGTTGAATTTATTCTTTGTTCTGATGATTATAGGGAAAGGAGATTAATTAACAAATTGTAGATACATGCTACAATTTTCAGGAAATCTGCCACAATATCTATAGATGATTTTTATTTGACTGCTGAAGGTCAGGTATATAGAAGCTGTTTTTGTGTTTTCTTTTTCAGTTGTAAATGTCATCTGTTCTTTTTCTTTTTGGGCTGATGAATTGTGTTTGGACTGTAGACTAAACTAAGAGAAGCTAATCCAGGAAATGCACTTCTTGAGGTAATTATGCACAGATAAGTAAAGTAGTGAACGATAAATTATTGAGAACTAAAATATTTTTGCTTGCTTGGTTTCCGTCTAGTTTCGCGGAAATGCAGGAAGCCATGATCTTGCTCTTTCTGTTGAAACTCTGGCATCTTTAACTAAAATGACAAGAGAAGGTGTTTCTCGGCACTCACTTCTGTTTTCTGTTTATATTGTATTTTTCGTGTAATATCTTTTAATTTGAAGTGTCCAGGTGTGAAAATGAAGCTACCAAGATATGATAAAGTAAGGGCGTAGCTTGCATATTCAGATTATTTAAAACATTTTTTTTGAATTTGCAATTGGTAATGGTGAAGTGAATTGCCTGTTTATGCAGTCTGCATTCAGTGGCAGAGGTGACCGTGCTGACCCTTCAACATGGCCAGAAGTTGAAGGGCCTCTGAAGGTAAGAAAATATTCAATTGTAACTTAAACTGATTCTGATGGATCATTTTTCTTGGTAAAACATGATCCAGCACACACAAAAGTTAAAAAAAAAGGAAGCACCATGTTGAAATAAGTATGTTATGTTTTTTACTGCCAAAATTTGCCCTTAACCTCAATTAAAAAGAAAACTTCTTCAACATTAAGATTCTGTAGTTCTGAGGAAGATAATATTAACATGATAATCGGAAATGTGGTAATATTTGTGCTATGTTCATCTCATGTCAGTATCCTTTCAAAAGTGTTGATCCTTATATTGTGACACATGGATGAATGTTCTAGGTTGTGTTGTTCGAAGGTTGGATGCTTGGTTTCAGGCCCCTTCCAGTTGAAGCTGTGAAGGCTGTTGATCCCCAGGTTAGAATTGGTGAAGTTCCTTTTTTTCATTTTTAAGACTATGCACATGGAGTTTATGATACAGAAGCTCTACCCTTTTCTTTCAATGGGAAGCATTGCTAATAAATTGAGCTTACTTTTCAGTTAGAAACTGTAAATAAAAACCTTGAAGCTTACTATGATGCATGGGACAAATACATTAAGTCATGGATAGTCATCAAGATCAAGGACCCCAATTGTGTCTTCCAATGGCGGTTGCAGGTAGGTTGCTTTAACATTCTCTTAAACAAATTACAAACTCTGTGTTCAGAATCTGGATGATGTAGCATCCATGTGTTGAGGTGTTTCAATATGCAGGCTGAGATTGCCATGAGGGAGGCCGGCAACCCTGGAATGACAGATGAAGAGGTCTGTTACTCAAATTGATTGTGATGAATGATATTTCTTTGTGATAAATGATGATGCAACATCTATTTCCTAATGACTAAAGCAAGGATTTTTTTTCATGGTATGTTCTGTGTAGGTGAGAGATTTTGTTTCACGCTATCTGCCAGCATACTATGCATACCTTCCTACACTTTACTCGGAGGGACCAAATGGATCAGATCCTCAACGTCTCCTAACCATTGAAATAGATGAAGGGAGAAACCCCATCCTTGCTTCTATATGATAGAGCTTCTGCTGCTTTTTCAATTCTTTGAGAATTTGTATGTAACTAAGTCAATGAATCTGCACTCTTTCTTTCCCTTGAAATGTATAGAGAATATTTTCAGTAATACATAATAACGGCTAATGCTTTCTGGTTGCTGTCATTTGATCGGCATTTTTATTTTTCAAGACTTCTTTGCTCACAAAACCATGGTTGTGATCACACCAGTGACTTCAATATAATGAATCATTTTATTCTTGGAACGATTTCATAAAAAGTAAAAATAATTGAAGTTCATTATTATACAGAAGATTGATTACAGAATCATCATTTCATACAAGAAACTAATGATGAAACATAAACTTGACAAATGTCTCTTGGAAATTAGGCAATCTAGGGACAGCAACAGCAGGTGCGTTCTGAGCAGCACCTACAACCCTCATAACAGCAAAAGCAGCAACAGAGTGTGTAAAAACTGGATCAGAGAGTGAACTTATCAGGGATAAAAAAAAAGAGAGAATTGTGGAAGAATAGAAGAGAATTGAAAACTAAAAATGTACTCACAAAGCATAGAAGCTTCCCATCTCCTCACGACCCGTCTGAGCTTGACCATAGTGCATCTTCTGCTCTGCTGGTGCAGACTGTGTCATATTTTTGGAGTTGAGTTGAGTTGAGATGATGATGTTTCTTGCAACAGTGGTAGATCATATATTTTATTTATAAGCTCAAGCACAGAAAGTTGCTTGAACATGGTTATGACCTATATAACCAACCATCCAATACAAAAGCCTCTCCCTTTTCCTTTCTTGCCACTCATTTATTATGGTAGTTGGTAGAAAGGAATTGGTTAGCTTCACTGGCTGGGAAAGTGATGAAACCAACCCCAAAAAGGTGGGGAAGATGTCACAGTCACTAATTTAAGATACTTAAGAGTTGTTTTGCTGAGACTTACATGTTAATCCTTTAGATTAAACGTTTACATTAGACTAAAAGTTATAGTTATTAGTCAGGACGCAACTATCTCTACTTAATAGTATAACAACACGATTAATAGAAAAACAGTAACAGTTATATCATAATCAGAGGTGGAAGCATACCTTATCCGTGCTCCAATTTATTGTCAACCCTCATGCTGCTTCCCAACCGGTAACCACCTTTCAAACCCATTCATTGCGCAAGTGCCTGCTACCAAATCTGATGAAGTCAATTCCAGCTTAAGCATATTCTGTCAAAACAGATCCATCTTAAACTGAATTTCCTCTTCACTGTAAGACAATGATGAACTTGAGCTTCAGTAGTTTAAGTTATGGCTTCTATATGGAACCATCTTGGATTAAAATAAAGCGCATTCATTCTCCCTTTCATTGGGCTTAAAATTGTTCTTGGAATAGAAAATATCAACATTTTTTATAGGTTACAATTAACTTATATATGAATTGGAAATATTTTTTAGGTAAAATAGTGTGATAGAGTATCAATAGATGAATTTAGACATAAACTAATTTTACCTTCTGAAAAAATTCATTTAATTTTTCTTCCTGTTTTTCTATCTTAGAAGTGATTTTTTTTTTTTGTAAGTTTAGCTAAATAGACCCTTAATTAACATGATTTTTCTTCATGGTACTTCATTTTTTGGATTAAATTATACTCTATTCTTAAATCTATAATTAAATTTATAAGACGCCTTTATTTATTCTTCAACAAGCAGTGTGAATTTAAAGGGTCTTCTTCCTGCACCTCCATACATTTCAACACACACACCTACATACAACTGTGAAATAATCATGACTATAACCAAAACATATGAAAAAAATATAACTCGTCAGTGGTATTAGAGCAGATGGTTCGGAGTGATTGACTGCATAACCATAACTATCACAAAAAAGGAGTCACCTAAGTGACTGACCCCATAGCCATAACCAAAAGGGGTCACTCATGCACCTGAAGGGAAATATATCATATGAAAAGAAAAAAAAAAAACAAGGGACTCACCCTTAAGGGGAGATGATTGGAAATAGTAAGTGTGAGTCAAAGTCCCACATTTGATAGAATAAACAAAGTTAAAACACTATATAATAATAAAGACCCATAACACCATTGCCTTAAGGTTAAGGCTTTGGTGTAAAAGTGATGTCAAATGCTTATATGTGTAAAACTAATGTCATATACCCATATGAAACCACAATATCTCAATGTCTATAACCATAACTCATATGACAGTAAAATATATAACCCAACAATTCGCACACCCCTCTCTCCCATTCTTCCTCCATTGATGCACCTCTCTCAGTCATTCTTCATCTTCTTCCTATTAAAAAATATTCTGGAGTCTACAATCTAGGATATAAATTTTATGTAATTCAAAATATATTTTTTATTCTACCTTCTGAAACGTACAATAAAAAAATACAACATTTACATTCTAAATCATGAATTTCGAAACGGTCAATAAATTGTGCATTCCAAAATTCGAAATCAAAATCCTTAGAATAGAAGGTAAAATTGAAATTTTCAAATATATGAGATGAAGGGTGAAATTACGAGGAAGAATGAAGCCAATTTATCGCGTATTGTTTTATCAATAAAAAAATATCTGGCCCGCAAATTGGCCCATCCCACTTTGGGCTAATAAATTTTGGGTTACATCATTAGGTGAAGCCGAAATAAGTTGGGATCTGAATTTTCGTAACTTAACCAATCAACGAATCAATGAACCATATGTCTATAGATACTTTCTTAAACCATACTTTCTTTTTTATTCTTGAGTCAACCCTTTTTCCTTCATAAATCTTCATGTTTCTATCTTTTCGTTAAGAGAAAAGATAGCAGAGTGACCATTCTTTAACACATAATTCCCTGTTAATTTGAAAATTCTAAAATTATTTGGATTTAACTAATATTTAGAAACAGAAATTAAAAAAAGTGCTCATTAGAGATTCACGTGTGTGTGTTTTATTCGTTCAAAACTTCTTTTCAAAACAATTCTTCTGGCAAGTTTTTTATCTTACATCTTAAGGTTTCGAAATGGAATCAAACATCTATAAGAATAAACTTAACCCATTAAACTCGAGGAGTGAGTACAAAAATACAACGTAAATTATGGAGTGGAAACTCTAAATGATCATTGAATGAATCTAACAACTGCAAAATCGGGGTACAAGGTAGCACAAAGCCAAAGCCATTACATTACATTACATTAATTAATAAACGATCCATGATCATAATCTTGATTACATGTTATTTATTTTCTCACTAATATAGAGATCAGTTCTAGGTTTTTTATACTAAGAGGTGCTGAAGGGAACATATACAAGCACCATGGATACATATATTTCATCATACTAAATTCACTCTTCTACACTTCCAAGTCTTTATCATTATTATCACACTAATATTCATTCTTCTAGGTGGAACCCGAACATTTTGAACTCGATCTCGGACCTGCACCATTGTTATGAGTATATCAGAAAACCAGAATCATCGTATGCTTTTACTACACAACATGATATAATACAAAACAACGAACCTAGGCCAATAGCCTCTGAGCTAATCATAAGCCTCATCCTCTTGCATGATTCAACAAACATCCTACAAAAAGAACCAGAAACCATCTGTAATTTAAGGAAATGAAACATATATATATAGATATACATAGTACATGCATATGTATATATTATGTAAGTGGTGAATACTAAAATGAAGGTTTTTGAAAAAGGGAGAATGATGAATGGAACATACTTCCATGGTACATCCCCGACCAACATCCAATCACCATCCTTGTCCTCGTAGGTGGGCATGTATTCAATCCCATTTCCAGACTCCATCAGTTTCCTCTCATTCATCAAATGATTACCTGCAACAATGGTTTCCCACAAAAAGACCTAAATACCCTCAACCTGATTAAAACAAATAAAACCATGTATATATGGAGATTAATAATAATAATACGTACGAATGGCTAAGCCACAAAACATGGTCTCTAATTCTGTCATCAAATGTTCGTAACTGTCGTACAATTCAAGATCCACTTTTCTCAGATAAGGAGCTCCATCCACAGCCACCTTCACGAACTTGCAACTCTTCATCGCATTCTTTCTGCTTGCCCTCACCGGCGGCCACCCCACCACTTGTTCCCTGCAACCCAAACCCAAAAAATTCCTTCAATTCACTCACAAAAGTAGTTTTCGTTACTAATTCTAAAGCCGCAAAAAAAAAAAAAAAAACAGTGACGAGTGAATTGTTTGGTTACGAAGTTCATTTTTTTCTTATATGGGTCTTGAGATAAAGCAAAAAAAATAGAAAAAGAAAGAATTTTGTAGTATATATATGGCAGCTTGGTTCTTACTTGGGTGTTGGGAGTTTGGTTTTATTTAGCGAAGTGGCGAGATGAAGAAGATCAACGGTGTCGGAGAAGGAACGTTTGGTGCCGGGAAGTCCCAGCGTGAGCTCCGTCTCCTTCAAGTTACAACAATCAACGGCGTCGGATTCCGACGAGTGGGTACCGCTCTGTGATTGTGACCACATTGTTCGCAAAACACACTCACACGCGCGACGCAATTTCAACGTTCAAACTCGGGTTCTTTGGTCCTGCGGCTTTTCCGGTTTTCCCTGTTCGGTGCTATGCTATGACCAACTTTGTCTTAATGATTTGGAAGAGAGAGAGAGAGAGAGAGAGACCAAACCAAAGTGTTTGATATTTGGGACTTTGTTAGGCGTAGTAGCAGTGGTGCTTTGTTGTTTCTTCGGCAACGTGTGCGACCTTATATTATGGAGCGAGGTTGTTGGACCATCCAAACGATGACACGTGTTGCTCAAACAGCGGCTTTGATTGTTCCACGTATCAACGAGGAAAGGAAAGCGTGTGATTCTGATTTGATCGTGGTTTTGGTTTCGTTTTCTTGTTTGGCCACCTCATCATGTTGATTAACAGCAACGTCCCACGTAATTAATGACGTAAAATATGGAACACTTAATTATGAGTTTGAGAAAATAAATATTGGAAAATAAAATAAGGTGGAAACAAGTGGGCCCGGATGTTTGAGTTTTAGAAGAAACGGTCAACTCTAAGCGAAGTCCATGTGCACGTAAACAAGTCGTAGTTTAAGGTTGGTGACCCCACCAAAGCATGTGACATTGTTTCTTTGTCGGTTCTCTCAACCACTCTCATACTTTCTTTCTTTAATCTCCCACCTCCCTCTATTTTATATATATATATTATTCCCTCTTCAAATCCTACTTAATAACCCCTTTTACTAGGTTTAAAAATCATATTATAAAAGGAAATTTTATTCCTTTTTATTACTTTTTCCTATTAAAACAAATTTCATTTCAAAGTATTCAATTTTTTGTGCGTGTATTTATATTTTAATTAAACTCATTTTTTTATTTATTTTGTTTTCGACTTTAGCTTTTCCGGAATCTTACTATTCGAACAAATAAAGTGAAACATATTCTTCTAGATGTTACATCAATAAACATATATTTCATCAATTATAACTTTTTTCACTGGTCGCAGTAATTTATTTTCTCTTCTTATCGTTTAAGTATTTTATTTTAAAGTCTTCTTTTTTGTAAATAGATTCAGCGTTTTTTTTTCTAAATTATTAAACTAAATTTATAACACAACAAATGGTAAATATAAATTCTTTCGCCAAATAATAATACTTGTGTTATACATCATATTAGTATCTTTTATCACAAATATCAACAATTTTACATTGTTAAACCGTTATACGAAGAATGTCGTGTTTTTTTTTTTCTTCTTCTAATTGTCGACTTATGTTATTTGTTTAAATTAATTATGTACATATTTATATTTTAATTTCTTATCATACTTTATAAAATTTATTTCAATTCCTAAAACACATAAGTTAAATTGAACTGTTTTGAGAAAAAAATTAAGATAAGTTCAAGTCTAAATGCCTATATCAAATCTAAAAAAAACTAGTTAAAGTTATTTAATTGACTTATTAAATTATAAATAATTGATAACTTTAACTAGCTAGTAGATAAATATTTTCTTTTATAAGCTCTTTATAATCTTAACACGTGTGAGGCTCTTTCTAATCTTTAGTTTCAATTAATGTTGTTCAGCTATCATAATTATACTTTATATGATTAAACACCATAAGGACCAAATCTAAATCTAAGCAACATATATATAGACACATAAGACCCTTCTGGTTAAACAACATGGGGACCACGGTTTAAGCTATTCATAAAAAGGTAATATATATATATATATATATAATTATTAAATTTAATCAACAAGACGAGTAGGAATTGTGGTTAAGCACAGGAGATTATAGGTAGAAAGCAAAAAATATTTTTTGAATTTATACTTTTAATTTTGGTGTTTTAAATTAATAAATTAGTTCTTTATACTTTTATATTGAACATTTGTACTCATAAAGTTGAGAAAAAGATTAAATTTACATATTTCCAAATTTTGAGTATTAATTATTAAATTTTAAAATACTAAAACAAAGTTTGATTAAGTATAAGAAGAAAAGCCTAATTTTCCTAAAATAAAGATACATAGAAACGTAAGATTTGATTAATCACCACAAGGAACAAGTCTAAATCAAAGAATATATAAATGTGTAGGATCTATAGTTAGAAAGCCATTGAGATCAATGTTTGTATAGTAGTATCGAAAATGAAATTCGTCATTAAGTTGGATAATCAATGCAAAATTGAGAAATTATCATTTATCTTACTTCTATAAATTAATTAAAAACTTCTTAGATAATAATCAATTTTAACGTACAAAAATATATTTAGAAATCAACTTAAATTCTAATTTTTTAATTACAAAAGACAATTCTTTCTATAACCAAAAATTTGATAATTAATATTTATGATTAATTTAAAAACGAATTCATATTAAAAATTATATTAGTTATCAGTTTTTAATGAATCATAATTTATGTTAGTTATCAATAATTTTTAAATTATAAATTAATATCTAAATTTATTTTTATAATAATTGATTTTTTTTATTATTAAAATTAATTATTATTCAATGATTTTAATTATAAATTTAAGATAAATGAATATATAACCAATTTATATTCAATTTGTTTCATTTGCTAATAACAAAAATTTAATATATTCAAGGGTATAATTCAGAAAAGGCTTAATGTTTTATCTAGATTCTAAAACTACCATTGAAATTCAGAGTGTAGAATATTTGTTTCTTATTCTAATGTTTTCCGCGAAACTCAATCTATACTAAAGAAGCACAATAGTCTCTCACTATATATAAATATTTAAAAGACAAACTGTTACATGAACAAAATAAAAGTGTTACAACTCTTTTCAAAAAGATATTTCATTTAATTTTGATTTTAAAAATTTAAGAAAATATTAACTTTTTTAATCATTTATAATCCTGCCAGTTACCTCATCTTTGATTACACATTTTGTTATTATAAAGTTGTCGTTTTCTCAATAAAAGATGGTTTCATTTTATCAGTAATTCTTTTTTTAACTTTAAGATAACTTAATTTGTTTTATTCTTAAATACCTTTATTTCCACTATTATTATATACTAAAAATTACTTGAGCCTTAAATGGAGAAAAGCTAAAATAGAATATAATTAATAACTTATTTAAATTTTGCATTGAAAATAGAAGAATTAAATATTTTTCTCTATTTTTTAGGAATTATTATTTTAAATTGGAAAAATAGTTTACATGGATTTATTTATTGTGATGTGAACGAAAGAAGTTAAAATAAACAAATTAGGCAGAAGGTAATTTATAAATGACATGCTAATTTATATTTTTTTTAAAAATTAAATAACAGTCAAATAAATAAAATATTTCTAAAATTCAAAACAATAAAAATAAATAGTTGAAGCTTGGATATGTGAAAGTTTTTCGAGACAAAAACTATGAAAATTGGTCACGGTTTCCTTACGAGTTTAACTTATAAATAAGATTTAGGTTATTTCTCATACATCATCTTAAAGAGTGATAAAGAAATATTTAAAAGAAACTAAAGAATATTTTAATAAAGTGTAAATAACTTTTCTTATTAAATTTTTTTATTTATATATTATACAAAATCTAGTGTGTAACAAAATATATATTTATATCAGCTGTGACTGAATAAGTAGAGGCTGACAGTCACAAGAAGATATTCTAATAAAAAAAATATTGTTTGTAACACATTTATTTGTTCATATTTATTATACAAAAACTTTAACTTCAATATTTTGTGTAATGTTTCGGTATATAGTATAACATTTTATTGCTACAATATAACAATTGATGTTAATGAATTATCATAGTTAGTGTTAACATCATATTTGTATTGTTAATATTATTACTTTTATATGCTCCATATTTATCCTATATATTGACCACCAAGTTAGGTTTTAAGTTGTCAAAAAAATTTAATAAATCTCATGTTGGTAAAGATATAGTATAACATTATTAAAGAGGCAGATTTTTATTCATATTGGTCAAAATACTATACAAGATTCATTTGATGTATCCCATCATTAAATGTGAATATGGAAAAGAAACAAAAAGAAAAAATCAGTGATTTAGGAAGAGAGAGTGTGGGAGCATAGCTAGTTGCAGTAAACAATTCATTTGTACAAAACGAAGCACCTTTGAAATTAAATATTCATTTGACACGTGGAGATATAACTCATTTAGTTTGTAAAATGACAATTGTAATAACTTATAAACCCTATTTATAGTCAAAGGTGGAGATCAATTTAAATATATTTTTTTGTTTAATTTCTTTGATATATTTTTTAAAGGTAAAACTATGATCGAAGTTTTAAATTTTAAAACAGACAATAATTTAAATATAATAATTAGTTTTAACTCAATTCCACAAAATCGGTTTGGAAGATAAGGTTTGTATCTCACTTTATATAATATGAAATTGTCTTATCTTTTGATGTGAAACTTCCGATAAAACGAATTATGAATTAATCTTATCTCTTGTTGACGTGAAATTTTCAACTATAATAGATAATTTAACTATAATTTGATTGGTGAAGGTGTAAAAGTGAAGAAAGTGGTAGGAGTATACCCCATTGGAGGGTGTTATTTTATCCTTTAGCAATGAAATGAGAGAGAAAAGAAAAGAGAGAGGTAGAATCCTATCATGATATTCGTTCCGGGTGAGGCAGAAGTGAGAGTGTGATCCCGTGTTCTTTCCTAAAGGGGTAGCAATTGATGCCTTTGTGGACCCTTTTTCTTCTTCTTCTCATACTGTAACACTAATAGTACAACTATTTCTGTTTCCCTCCTTCACATGCCTTGGCTCCATAGCCTTTATGGTTACCCCATTTAACCATAGACATCCTATGGCCATACCCTAACATCAACACACTCTTGTCTTTCCAATTACCTATAAAAGACACCACCCCCATTACTTCTTCTCTTCCCTCCCTCAACCCTAACCCTAACCCTACCTACCTATTCCCCTATCATTTCTATCTTCTCCCTTACTTCTTCCACCACCCCCACAATTTCGAATCTTTCTTTTCTCCTCATACAATCCCATTCTATTCTATTCTTTTTCTAGGGAGCCTTCAACACTCACCTCACATTCCACATAACATACTTCTTAAATATTTATATTACAAATCTCGCACCGATTAGAAATAAGAATGTATGACACGGATATGGAAATAGGTACAGATACGATACAGATACAGATACGAAAATACGATTAAATTGGAAAAATATAGGACACTGGACACAGTGTGTATATACATGTTAAGTTTGAAACTGTTAATTAACTTATTGTCAACTAACACAAAAATGAATCTAATCTATCTATCTAATATCCAATATGCAAAAAATAGTGATAATATAAGATTTGTTCATTATTTTAATTGTCAAAATCATATGGAAAAAAAATATCTTTCAAATTGAATATAGTGTGTCCTATAAATATTGTACGAGTGTTGGTATCCGATACGTATCGGATACGGGACACGCTATTTATAAGGTGTGTCAGAGCATCATATACAATAAATGTGTTGAGAATTTCACATCGACTAAAGACAATACAATTTTATAGTATATAAATAAATATAACTATAAAATAATATTTATTTTATGATTTAATTATTCAAATAATATCCATTTTGTTTAGATACATTCGAACGAAATTGATTACCAGATTAAACCTAATTTTATATGTTAGAGACGGAGAAGATGCATTGATAGAATGCGATCGAGATGAAGGGTGATGGATGCATGCATTGTTGAAACTCGGGGTCCCAAAAATTCTTACATGCATGTGTTTAATTAAGTGGACCCTTGCGATGCAATGAATTGAATATAAATAAGAAAGAAATAGTTCCTTTAATTGCATAATATTGGTAAACTAAATTAGTTGCAGGCAGACAATTAAGATCCCAAAGGAACATTGATAGCGATGCATGCGGCTCCATGTCCTTTTTCCCTCTCTCTCTCTCTCACGTACCTTCACCAAATCTATTCTAATTTTTATTATTTTAACACAAATCTTAATCACCCATAATAAACACATTTACCACCACTAAATTTCTCTAAAAAGGTACTTATAATTAATCTAAAAACTAATTATTAATAAAATTAGCCTCTCTTAATATCATGCACGCAATGTTTTACACCTTTGTTTACGTGGTTGACCGTGGTATTATAGAAATTTGTAGGAATCTATTTATTTGGTGTGTAACATAATTTACGTATAATTTTGTCTTTTTAGTATGTGGTCGGAAACACGATTATAAATTTGTGTTTATGCAAAAACGTTTGTGGGAAGTGATTAACTTCTTTGAACGAATATCGATGCTTCGAAAAGACTAGTCCTTCACTCTTAATCTAGAGGTGTCCCAAGTTCGCCTAAAATAGCAAATTATGTTCATAGGTTATTTTCAAATGATATTAATTTATTATTAATGATGATGAATGTGGTATGAATTTGACTTGAATAGACAACGATGTAAAATTTCACATCATAAATCATCGATAATTGAATTAACTTTTAATGTAATTATAGTGTAGTTAAATTTTAAATCTCTCGTAACTTTTTATATTTTAATTAAATTTTTATATCTATTGGATATACTTCAATTTTTTTTTTAACTTTTCAATTGAGTCATTTTCCTGAATATTTGTTATTTGAGTGATGTAATTATTATCTTATTTTTTACTTTTCTTATTTTCAAATATTAAGAAATATAATATCTTTTTATGGATGTAAAAAATGTTTAATATTATTTTATATTAATTAATAATAAAAACTCATATTTTTAATGAATTATGATAGTTGACAAATTTTAATAAAGTTTCACAAAGTTTAATTTCTAAATTACACCAAACTTTTTTTTTCTTTTCCTAGATCACATAAAACCTTACTTTTATTTATTAAAATGTCGTTATTTATAGTAAAAAATTTGTCAACTTTGTTAAAAATTAATTTTCCTTTCTTAATACGTGGAAATAATGAAGTAAGAGGACAAGATAAAGTAATAATCACTTTATCCACCAACAAAAAATTAAACAACATGCAAACAATTGAAAAATAAATTTTTTGAATGAGACTGAATTAAAATTACACACATTTATGAGTGAAAGGTTTTTTGGTCTCCCATCAATGAGCAACTTGAAACTTGATTAAGCTTAAATTTTCACACAGAGAATAAATTCAATATATATATATATATATATATATATATAATTATTTCAAATAATAATACATTGAACATATAATTAATTTAAATAGGTAAATAAATTTTAAAACTAGTTATATATTAATGCAAATAACAAGTAAATATTTTATAATATACTGAATTATGTCTTCAAATCATGAAATTTGGATTACTAGTTTCATCTCAATTTTTTTAATCTCTCAAAATTTGAAAAAGAAAACGGTTTCAGTATCTATGTACTAAACCTATAATTTAAATATAAACCTTAAAATATTCATTTTAGACGTTGGACATTAAAATCACATTCTTTTTAATTTCGAGGGTCTTTTAAAAAAGAAGAAGAAAATTTGACAGACCTAAACTAGAATTATCCCAGATTATAAAATGACTAGAATATAATTAATAATTTATAATAATAATCAATTACATTATCCTAAACACTAAATTAGTTAAAGAGAATAAATTTAAATTGAATGACAATTCATACTAATATTCTCCATTAACTCAATTTAAAATAAAAAAATTTATTTTTACTGATTAAAAAATTAAAATAACTTTTTAAAATGAAAGTAATTATTAATTTTTTTATAAATACGATAAATTTATAATATAAAGAAAAATAATATTTCAGTACCTTGATACTGAAACAAAACAAATAATACTGATTCAAATATTATTCACTGACGTAATTCATAAAGAAATTATTTTCAAATCATCAGTTAAATCAAAGTGTGGCTTTTACAAGATGATAAACAATACCACGAGTTTTTAGTCCTCCAAATACTAAATTTGAGAGAAAAAAAAAAAAAACTAATTCGATTTTAAGGTTTATATGCTGAAAAAAAATGTAAAAGAGGAGAGATGAAAAAGTATTTGGAATAATTAGTGTAAAAATAAATTTGAACGAAAATTATATTTATAAAGTTTAACAAAAATATTAATAATAATAATAAGTTGTGAAAAGAATTGTAAAAAAAAAAGAAGAAAAACAGATAAAGATAAGATCCAACAACCAGTATGAATTGACTTGTGAAATGCTGTAGTTAGTTTGTAACTGTATTTTACTGTACAAGCCAATGAGTATTAATTTTTGTGCTCCACTAGACAATTCATTAATAATATATAGTTAACCATTTATTTAAACAATTATTGTTAAATTTATTAATATTTGTTCATCTCTGATATTATTTTTAAGAAGTCTCAGAAAAAGTACCATAGTGGTCAAATATTAATTAACATTGGTATTTCTTAAAAGAAGCAGTGTTAAATAAAATATACATCTAGTTAAATTTATTCATAGTGATTTTTTTCCCACCGAGTGAAAAATAGAATAAAATAATTAAGATTGAGATATTGATTAATTTAAAAGTGTATTTTGGATGTTCAGATTCAAGTAAGATTCTGCACCTATGCTGGGATTAAGGTAGTGTTCGATTTTTGCGCTCGTGTCATGTTGTGTTCACGTGAATTAATTATAAGAGTATATTTAACCTAATTAATCGGCTAATCTAGTTTACTATATAATATAGATATGAAATTTTAAAATAATTGAAAAGGATAAGCACGAGAAATTAAAAGGAAATTGGAGGCAAAAATGGATGGACAATAAGTTTGGTGTAATTTGCAGCATATTAACAAATATGACAAGACATATACTAAAACGATGAGTTTGGAATTCCCTATTTCATTAAACAGCATTCTTAGAGTGGTTCATGCACCATACTATAAAATGTTGCTTCCTCAAATACAATAAAACGACAACATACGAAACTTGATTTTTTGTGTTGAAAACGTGTACGACATGAATTAGAAGCCTATCTTCTTCGCTTCTTTATCTACTATACTTTTCATTTTCTCACGCCTTCTATGAATCCCTTTAAAGACCCTTTTGGCTGCAGATCGAACCCCTTTGCATCTGATCTCTTCATAATCCTCAATCTCTTGCATGACTCCCTAAACATCCTGCAACACTTTTTACATCAATACTTACACACATTTTAAAAAATAAATTTAATTTTTTTTTTTTACTTTTTTCTTGAACATTTTATGATCATGAAAAAATATATCCATCACTGAATCCGATTTATCTAATGAGTTATCGTGGTTACCTTCTATTAAATATTAAAAACACATTATTTTAATATTTTTAAATTAATAATCATCGATATATTTTGAAGTCACAACGGAACAAAATTCAAACTAATTTACCATTAAAGGTTTTGCTTTTTCTTTGGTGAGGGCTCAATTGATTAGTGTGTATCCCCCACCCTTCCCATGTTGATGTGCCGAACATTATCATAACGAGGGATTCACGCATGTCGGCAATATATGATCCAAGATCATTTTTTTTAATTGTTTCGGATAATGATACTTAGCATACAAATTAAGTAGAACTAATTAATTAGGTCAATCGACAACATAATCGGCACATGTCTAATCAAGTGCTGTGTTGGGGGACTACAAAATTATTCTCCCAAACTTGTTCTGCGTTCAAATCACAGACCAATTCGACTACCATTTAAATTTGGTGGGACTACTTGTTTATTTGACCCATGATTAGATTAGAAAGTAATGCATTGTTAATTACATAATTGCAATTAATTAACAGTAATCGTTAATTATACTGATAGAGATAATAAAGTAGCGAGATTAACGAAGGTTTTCAGAAACGGATTCAAAGTTTGGTGTGTGGGTTATGCTGCGCTAACACGGTGATTGAAGATAACTAGTGGAAGACACGCACAAGTACTTGTGGTGTATTTGACTCGTACGTGTTTCACACGCTTATCACTTTTGTCTCTTGAAACATGAATTCATGCTCCCACCCAAACCAAAACAAACGCAGAACAGATTCATATTTAGAAGGAAATTTGAAACCTTTACATGAATCTAACAGTTTTACGAAGTTCATTTAATGTTATTGACATGTTTTAAAAGGACATAATAAAAAATTATAGAAAAAAAGGGGCAAAAAAGACTTACTCCCAAGGAACATCTCCAACCAGCATCCAGTCACCATCTTTGTCCTCGTATATGGGAACGTGTTCAGCATTCTCCGCATCCTTCAACGCTTCGCCTGTCAACAAAATTTTTAATCAAAATCTTCCTTATAATATTATTCTTCATTCCCAATTTTTCTTTTTTTACTTTTCACCGACATAAAATACCTCTCTGAAACTGAAATCAAAACACTTTGCAATGAAACAATATAAGGGTTTTCCTTTTTTTTAAAAAAATTTGTTCTTTTAAGGAGTTGCTAATGTATACTTATTCAATTATGATAAACTCTGTGTTCTTAAAGTTCAAAATCCTTCTTCTTCTTCTCTTCTGACTCTCTCTGTGGATCATTAACCGTATCTTGCCTTAACTTCTCATATATATAGCTAGCCAGAAACTATACATATACTTAATTAAAGTCTATTTCGTGTTTATAGATAGACACATAACGGAATCTTAAACTGCATGTTTCTTTCTTAAACCTTAACCAGGTACTGTAGACAACCTACGAAGCAATATCAGGAGAAAGAAAAACGTGACTCACCGATTCCATAGGAACCGAAGAACTTGTCCAAGGCGAAGGCCAAGTCGGAGTATCCCTTGTGCATAGCCAAATCAATTTTACGCAAGAAAGGAGCACCGTCCATGCTGACTTTGACGTAGATTTTAGGTTCATTGACGGTGTTCTTCTTCCGGTAGGAGCAGACCGGAGGCCACCCAACGACTTGATGATTCTTGGTTTCTTTTTTGGCATCTTCTTCGGAGGAGCTGTTTCGACCGTCGATGTCGGAGAAGAGCCTCTTGTTGTTCTTCTTGGTGTTGTCCTTGTCGTGGTTGTTGTCCCCAGCGGCGGCGCCGGGAAGGCCCAACCGGAGCTCGGTGATTTCAAGGCCGAGATCTTGTTTGTCCATTTTTTGATGAGAAAAGAAAAAGTATGATGAAGAGAAGAGGTTGTTAAGTGTGTGTTTATATATAAAAAGGTGAATGGAATGTAGTGGGAGCAATGAGAGGGTGAAGTAGGAGGTGGTCGGTGAGATGAGAAACAAATGTGGGGACGAAATGTTTCCCCGCAAAAACCATTACAGAGAAGCAGCATAAACTGGACAAGGCATGGAGACATATCTTACCACTCTTCTCATTTCCTCGCATTTCATCCTGTCCGTCTGATCTGCTTACTGGGAACACCCCATGTGATCTCATTTCTTCCCAAAACCCCAAGAAAATAATTTATACCCCACCTTTTTTTTTTTCAATCATAACTATCTTTTAAACATTTTCATATACTTTTCAAATCTCAAAGACTTCAAACAACTTATATTACAGGCTAACTGAATTTTGAAATTATTTTATTTTAAAATTTTAGATTAAATTAGTTTTTTATCTTTCGAAAAAAATATGTAAATTTAGTAATTTTAATTAAATTTTTTTAGGTTTATTTGATATTTCGTACATATTTTAAGATTGTATTTGAATTGTTTATACTGTTTGACATATTTTTGCTTTAACGTTAAGTCAAATACTATTATGAAACACGCTTGAAATGTCAAATAAATTTAACAAAATTTGATTAAAATGACCAAATTCACGTATTTTGAAAGATGAATGACTAAATTGGTTCAAAATTTCAAAATGAACTAATTTCAAATTTCACCGAAAGTTAAGGGACCAAAAACATATTATTAATCCCGTATTTTAACATATTTTTTTAATTAAAATCAAGAGATTTATTTAATAATTGAATAGCCACAGAATGTTTACATTCTTTTATCTTTAAATTGTAATTCAATACTATATTTTAAAATTATAAATTACATTAACAGAGTTAAAATAAATTTAAATTAATATAAATTTAATAAATAAAAGCTGCATAACAGAAATTTAATCAAATGACGAGTTTTGAGATGAAATTGTCCCATTACAATTATTAAATATTAGAATAGTTGGAATGAGTTGTAATGATAAAATTCAATTAAGATAGCGCATCAAAACGAGAAATCTTTTTAGAAAAATTATATATAAATTGTAAATGTAGACAGCTAGAAATGTTAGAGTGGTCATAATTAAAAAAAAAAAAACGCGCACCATTTTTTAAAGTAAACTTTTAATGTTGATATCTTTTTCATAGTAACTAAACATTTTCAGTTGATAAAATTCGTGTTTTATGCGCACTTATTATACAAAAGCAACCCTAATATTATGTTTAACATGTACAAAATAAAATGACTATTTATTGAACATATTGGAATTAAAGATACATATGAACTTTTTAAAACAATTTAGGATACTTTAGTAAGATGTATATCATGAAAAAGACAAGTAAAGTTGCGAAAAGTTGTATGTATGAAGAGACCAATGCAGTACGTGTTCATTTATCAAATTGATAAAGATAAAATAATAAAGCATGAATAACGATTAAGTGAAAATCTTATAATCCAACATTATTATTAATTTAAATTGCAATTGTTACAAAATCATCATAATTTTTTTCACAAAAATAAATATTTATATATTTTGACAATAAAAAGTAAAAACTCAATTTTTTTTTTACTTTATAAGAGTTGACAAAACCTCATTATACTTAAATAAAATACTTTTATAAGATTGTATGTTATTCAATGAAAAACAAAAGTGGGCATAAATAATAATTTAATTTTATTAAAATTAAGAGAGAATTTTCTTTCTTATTTAATGAGATGGTTGAGGAGATGTAGAATTAGATTATTGTGTGTATAGGGAGGAAAATCAGATGATGATGACCAATGCAAAGGCATAGTAATGCGTGTGATTTGTGAGAAACATGATCGTGATGATGTAGGGAGCATAATAATGAAAGAGTCTAAGTATTTGTAGGACCCTACCCTACCAAATTCTCTCTGGATTGAGAAGGATCACAGCTAATTCTGAGTCAAACTTAACTATTCCTAGGTCCAGGGAACACTTCGGACGTACTCAAATTACTTATTAAAAGGGCCTAAGTCCCCTATAAATCACAATTATGTCAACCATTTTAAGGTTAAACATTCTCACCTTTCGGAGACACCATATACAAATCCAACACTCCCTTCTAATTTTTCTCAAAAACTTTACCCAAACATCATATATAATAGTAGAAAAATTATACTATGACTCTCATCTTTTACTCTCTGATATGATTTAGTGTGTGTTAGAAGTGAAATTTAAGCCTAACTCAACTCTACAAAACCGACTAATAAGGTGATGACCGCTCTCACTTATATATTGTAAATTAATTTTATCTCTAGTCGATGTGGAACTTCCAATAGTGTATCATTGATTCTTCTAAAAAAAAGATAATAGTACATTAATCAATGACCTACGCTAAGTCACGCCAGAAAGTAAAAAATGGAAGTCAAACAATGTAAACCATATTATAATGGTCCATAATAGTAAATAAACACATGGTGGGTTATACGTAGATTATTTTTTTTGAAAATTTTCAGTCAATTAATGTAAGGACGATTGATGTTGAAGGGAACCACGTTCTTCAAGACTAAATAAAGAGCATGCAGTTTATAATAAGCTAGGGTAATGAATCTTAACTAACTGCAATTAAATACTATAACTCATGCTTATCTGAATTATTAATTATATATATACGTCAGAATCAAAGAATTTTAAACAAGCCAATTTGATGGAAGATGCATTGTCTCGAGTATGGAGTGTTATGAGTGATCAAAGGGACGTCTCGTGGTTAATTAATTAGGGTTTAGGAAAATCGAAAACTTTTCAAAGGTATTTTTCGACTTTAGTGCATGCATGTTTCCCTGTTTAAATCTTTAATTATTTCGTTTCAGGGTGGTAATCCCAAGGCTGCATCTATTTTACAACAAAATATTTATGCTAAATACTGAGTTCAGTGTTATTTCTCTGATGAGTTTAATATATCATGCATTAGCGCGTGCTTTAGGAACAATTGATTATAGAATCTAATCTAATGTTAATGGAGATTATAGGTTTTCCACTTTCGGCAAGTTCTGATGGCATTTTGAGTATGCATGTCTTTCATTTTAGGAATTTCAGGACCACATGTTACTGAGTGAAAAAGTAATAAAGTCAGGTTCTTTACTGTTAACAATATATTCTAAAAATTACTTTTAACTTTTTAAGTTTTAGGGTTAAATATGTTTTTAAATTTTTAAATAAAAATTGGAATTAGTTTCTCTTCAAAATTTTAGCCTAATTTAGTTCATAAATTTTAGAAATGTATAAATTTTAGCCATGTGTCAGAAAGAGATTGAGGGCACATTCCGGCTAAGAAAATCAGTGAAATCCGTTTTTGCATAGCTTGCATTCTCTTTATTCGCCAATGAACATCTACCTTTCGTGTAATGTGCATTTTTTTGCTTTATTTAATGGATCCTCGAACTTGAGTGAAAGCCAATGCGTTTTCCGAACCGAAAGGGGGTCTTGAAAAAAAAAGGCCTACCCCTTGGATTGGAGATGTTGAAGTTGCACATAAAGTGGTCTCTACATTTCAAATGTGTTTTATGATAATATTTGAGTTAACGTTGAAGCGAAAATGTGTCAAAGAGTGTAAACAATTCAAATACGAACATGAAATACGCTTGAAACGTTAGATAAACTTAAAAAAATTGTTATAAGGACTAAATCTACGAATTTCTAAAAATGAATAACTAAATTGGTCAAAAGTTTCGAAGAGAGACTAATTCAAAATTTCACTAAAACTTAAGAGATCAAACACATATTAACCCTAAATTATACTACTACCTTTGTTTTTAATCCATCACAAATAAGTTATAACAGTTAGAATTAAGTTACTTGAACTTCGAAAAATTAAAATATATGATATGGATAATTATTTAGGCTTTAAAGTCTCTTATAAATTGTTGAATAAATTATATATGATCATTTTGTGAAGATATCTCGAAACAAATATCTTGGACTTTATCAAATAGGACCTACCATAATTTTAAAAGCTACTAATTATATATTTGATGATGAAAATAATGTATTCCACTCTTCTGATTCTATATGTTTTGTTGCGTACTTAATATTATACAAAAGATCTGAACAAACCTAATTATTTTTCACGTATGTTTTATTTCTTGTATACACGAATCTCTAAAGTATATTAGATAAAAAACAAAACCTATAATTATTAAATTAATTTTAAAATTTTATGATAAAAGTGATTTCAATATCTTATAACTCGTATCTTATTGAAAATAAATCTTTTCAATTATCTTAATAAAATAAAATTCCAACAAAAAAATATGAAGATCTATGTTGAAGAATCTGTGAGTTTTGTTGTGGTAATTGAAGAATGTGCAGCTGTGTCTCCAAGAATGGTAGCTATAAGAGAAGTTTTATATATAAAGATGAAGCAACTACTTACAACTAACTTATAAAATATATTATTTTGAAACGTTAATTGTTATTATTTAAATGAAGTGTCCCTTCACAACCGAGCATATGTTTCCCACTGCATGGACAAAGCCACACGTGATGCACTTCTTCCTTTATCTCATTCTCTTGTAATTTCATCTACCTCAAATTAATTACCATAATATAAACCTTAATTAAACCAATGCGTATTTCATTTTTGGACTAACGTTAAATTTTAATGAAAGTGTTGTCCTCTGTTATCTAAAGATGTTCCAAACAGCAAAGTTACTGGGGCTTCGGATCTCTCAAAAGATACTCTGCATTTTAAACTTATATTGTTTAAAAGGGAACAATCACAGTCTTTAAAGGAAAAGAAAAAAGTGTTTCTTTCGGTAATTTAACATACAAAGAAACATTATTTGACAGTAATTTAAAGTTATCTTTGTGAGGAACGTTAAACTGAAAAGGAAGCAGAATTAGGTGGGAAGATGGTCCAGTGAGCCCACAAAATAGTATGGCAAGAACTATTTTCAAAATTCTAAATTTTGAAAGGAAATTGAAATTTTATTATTTATTTTTAAAGTAATATCAAATTTAGTAGTTAGTTTTAATATACAAATTCATACAAATATAATATATTTTCTGTATCAAAATTTTTTTGACAAAAGATTCAATTAAACATGTCCTATTAAGATGAATAATAACCCAAAAAATAATTGTAATTCTGAATATTTTTACTTGAAGAAGAATATATCAATATAAAAAGGATTTACTGAGGTCAAATATGAGTTTAAATCTTATATATTAATTAAATATAAAATATTAAAAATTATATAAAAATAAAAACTCGTAAACTTTATTATGTAATTTTAGATTGAACATGATACTAATTTCCGATAGACTTTACCTAGATTTCATTAGTATTATAGTATTTTCTCTGTAAAAAAATTCTTTTAAATTCATCTCTATTCAAAACTTTCATTTTATCTTCAAAATTTACAAAATAATTTCATGTTAGGTTTATAGGGAGGAAGTTTTACTGGAGAGATATAACATCAATAAGACCTAAGCCCAATCATATAAGACACTGATACCACTTTCAACTCAAAACTTTAAGCAATGGATTTATAGGTCTTTATTCTTATATAGTACTCTATTTCCTCATTTTTGTGTCAATGTTGGACTTAGATTCACACTTGAATTCCTAAACTCCATGAATCAACATTTAAATATTTTAGACAATTGAGTTACGATTCTGTTTTTTCATCTATTTCCCATTTTTTAACATTCATTGAAACGGAAAATTTTGAAAAAATTGGAGAAAGACATTATCTATATAATATATGCGATGTGACTTGAAAATTATGAATCATGTGTTGTATCTAGAAGCGTAGAAGTAATAATATGAGAGGGAAAAACTGAAGAAAATATGAAAAACCTGGGGAATTAATGCACACCATAGTTGACCATTATTTAATTGCTTTCTTTTCTCAATTTCTCCTCTTGCTTTATTCATTTGACGACAAATAAACATGTTTATTCTTGCTTTAACCAACACACTTTAAAGACATTTTCTTTGGTGTCCTTGCTTTATTTTTACATATTTCCTAGGGTTTTTTTTTTCATTCCTGTTCCTATAACTGCTGTTGTTCTTTTAATAAAAAGCAAAGTTTTATTTCCCTGATTCCCACTACAAAAGTCAATATATTGAAAGTCCACACTAACTATTCGGATTAAATTATAATTTTAAAGAAATATAATATACCAAAAGTTCAAAACACTTAAAACAATTTTTGTCCTTCAAAGTACATGTTTGAATGAAAGAAATTTTTGTGTATACTAAATATGTTTTTTTTTTCTTTAACTTTCAGTAAATTTTGGAATTAATCTATTTCAAAATTTTAAATCAATTTAGTCCTTCATTTTTTGAAATATATGAATTTAGTCATTTTAAATCAAATTTAGTTAGGTTTATTTGATGTTTCGTATGTATTTTAGGTTTGTATTTGAATTATTTATACATTTTGACATATTTTTGCTTTAGTATTAAATGCTTGAAATGTCAAATAAACTTAACAAAATTTAATTAAAAAAACTAAATTCACATATTTCGAGAAATGAAAGACTAAATTAATATAAAATTTTAAAATAAATTAATTTTAAAATTCACCGAAAATTAAGGAATAAAATCATATTTAACGCTAAAATATCACACATTCAGACCTACCTAGTCCATTTCCGGTTGGCCTTAATTATTCTACATCATCACCAAAACCTGACACCATAACAAGTTAATTAACATCATTAATATTAAAGGAGACCATTATAATGACTCTGCAAAATATTAAAAAAAAAATACTAAGTATTCATTATTTTTTTCCTTACTGTTTATAACTAGAATAAGTATAGCAAAATACAAAAAATAAAATAAAGAATGTAAATGTACGTTAACATTTTTCTTTTTGGAAATTGAATGAAGTACTTGTTTAAACTGATTGTGCTTCTGAACAGTGGAATTCAATGATTAATACTTAATTGATGATTTCAATGTCTTACCCTTGTTTTTTCCAATTAAACCAAAACTGTGGATGAATGTAGTTTTGTTTCTTTAGTAACAATGATACATTCGAAGAAGCTTCTTCATGGATTAAAAAAAAAAAACATGTTATATCTCTTAAGCTTCTATATTAGTCAAAATATTTCTGATCTGTTGCAGGAACTATTGTATTGGGTTTTAATTTATTTCATGGTAAATTCACTGTATCATATCACATTAATTGTATTTATATGTAATTTTTACTTTAATAAAGAGGTCTTATAATACTTACACTTTAATTAATATTTTTAAGATATATATTTTTTTATTAATATAACTCAGTTTTAAATCTTATACCAATATCTAACATTAGACATTTTATAAAATAAAATCTTACACTTGACATTGTACTATATAATAAATTAATATGTATCCTTTATTAAATATACATGGTATGCACATTCTTTTTTAATAATGAGTTTTTATGGTTTAAATCTGACATTGTATCCTTAATATATTTCTTCGTATACAAGCCATCCTAATGTGATATTTTAATTTAGTTTTCGTGAGTTATGCTATGCTACTTTTTAAAAAATTTATGTATATATATATATATTTTTTTTTCAGTACAAGTATCTTATAAAATATCATTTAATAATGTTATTTACATTTCAACATAAAAATACTTAATTTTAATCTCTTTATTAATAATTATTGTGATTGATTTTGTTCAACTTATATTTTTTCACACAATAGTTATTTTTTGACAGCAAAAATAAATCAATGAAAATAAGGTCAAATAAATGTGGAAAAATATCTGGATTGGTAATTTGAAAGTGCCTTCAATTTAAAATGATGGAGTTACACGCTTCAAACAAGAACCATTTGCTCCGAGAGATTATGATTGGAATCGACAAAAAGTGGGCCCGGACATGGGCTTGGGCTTTCCGCCACTTGTCACAAGATGATGCACATGACCCATATTTATCCGGGCCCACCATTGTGTACTGTAGCTATTTGTGGTACAAACTATGCAATGTGTATTCCACCCGTCCATTTCCTTCAGATTTTTCTCCATCGGCCCATCAAAACCCACGTAATAATGCTTTATAATAATGCTTTATTTTTGTTGTTTTATTGAATTAGAGTCCAAATATCATTGTCCATTTTTTTCTACCGAAGCGTTAGCCCGTTTTAAACTTACGGCCCATACAGTGAATTGTGAATTGTGTTTCTTGTGTTATGGCCACATGCGGTTTTGTTATTATGTGTATGTAGATAAATAGGTTATTTTAAATTAATGAAGTAATCATGTTATGCGAAACTTTTAACTGAATTTATGGAAAAATAATATCGTTACTATTAAATAATAATAATTTTATGCATTTTAAAATAAGAATATATTGAGAAACCTCTTTGTCATTAATATCAATAACACTTTACAGCAATAAACTCAGAGATATATGAAAGCTGATTCTTTTAATTGAAAACATCTTTTAAAGCTTACTAATTTCATATGGTTGTGCTAGAATTCAAAAATTAAAACTAATTTTCAATTGCACTTAATTAAGACTGTATCAATACTAAAATCTACTTTATCATCGAACAAGTTTCTCTTCAATTTCATAAATGCGATAAAAATACAATCTGCAAAAAATAAAATTTCATTCTTTAATATTATGTTATAGCTTAATGATGGAATAATTATTAATTTCAAACAATTATTTTCGTTCTTTTAGAAGTTATATTGATAATTATCTACAAAATATATATCGATAATGTCTTGTTCATTTACAGACGAAATTTATCCTTTATCCAAAATTTATATGAAAACTAATAAATTTAACTAACGATAATAAGAAAAAAAAAGTGATTTCTTCACAGCATATTTTTGTTAGACAGACGAAAGGATTTTTAACCTAGTTTTGAAATGTATTTCACATCTTTATTCAAAATGTTGTCTTGTAAGTATTTATAAACATAAGTTAAAAGAGTATTTTAGTTACCATCGTTTAATGCTTATAAAATATTTTTTTAATGAAATAAAAAAGAGATAAAATGTCCGAAATTTTATACTATAAAATTTATTTGCTTTATTCTAAAACAATAAAAAGTAATTAAGGATCACAAATCTTCAGTCGTCCAAATAATTTTTTTAATGACAAGTATATTTATTTTTTTATTAAGGATATACCAAGATGTGTAGTCCTTTATTTTCTTGAAATGACTTGACGCATATTTTATCATAAAGTAATTATGAAAATATCAATTTTAAAGACAAACACGAAGACATTAATAAGACTATTAAAAGACTACATTTATATATAAAAAAAATATAAAGTCACCGAAACTAATTCAATTTAAGTATACCATTTGTTGACTCTAATAAACAAATATCTATTCACTCACTTGATTGATCCATTATGGTCGTGTTATTAATCTTTCAATTTCATCCACCCATCCATACATATACATATACATATATATATATATATATATATATATATATATATATATATATTTATTTATTTATGCAAGTAATTAGTGCACTGATTCTATATTTTTTCAAAATTTCAAATAGTTTTCATTTTAATTTTTTTTATACACTCTTATTATTGGGCTCGCAAAGTTAATCTATATTCAATTTATTATTTAGTGCCAACAAAAATATGATAGAGTTTTCTTATTTTACAAATGATCACATATTTAATAACATAATCTGTAAAATAAAATAAAAAAGCCTTATCATCGTAAATATTATACGTCGTTGGATTAACTTCCTCACGCTTCATCAGACGACGAAGAAAGCGTTTATTCAAATCGAACGGTAGAGAGAGAGCGCGTGGGACCACACGACATCATGCCTGTGTTTCCGCTTCGTTTCTTTTATTTTATGAGAGACGTGTTAAGGCATTGCTGACGTTATATTAATATTTCAATTATCGATAATATGTTATTATTTTTCGGTTCATTAAACGTTTGTTCTGTTTTTGTTTGTTTAGTAAAAATCGAAAATCTGCAGCAAAAGAAACGGCACACACAGTGAGCTTGGAATCGTTTGTTTGCGTGAGCTGAATCAGGTGAACACTTTCTTCTCCACACTCACATTCCTTTTTGTTTCGTTTTTTTCTGTAACTTCAGCTTCCTTTCAGCTTTCGTTTCGATTTATTTTGGTTCCGATGCCAAATGTTTTTTCTGTTTCTGTTGGTCGGATCACACTGTTTGTTGCTATAATGACACACGCAAAGTGATCAATTTATCAGTGAAACGGATTCGGTGGGATTGGGTTTTGTGTTTGACTCGGAATTAAGATTTACTAGGTTTCTGTTTCTGGAAAAACTATTTTCTTCTGAATTCACTGTTACCTAACTTTAGTAACTATTTATCACCCTGGATTTTGGACCTAATGTCATGCTTGCCCCACTTTAAACCCTTATTTTATGCTCAATTAAAACCCTTACTTTACTTGTTTTGGAATTGCATTACATCCTGTTGTTATTGGAACTAGATCTTTGTGTAAATAACGCTCAAGATAATCTACTGTTATAAAATGCACTACTGTATTCTCACTTTCAACATATAGATTACATTGGATAAAACAGTTTACAGGTGGAAGTGGTAAGATTTTAATGTATAGAGTTATCTATCTGTGGCTACTTGATCAGGAAAAAGGTTAATACCCCTTTCAAGGCCCGGCAACATTTCTCCATATTTTGTTTGGAGTATTACGGTGGATTTGAGTGGCATCAGGAATCAAATCAGGAGAAGGTGCGCGTTGGAAACTTTGTTGCTACCAATCTTGCCTTATCGTGTTTTACTTTGGTGATTTAGATGAATGTCAATCAACTATGTAACTATCTATGACGGCAGATTTAGTTCCAAATGCTATCTTCGTCCCACTTTACATACTGTTGTTATTGGAACTACATCAATGTGTTAATAACATTCAAGATATCTACTGTTATAAAATGCACTATAGTGTTCTTGCTTTAAACATATAGATTACATTAGATAAAACAGTTTATAGAATTAGTGAGTGGTGAGATTTTGGTATATAAAGTTAATGTATGTGTGGTTACTTGATCAGGAGTAAAGTTAATCCCCTTTCAAGGACGGTGAGATCTTAAAACTTGAGGATTGGAATTGGAGCATCGCGGGGGATTTGTACGTCATCAGGTATCAAATCAGGAGATAGTGCAGGCAGGAAACTTTGTTGTGACAAATCTATGCCTTATCGTGTTTTACTTGGGTGATTTAAATGGATGTTACTTCTCTGGGTTCAAATAGCAATACCCAAACCGACCAGCACCCTTTGCTGATGGAGCAACCGGAAAATCATAATGGTCGTCAGCACGTAATTGACATTACTATGAATGGTGAAGCTCTAACTATGTCTTCCCATATTGATCAACACTCTGAAATGCATTTACCGCACAATGGTGATCAACCAGCTGGGGACACACAAGATTCCACTCATCAAGCATCTTCATCTTCTGCATCCAGATTAAACTCTAGGAATTCAGCTTCACTAAGAAGAGGTGAAGGATATGGTCATCGTGGTCGGAGTCCATTGAATTCTGGACTTTGGATTTCTGTTGAGCTTTTTGTCACTGTGAGTCAGATCATAGCATCAATAGTCGTTCTGTCGCTGTCCAGGAATGAAAATCCCCAGGCTCCATTATTTGCATGGGTTGTGGGTTATGCATCTGGTTGTGTTGCCACACTTCCCATTCTATATTGGCGTTTTCGAAACCGTAATCAAAGCAATGAACAAGATTCCTCTCAACCATCTCAAGGATCTTCTGGAAGCAACCCTCCAGATCGTACCTATACTGCCATCTATGTTTCTCATGTCTCAGACGAGGAGAACGGTAATGCTACACAATCAGCCACGAGAAACACTATAATTCCTGGAGCCTTTACTTCTAGGTATGTTTTTTTTTGCCCCTCTCGTTCTTATCAATTTTTTTTTCTTACTCGGGGGGATGGGGGTGGGAATAATAATTTTGGTTTTTGAATACACTCTTAGTTTATGGTTTAACAGGCAAATAACCTTATTCCTGTGATGTACTTTTTTCCCAATTCATTATGGGTGGAGTTGGGATTGTGGTTTTCAATTGATTGAAAATGTCCAATATTTAACTCGAAAGAAAGGCATATATATATGACTTTTATTTATTTGGCCACCTTTTTTTTTGTTTGGTGGGGGTGGGGGTGGTGTTCGAAACAAAGTAGCCAAGGATTCAGATGATTAGAAGTAGAAGAAGGACGAGTGCGTATTAGTTTTTCTGCTCCCCATATAGGAGACCCTGGCAAGGTTTTATAACTCAGCATGGGCTAAGATGTCCTGAATTATATATTATCCTCCTCATCTGGTTGTTCAATTTTCAATTAAAAGTAAGATTTTCATATATTATATCTGGAACCAATGATGAAAATGTTACTTAAAGTTTGGATATTTGTGATAAATTGATGTACAAGATGTGACGGCAGATTCTTTAGTGGTGACGACATCTTTTTTTTGTTGATGACAATGAGTATAATCGTAATGGCTGAATTGACATCTTATTTCCTCAAAGGTTATCGATGTCAAATTCCAGCTTATACAGTACCTTGCCTAATATTGTCTACATTTAATAAATTCTCCAGGAAGACAATTTCCTTGTTAAATTACAGAGGAAATGAAATATGTTTCGAGATTCAACTAGAACTTGGTGACTGGGAAAGATAGGAAGCCTTGAAATATGTTGAAGTTGTAACACTATTTCCTCGTGATGCTATTTAATGATAAATTCAACTGGATACAAAACCTTGAATCTCAGTCTGATTGCATCATGTTTAATGAACTCCTACCACACTAATAAGAACAGAATTTTTCTTTGCTAAATTGCAGGCTTAATGGATTGGTAGACCATTTCAAGATGGCCTTGGATTGCTTCTTTGCAGTTTGGTTTGTTGTTGGAAATGTTTGGATCTTTGGAGGTCACACTTCTCCTTCTGATGCTCCACAATTATATAGGTACCTTAAACACACTTTTTTTTTTGCGCAGCCAGTATTTTACAATCTTGAATCTTCAAATAATCTTGGCCATTTCATGCAGGTTATGTATTGTTTTTCTTACCTTTAGCTGTATCGGATATGCAATGCCATTTATACTCTGTGCAACTATATGTTGTTGCCTGCCTTGTATAATTTCTGTTTTGGGCATTCGGGAGGATTTTTCTCATAATAGAGGAGCAACAGTGGAATCAATTAATGCTCTACCAATCTTCAAGTTCAAATTGAAGAACAATGAAAACGTTGGTGATCAGGATGCCAATGCAGTTATGGATGAAGGTGGAATTTTGGCTGCGGGAACAGAAAAAGAGCGAGCTATTTCAGGAGAAGACGCTGTAAGTTTAATGGGGGTCACTATATATATTGTTTTGAAGTTATGAATTAACAATATTTACCTCAAAGTCTATGCTTACCTTCTGCCAAAAGAAGAACGAATACCAAGTTTTAGATATAAGTAGAACCTGTGAGTGCAAGTGATTCTTAAGGATGGACCAATGAATTTGTTGCCAAGCGTTATGATTTGTGATCCTTCACATGTGGTGGAGAATAATTTGACCGAGTAAATTTCTGAATTTGTTGCAGGTTTGTTGCATTTGCTTAGCAAAATACGCAGATGATGATGAGCTTAGAGAGTTACCTTGCTCTCACGTTTTTCATGTGGTGTGTGTTGACAAATGGTTAAAGATAAATGCATCATGCCCTCTTTGTAAAACAGAAGTTGGTACGAATAATGGAGAGTCACCTTCAGCCTGGGAATCAAGTACTCATTAGGTCAGAACCAACACAGTCAAAGTTCATCTCAGCTGAATATTCCCCGTCAAGTTGCAGCTTTTCAAGTGTACATCATTAAACCTTTGGATTCTACTCTGAAGATGAGATCCAAGATAATGCAATTCAAGTGATACCTTGAGCATGTGTGATGTTACGTTCTAGTAAAAGGTAAAGGATGTGTTTTTACCAGCTCTAGTTACCCCTTTTTTTTTCTCCCCCAACATATTTGCACCGGTTATACATACTCACCAAGTATTATTTGTAGAAAAATAGGATGTTTCGAATCTTTCTTCGTTTATCTGTTGTCCATCTGTACATATCAAAAATTTTACTGAAAATGTTGATTTTTTCATTTGACACTGTAAAATGAGCTGAATGTTTTTCTTAAATGTTGTTTTGACATCATCATGATGTCAATCTCAAGCAGCTGTTTCCCTTCGCTTTGTTTATTATTTTGCATTGATCAAATTTATATACTTTACTTGATGTCCAAATACTGCCTGACTATAGTAAATTGCTTATTTTAAGCCAAAAATAAATTATCAATTGTTTACTTTAAACACTTCCGTCATAAACTTCTGCGATTCACATGTTCATATAACGAAAGAACAAAAATAAACGTACATGAGGAGTTTAGGTAAATGGATTTCAGGTGGCAGAAGGTATTTGGTGTAGGAAACAGCAAGCGTGAAAATTTAAAATCCAAGCGAACAGAAAAGAGACTGAATATAGTTTGCAAATATTATTAGAATTGTAATGAATGTATAATATAATAGCACAACTAATTTACTCAAACTACAAAATTATGGTTTTTATGCCACTGGTGTCTATTTTTTTTAAATCATAATTTTTACAAGTCTTCTCAACCTTCTGCAATATTCATCAACATCAGGATTTTCAAATGGAATCTAAAGCAAAATTTTGAAATGGTTAAATAACTAATAGCTAATACATGATAAATGAGCCAACAAACATGACAAGTTCAACATTCTCTCGGGGTAGATGGTGGCCGAATGCAGGACCAGGAACTTAAAATTTCTGCAGCTCTCCCTGCGAAGTAAACAGTAAACTTTGGACGAAGATGCACACACCTTCGGAGCCTTCCCTCTTAACATCAAGGGAAAAAGGGGGTGAGCAAATAAAAAATTCAACCCAAAAACATAATAACGGTAGTTATACACATTTGCAAATGGAACACATCAGTTTAGAGAGGAGAACTCGTGCAAAGAAAATACGTTCGTGAGTTGTCCAGAATTTTGATATATTGCTGGGAACTGCAGCCTAGTTTAGGTGGTGTTTCAAATGCAGCTTGAATTACCAAACATCCAAACTAGGTAACTACCAAACCATTTTTTTTGGCTTGTCTTCAACTTCTTCAGATGGTTAGATCTTTAAATGCCTCTAGTTTCCCATTTGATGGGGTGGATTCCACATGATTAGAACTCCCATTTTCAGTGCTCTTCCCTATCTGATTAAAGGCAGAGCTACGACTGCCCTCAAAGTAGGTGGAGTATGGGAAAAACTTGGCACAACGCTCTTTCCATCCTGCAAGCAAATTTACCATTTCCAAATTGTATCACTTTCTATTCCAAATGGACTTAGCTGCAGTCATGGCAGAATTGGTGTAGAAGGAATGAGAGAAGTCATTGTGATGCATCACTACAATGGGTGTCAAAATAGCAGACGTATATAGAAAGAAGATATATAAACACAAATTTCTGAAGAAAATTCTGAAAATTAAGAATTTAAATTTCCCTTTCGCAGTGATAACAGAAGACATTTTAGTTAAATGTTATGTCAACAAAAACATAAATTTCAGTTAAAAAATAACACTTTTGATTTCATTATTATTTTTCCTTCTTAAAATCATATAAATCTCCTCATCAGAGCAAGCACTAAATTGTTAACTAAGAAACCAAATACGCACAAGTCTTGAGATCAGAAGCACATACATACTTAATATATCCCAAAAAGTTCATGGCGTACAAGCAATGATACTTACTTAATGCCGCATCATCATCAACAAGCACTGTTCTAAGAAGCTTATGAACTGCAATACAATCTTTAAGTTTCCATTCCCCGATCGGTTCAAGCACACCATTTCTATAATAACAAAATATTGCATTAAATATTGCCCTTAGTTTAGAAACCAAAACCGAGTCTAGAAAGGTAAAAACAGAGATTTAATTATAAGAACACACTGCAATAAACCCAAACACTTACATTGCGAACAGCAACCCCCAAAAATTATAGGATAAGATATGTTTGTGTGTTTGTTCTAAATTTTTTGTTTCTATTTAATTCCCACATCATATTTCAAAATATCTTTGATAGATAGCTAGGTAAGGCAATGAATTCCAGTTAACTTTTTCAGACTGTCAGTCAAAATGTGATTAGCACGCCGAGACGTGTCAAGCAATGCTGAAGTACGAAATATAAAAATTTTACCCATAAACAGGCGTGCATCACATGCATGAGCGGTGTACAAATTTGAAGACATGACACGACTTGATAGCACGAAACTTGAGGTTCTGTAAGAAGATTACCTTGGCACAAGATTATTTGTTGACCCTTCAATCAACTTGACAGCCTCAGGCCTTTTGTTGGGATCCAAAACATACAACATTTCCCCAAAAGCAGCTTTATGCATCAAAGAATCTGCAAACAAGAGGGAGAAAGAATGAGAGATCTTTACAATCAAATTTGAACCATTTGAATCTTCATCTTATTGCCGAGTATCACCTTCATGTTTTTCAAGGAAAGAATTATTTGTCTCAAACAGAGATTTTCCATGCAGCTGACTACATAAAAATAACAACCAGAGAAAGGTAAAAATTAAATCATAAATTAAGAAAAATGAATATAGGGGACCACAAAAGACAATAAAAAGGAGAAAAATGTAAATAATTGCAGAAGAGAACCTAATAGTTTGGCGCTCAGCGTCCAAGACACTCCAAACAAGTTTCTCACTGTCAGTCACAGGAGCATTCATGGATCCCACTTTATTGAAGAATTTAATCTGCAACACGTTGACTTAAAAATGAATGATAGCTAAGAATCATTTTCCTTAATGAAGGAAAAAAGAAATAAAAATAAAGAGAAACTGATATCCTCAAAAGCAATAAAAATAAAACAAAAGGGAGGAGGAAACTTCGTGTGACTTATAAGTCAAAGGAACAGATTTTTGAAGATTATCTAATTTGCATGTACAAAATGCTAAATATAAACAAAAAAAAAAAGATGACATGCACAATTAAAATCAGATACTGTTAAGCAATGTTCTGATGTTAATAAACGTTAAGATCCTAAACTCTACAATCCAATGACATGCAATTTGATTTGTTGATTTTGTTCTTCAGAGAAATAAAGCATACCAAACAACGATGAGAATCAGGGTGTTCAGCATCCAACCTCAGTAACTGCTTAACAGCCTACAAGTCAATAGATTGAGAACAAAACATATTTAATTGGCATCATATTCAAAAATGGGAAAGTACAAAACCTGACAATTAATAGCTTTGAGTATGATGCTGTAACCCACCCCACCCTAGGCTAAAAAAAATTGAAAAAAATAAAAACTTGACTCTCATTTTACATATTTTTACCTGGAAGGCAAGTAAAATTTTCTGTTTCCTCATATATAACTCAAAAGAGAGAATGTGTGTCTCCAACGAGTCAGGTGAATTCTTCTGAAGCAGCTTCAGGTATTTTGTGGCTTCCAACAGCGGATCTTCAACCTAAGCAGGAGAAAAAATGCACAAGGAACAGTAAAATATCAGCATCAACAACTACAATAACTAATTATGCATAATTTATCAGAATTATTTCCATCAAAAGTATCAATGAACTACATATCACTGCTGATTAGTTTTTCATAAACCAAATGATGAACTATATCAATTTTGTTAATACATGTTGACAACGAAACTGTGAAAGCTGTCTTTGGATTCAACATGGCGTTTTATCCAAGAAACCTTTTTCATTAAAAATGATTGGAAAAAAAAATCCTAAAAATAACATAAAGAACATTTTTAGCCAAAATTACATATTGAATGTCTTGCACATGTACAACTGCGAAAGCTGTTTTTGGATTCAACATGGCGTTTTATCCAAGAAACCTTTTTCATTAAAAATGATTGGAAAAAAAATCCTAAAAAAAACATAAAGAACATTTTTTAGCCAAAATTACATATTGAATGTCTTGCACATGCATGCACTACACCTGTGTAACCAACCACCAAAAAATTCTCACACACAGACGCTTATACATCCTGCCAAACCACTAGAATGGGATTGAAATGATTTTTAAGGATCCACCTTTGGAACAACTAGGATTTGTGAGAGATAAAATAAAGACTTCACCAAATATATTCTAGGAATGCAGGAACATGACGTGGAACCGGAGCAAGTATGACTAAGTTGTCAATAGCTCAGTTCTTTCTACCATTTTTAAAATTTAAAAAAGATCTACACAAGATCTAGCATGAGGAGTCTTGTTAAAGATATGATTGTTGTCCATCATGATGACGAGCCTTCATGGCTTCACATAACATCTTGGACTTTTGAATAGTTGGTTCTTGATTATACTATTGCTAAATGAAACTAAATGTATTGAAATTTAACCTGCGTCAATTTTTCACCACGTGGATCAGGATCAACAGGTTTTGCATGCCGTTTCCCAGACTTTGATACCCCACCAGCACTTGATTCTTCATTTTTTATTTCTGCCTCCTAAAAGAAAAAGAATTAACATGAACACCTTTTCAGTAAGAATTTCCCCACAGAATCAGAAGCAGTGATTACTTTCTTAGCTCTAGCTTCTGCCTTTCTTTGTTTTTGCCTCATTTTCTTTTTCTGAGAAGGAAGCAACTTAGACATGTCGTTATCTTCCTCAGCTGTTGACTTTGGAGGAGAATCATGCAATTTGATATAGCATCTGCAACCACGAACATTACAAGCATGAGAACATAAATACAAGATCAAAGGGGAATTCCATTTGCATGAGAACATAAATACAAGATCAAAGTGATGCTGTTTTAAGTCACAAAACTATAAGAAATCACCAAAAACAAAAGCATAAATAAGAAATTCTTGACCTCTCAAGGACGCAAAGCAGGGAAACAATATACACAGTTATATAGTTGACTGAATAGCACTGACTAGGTTAATAACACACAGTAAAGCATTTAAGAACTGCATACGTTCACCTGATAGCTCCAACAGCAGCTTTATGAAAGTATGCATGCGAATGCAATTGGTCTTGAAATTTAAGCATTTCCACGTATTGACGTAATGTCATTTTCCTTAAGCAGTATGAATGAAAATCAAATTGATCTTCTGTAATATCAGCATAATGCTTCTCCACAGCTAGAAATTTCTTTAGAGCAAGTCCAAGATCACCTTGGCGGAAATAGCTTTCAGCAGAGGCAAGCTCGTACCTTCAAAATGTAGATGCTGCAGTGTGTTATAAAATGAAACCATACTATAGCTGGCCACATACACAAATATTACACATTATTAGATACAGACCACATGCACTGCATATCATGTAGGTTGTTGTGCTGATCACCATCTTTTGTGAACAATACAGCAGTTTTTTCAGCCAAAGCCACCTGGACATCAAGGTAATGGTCCAAAGAAAGTCAGAACAGGCATAAGAGGAAACCATACATATTACAACACATGAATGTGAATGAAATCAAATATACAGATAGAAAACCTGATCAGCCTGCAGCATCCGCTTAACACATTCACTATTTACATAACGATCAGCAAGATCCATACATCTAGCTTCATCTGCAAATGCAGCAGCAGCAACCAAATCACCAGCATGCTTCAGTATCCGACTCTGATATATGAAAACACCCATCAATCATTCAATTAAACAAGTTTTTCTGCTTGCTATAGACTGTTAATGCAAGTTGCCACCCTGATCCCAACTACATCCATTCTGTTTTGAAGAGAAAGTTAATAGATGTAGAAGAGGGAATTCATAGGGGCTGGAAAGAAACACGATAGCCTTGACAGAGGGCAGCAAATTTAGAGGAGAGGAGACTTAGGGGGCATCCCAAGATAACTAACTTGCATCTCCGAGAATACGTTTGCAATATATACCTTTCGGTTATAGAGAGTAAGGAAGGAATTTCAACAAATCTTCCCCTTGGTTTCCTTCTGTTTTCTTCTTTGAGGGTTCCTCTCATTTATCCTTTTCTATCTCTATATTATTGCTATGCAGTAGGTTCTCTTTTTGTAAGAGTTCACTTTTCCAATAATATAAATACAAGTTATATTCTGTTTAGAGTACAAAATTTATACATAAAACAATTTTGTATGGTATACAAATGCTGTTAATTTGTTCTCCAGACACATCTGTTATATACATCACCATGCACAAACAAATTTATATAATAGGGAATTAGAAACAATTTGGTGCATGAATATAAGCAAACCTTGACTGAATACAGATCAATGACAGTAGGCGTGTGATGAATAGCCTCATCAATTTTAGAAAGAGCAATTTCATATTGGCCCAGTCTGTCATAATGCTGCACAGTAAAAACTCACTGAGTAGGAAAAACAAACGGAAAACCTACAAAAAGGTGTTTCAGAACATACAGAAAAATAAGAACAAACCTGAGCCAAGAAAAACAAAGTCCACATCAGGGTTGAAGGTGGCTCTTTTTCCATCCTGATACAGGATGAAGATTGATTGTTACACAAGAAAAAGTTCCAAAGTATAAAAACTTCAATGTAAACTATAAGACTCTTTCCCATAATTGGATAGTATCATTCTTATTACTTCTTTCAGCTCTTTGTGCAGTCTTTCTTTTATCTAATTTGACATATTCTCCCCTTAGATGTACATTGTCGGTGTTGTATTTTTTATAAATGTTTAATTTATGTTTTTAGGCCCTGAATTTTGAGGTAAATCTGATCTTGATCCTCAAATTTGAGGGACTAAAAGCAATTTTAGGAAATTATTTTAGTCCCTTAGTATTTAGGGATTAAAACTATAGTTTTCAAATTTGAGGAACTAAAGTGAACTTCTTAAAATGTTGGGGACAGAAATCAGATTCATCCTAAATTTTAGAAGAATATAATTAAGTTTTCTATAACTTTACAAGATGGGCCAAAAATGGTCATTAGAGAGAATGAGATTAGATTTTTCCCAAGAAAATTTATGAAACGAACATTCTTGACAACATGTAGTAGCTCAACATGCCTGATTTGTGTTGGCATTATTTGGGGAAGAAAAACACTAGACAACTTAGAGAAAATTTTCTGAATAGCATGAGTAAATTATCAATCCATAGAACAAACTATTAATATCAGAATCATAAATTATTTAACTAACTAATTACTCCAACTGCTACTAACAAATTCTCTTTCCTCTGTCCGAACTCCTAACACGAGATACATTAACATAGGCAGCCATACACCTTTACCTTGTATACATCGTTATCACAACTCTACAACATATATGTTAACAAGCATATCTCAATTCTTACCGTCCAGGGTATTGACCAGTGGACTTAAGTGAACTCTCTAACTCAAGAATGATCTGTTCCAAAACGTCTGCCTGGACAGAAATGAAAAAATAGAACTCAGAACCAGAAATAATAACAAACTATATTATTTAAGAAAATGAATGTTAGTAATAAAACTGACCTTCCTAGGTTGATTGTATAACGAAGAAAGATCGGAGAAAAGAGATGGAACTCCCTATAAGCAACACAAAATGTAATCCCAATTTAATTTTGAAAGTAGTGAAGTAGGCAGAATATATCACACCAAAATAGATCCCTGTTTACCTTAGTTAGGAGAGGCTTAATATAACTATCTGCTGCTTCTCGAAACTTGTCACCTTGTAAAAAGTCCAGTGGTATTCTCTGAAAAAATAAATAAACAGACAGTAGTGTTGGGTGAGCTTCATTCGAAAGATTAGTGGTCAAATTGTACTACTCATGTTGACAAGACAAAAATACTAACATTATGCCACCACAAATTCTTATGTATTACAGATCAGTGGAAGATGCACTCACAATGATCTGGAGCTTTCTCCCATCAAAACCAGCGTAGCCATATATAGCAACCATAGAAACGAGGAAAACAAAAACTAACACTGACTACTGTTGGAATAGATTAACTTGTCTGTTCATCTCTGAAAAAGCTGTTTTTATGATATCTATCTGAAACCTAGGTGTAGTGTTATGACCCAAAATGAGAATGATGACCCAGTGAGTTAGGAGAACTGCTGTGAGAAGGGTAATCCAATTACACATGTCAAGCCCAAGAGTAATAGAATCAGACCCAAGTATCTGGAAGACTATACCACCAATAAGTTGGGAAAGGGTGCATGATAATGTAGCCCTTCTTCAGATTAGCCTTTGTATATCTAATGAATAACTCAAAAGCGCATTCACATGCACATAGTGATGGCAAAAAAATCGGTATGCATGATAAAATCTGCAACAGATACTAGATGAATTTCTTTAATGGATACTTAATGGGGATAGGTATTTTAATTACCCACTTGTTAAAGGCACGAGTATATGAGTAACATAGTATCCAACCGGAGGATACTTGTTATCCGCTAATAATTGTTAATGAATTTTATTTGGATACTTTAAACAAACAAATCAAGTTATCAAAATAAAGTTATTGATGAGAGAAATATTAACCATTGGAGAACTGTTTATATTTTAATTTTATATGTGCATTTTTTTTATTTGGACCTACAAATTGTAGTTGTTTTTAAAAAGATTGATTTTTAAAATTTATGCTTTATGGTCCAACGTAATTAAATTTGGATTTTAAAAAATTTAAATTTATTGGCAATAACATTTTATTATGTTTATTCGAATTATAGTTTAAAAATAATTTTTTATTTAAGTTTACATTTTAAAAAAATACTGTTAAATAATGTTATCTAAAGCAAAAAAAAAAAATATCTACTGGTATTCATAAATATATGGTGGTATTTTTTTGGTGTGTACTTGTTGGGTAACAGGGTGAATTTTTGAAATTCAGCATATGACAATGTACTGATAACCAAATGGATATTCACATTACTATTAATATTGTATTTCATGAGAGAACCAAACACAAAGAAATTGTTTGTCATTTTGTTCTAGAGAAGTTGGTGTCCAAGGAAATTTGCATAAGATTTTCCGCTCCAATGATTAGCTTGTGAATATTTTGACTAAATTCTTGAGAGGACCTTTATTTAAATTTATGTCTCAAGCTAGATGCATACAATGCTTATAATCCAGCTTGAGTGAGACTGTTAAAAGAGGTTAACTTGTTCATATATGAAAAAGTTGTTTTTTTATGATATCCATCTCTCTCCTAGGTGTAGCTTTTCTTTGTATTTCTGATGTAAGAACTCATACATACATGCATGGATTAAGGGATAAATCAATCTCTTAAGCATTTTTCTCATATTTTCATTCTGAAGTACAACAGTTAGTAAACTAATATACCACCAGGGGGGTTTCTCCTTTCACAAAACATAATTAGTAAATGCAGGTTGTGACGCTAAAAGACAGGTATTAAAGTAAATATGATACCTAACTACAAGAATTGGCTGCCTTACCTTAACAGCAGAAGACCACTTATATTGCTGCTCAAGTGTTTTGTACAAGGCATCCAACTGATCTATTTCATCAGGAGAAAAATGGCCATTTTCTGAGTATAATCCAACACATTTTTGGAGGCCTTCGTAATATCTAAGCATCAACATGAAGCATAAATAATTGTTTAGTTTCTAGAAGTCAGTGAGATCGTAGACAGGATAAAAAGCAAACAGAATACAAAGGGGAGTTATTGCACAACCATCGTGCACCACTAAACGAATTAAAGAGTTTGTCCCAAAGCATTTTGGAGGCATTTACGGAATCTAAATATCATGTGAAACAAAAAGGGTCTATTTATTTCTAGTCTTAGGAACTGTTTTCTATTTTTTAAAATAAAAACATGTTTGATAAGAGTAGTTTCGAAAACTTTTCAAATTAACATCTAGTTTAGGATTTAAAAAAAAAAAAAAAACAGAAATATGAGTTGTTTTAGTTTTCTACTTTCAATTTGCTATTACACATGTTCTACCTTACACTTCAATAATCAACCGTAGATGATAATAACTGTGAGCAAAATATCACTACATACATATGGAGGATGGCATGGCAGAAGATAGCTAACAACACACTAACACTATAGAAAAACAATATAAATAAAATAATAATAATAAAACAAACAAAATATGTTAAGAACCATAGACTAAATTCCTTGTTCAAGACATAAACTACTAAGAACCTCATTTTCATTAATGGCAAACTACTAGCAATCTCATTTTCAGCAAGTTCAAAATAACAGATTTGAAAAAACAAGAAAGTAGAATAAAAAAATTGAATAAGCAGAAAAGGAAAAAGGGAAAAATGGTAGAAAAAACGTAAAATGAACACCCAAACAGATTGCAATTCAGGCATTCAAACTTAAAATGCACGTCGCCAGAAAGATCACCTATAATTGTCAGGATTCATGCTAAGTAATGCACGGAACAATTTCTCCCCTTCTTCTAAGCGACCAAGCTTGATTAGAAGTGAGACCTCTTGCTCTTTATATGCAAGCTTATCAACCTATAGACATATAATAAAAAACAGGTAAGATATCATGTTTCACATTCATACCAAGTTGAATTATAAAATTACCTCAATCAATAAATAAAAAACATACAATTTTTAACTCTTTCTTTTGCAACTCCTCAAGAGCTTTCTGGAAAAATCCACATTCTTCCAACAAGGAGATCTGGATGAATATATTTGATACAGAAAATCACCATGTCAAGGAAATGATAATATTGGCATATGAACAGTATGTAAGACTCCACATTCATAAGCATACACAAGTGTTGAAAACAGAAATATTCACATTTAACACAACACAATTTACCTAGATCAAGATATCCGAAAAATGTATATTAGATTCTGAGAAAGTTATCTATGTGACTTATAACAACAATACTGCGTAAAAGTAAAAGTAACATCAAACAAAAACTCTTACAGTAGAAGCCTGTTGAAAATCCTATCATGTTATGACACTAGACACTTAAAGTAAAAGTTACACCAAACAAAAAATATGTGAAGCAGCATTAAGCAATAAACATTAAACATAATAAAATAGATGATGCAACAGCCGGAGGAAAGACCTTATACAAAAGCATTTCTCCATGTTCACACCGTTCATTTTCTGGAGGATAATCATCTTCCAAAGTCCCTTCATACGCTTCAAGAATTTCAATAGCCTTTGATGCACTGTTTCATATGAAAAAGCTCAGTACAAGAAAATACCAAAATAAAATTATATCATATGAAAAATAGCCATCAATACTGAAGCCTTGGTGTTAGCATGATCCAAAGCTTCATAGGAGAATTGTGATTTTGGTGCAATATAAACAACGTTTGTGCCGAAATCTTCACCCACAACATTACCAAGTCTAATCACATCCTAGACCCACAAGAATACCCCACCCAACCTTCCACCTGTCCCCAAAATATGGGAAAAAGAAATTACTTTGTTTTATGAAGCACTTCATTTTAGTTACATTTTTCAGTATTTTTATAATTATTTTTATGACATTCAGGAATTTTGAGTTTTAATTATAATTTTTTAAGGCATTTTATAATTATTTTTGGGACATTTAGAAATATTATGTGCATCAAGAACATGGAGATTGCCAAATTCATGACCTTTACAAATAATTGTCATAGGATCCTAAGAATTTAGTATGTATGTATTTGTATATGCATGTATAGCCACACAAATCATACCTAGAGTTCAAATGATGTGCAACAGCAAAGCCAATCCAGTTCATGCGATGATTTGACTTGAGTGTCAGAAGTTGTTGTCGTGTCTCAACAAAGCCAGTTAAATCTCGCATTTGAGCCTAACAGTAGAAGTAAAAGCACATTCACACTTAGTCAAAACACTTAATGAATTATAGAAGAGTTCACTGACTGCGAGTGCATGACATGAAAAGTGATACATAGTAAAATATCATTGAAAAGCATTTGGGTCTGTTTGAATCATAAAGAATTGTTTACCATCCATTTTCCAATTAGCTTTAGTTCATTGTGCAGCTTAGGGTCATCAGGAAATTGAGAGAGTTTAATTACTCTTCTTCTGAATTGTATTAAGTATTAATATTAATTAAAATTAATCTGTTCATATAAACCATTTAACTGAGTGTGAATTGTCCAATCAAGAAATTCAATGAAAATCATTTTTCTCTTATTTTTATCTCCAACTGCATCCTCAGACTCTTCAGTGATGTGACTAACATACATATCTACTTGTGAGCTTCATCAAGAGTCATAAATGAACCTAGATTGGAAATTAGAGTATCATAAAAGTGCAATTGCTGGCAATCATGGTAAGTTAAGTTCATGATAAACTTTACTACATCTTGATAATACCAACATGAAGCTTTGCATATGTGATGAGAAAATGCTACCTGTAAAAGTGACAAGTCCCGCAATATTTCAATATTGTCAGGATCTATTTTCAATGCATTGCGATAGCACTTTATTGCCTCCCTATATTCTCTGTCTGACCGATAAAGGAGACCAAAAACATGCCAGCAAACATGACTTTTAAGGTCATTCTGCACCAGAAAAAAACACTAACCTTGAATCACATTACAAACTTTGACGGGGAAGATAGATAAATGGTACAAAATCAAAGGCAACCAACCTTCAATCCTTGGCGAACCAATTCATATGCCTCAGACTTGCGATCCATGCAATTCAACGTCAACCCCTTCATTGATAAAGTTTCTATCAACCAGAAGGAGGGAACAGACACATAAATAATAATAAAAGAAAAGGATAATTAAGAGATGGAGAGAGAACAACATAGGTTAGGAAATAACATCAATTTTCGTGGGTACTCATTTAAAGGAATAAGAAGAAAGTAAATATCCCTGACCAGAAAGGAAAGGCACCGAAAAACAGGTACAGAAAAATTCTACCTCCATGGTCTGGGAATTTTTTCAAAATGGCATCCGCTGCTTTAAGGCCCTTTTTGTATTGTTTGGTTTCATAGGATTTCTGCAAGAATGCAAACATGGAAAATAAAGTCAGGCCCCACCACAGTACCAACAGCACTTGCTTGAAAAATTCCCAATAATCAAGATGATTAAAATCGAATTACACAAAGTAGTAAGCACACATTTGTTTTTCACATTGAGAAAACCAAACACCAAAAAACACTCCTAACAGAAGTAATTCCACGGTATAATCTGAGAGTTTGGTCATATAACATATACATTTATCTACAGAAAGTTCCTTCCACTGCTACGAACAAGAACAACTCCCAAAATATCCAAGTCAACGAATTCACTACTTCAAAAATCTTATCACCATTTATTCCATTGTTGATTACGCCATGCTATCGGTACATGCATTGATAAAGACAGCCCCATGCATAAACCGGGTGAGAGCAAATCAGGATTCCTTCCAGCTCCCTATAGCCGGGAGGGGAAAAGGAGATAAAAATACAGAGAATGCAATAAACTCAAAACTGCAGAGTTAGGGAAGTTTCAATCCCGCTCGAAGTAAATCTCATAAGAGCTGAAAAAACAACACATCAAAGCATCGCAGAACTACAACCAAACCTGAATGCTCTGATTATCATCATTTAAATTTGAATAAAGTCTGTAGCGTACTATCACCAAACAAAAAAGCGTAAAAGAGTGCTAAGGATAACAAGAGAATCTAGGGTTTTTCAGACGAAGTAGTAGTAATCGTGGAAGCAGAAGAAAATGACCGAGTTGGATCGAAGAAGGGGACGGAAGCATAAAATTAAAACGAGAACGGAAGCTTACGACAATAAGCTTGAAGAGGTTAGCCTCTTTGGGAGGAAGAGAAGCACCCATTGGTGGTGGTTAATGGCAGCGACGGGAGAGAAAGGAGGTGGTGGATGGCGTGTGTGTGTGTGTGGGCGCGTGCAATGCAGTGCAACGCAACCCTACTGTCAAAAAGAAGAGAGGGAGCACTGCTGCTACGTTCTACTGTTTCTCCTTTTCCTTTTTTCTATTTTTGTTTAATCCTAATTTTCACGGCACAAAGCAACAAAGAACTTGTGCCTGCGTGTCTCTTCTCTGCCGCCTGCACCCGCATTCAGTTAACTTCCATACTCAAATTTCTACCTAGTACTTCACAATTACCATAATTGTCGGTTCGGGTCGGTCTACAATGGCCCATTAAGTTTTTTTTTTTTTTAACATTGGATCCATACTGCATACAAAACGAGTAAAATACAAAGTTTTATGCTTTATTTTAATCGATTAAAAACATAAATCATAATATGTAAAATTATCGTTTTTTACATAAACTTTCTTTGCACAGTAATACATAAACTACTAGTAATATTGTTGTATTTTTAAATTAAAAAATTATCATAAGTAAGTTTTATGTTTTAAAAGAGATAATATCTCATATATTGATCCTAATAATGTTAATAATTAATCTAATGAAAAAATATTCGCCTTTGTGAGTACTTATGGATAAAATTTGTGATGAATAGTTATACATGTATGTATTTATTACTGTGAGTATTTTAATATTTGTTTATAAACAGATCAGGTTCAGTATCATATCATCTATATCCGCAAGTATCTGTTACCTAAAAAAATTAAAATTAAAATTTAATTTGTGTTTTATTAATTAAATTTCATTAAATTTATATTTTATTAGATTAAATATAATAAAATTAAAATTTAATTTATATTTATATTTTATTTTATTTTTAAAATTTATTTTAAAAATTTATAAACAATTTTATTTAAATATTCACATATACTTACGAGTTTTAAAATATCCACGAGTATTTTTTAAATGTATACATATCAAATCACAAATAGATAATATCCTTATCCCATCGACTATCATTCCCGGACAGTTTACAAATAAGACGATTTACAAATGAAATATTTTTATAAATTAGATTACGAGTAAATACTATCCTAGAGTATCATTTCCAATAACAATGTTATCTAATCTCATCTTAGATAGTAACATCATAAGTGAATTATTATGTACTCTTCAATACTTTTTACATGATTGAGTTCTAGGTAAAAACAATTTATATAATACTTCATGGGTAATATAATCAATAAAATTAGATTAAAAAGATATTTTTATGTAATACAAACAATTAAAAATTCGTTAATTTCATCCCTCATTATACCGAAAAATCCTTCTCCATTCCATCACTCAAATTATCCACAAACTTTTTAAAACAAAAGCACAACCTACTTGCTCTTGCGTCCCCATAAATAGTAAACATACCAAAACAAACAATGTGCAAATGACTTTTTTACATAAAAAAAACACGACAACTTTTAAAAGATCATTTAAAAATGTAAGACTTTCTAAAAACATTTAATAAAAACATTTTACAATTAGGATTTCAGAATTTAAATTTAAAATGATTTATAAAATATTAAATCATAGTATTTTACTTTAATTTTAACAATCGTAATTAAACACCACAATATTACTATAAATTCTTTGCGTGCCAAAGAATTTAACTAACCAATTTACGAGTATAGAAAAATTTGAACATCTCCTGAATCACCAATGTTTAGTCCAATTTATGGTGACCAACATGACTTAACATTTAACCAAACACATTGCAAGTAAAGTTGTGTTTTGATTTACCCAACACAGATATTTGAACAAAATAGAAACTCAGAAAAGTGATGCATGGAAGCAGCAAAAACAGGAGAACATCTAAGGCTAACAATAACAAAGACTTTGTGATATACACAGTAGAATATTCAAAGAAAAGTCTAGCTAAACCAAATCAACTCCTTTTCTTCCCAAAAGAAACAAGTTCAATCAGAATTCACAAGTGGCCGATGTTAGAGGACAAAGTTTTATATGCAAGGTCTATTTCTTGTTCCGTCATCTCAATTGTATCATCACTATCATACTCAACTGCACCAGAAGACATGGCATTTGTTCTTCCAGGTTTGCTTGTCTGTTCTTTATTTACCTTTGAATTTTTCTTCCTTTGATGATCTAAACTACTTAGTTCCTCCTCGTAAATTCGCTTGCAATCCAAAGCCTGCCTGTGAATATCTTCCTTTGACAACAAAGTTTTCTTGTTTCCAACTACATCTAACTTTGCAAGCTCCTCAACTACACGAGGCAAGAACATCCAGTCCTCAGTTCCTTTACGGATATCCTGGTTAAAGATAATAAGGCAATGACCATCAGCTGCGAAATATTTTATTTTTATTTCATCCCTACTGTAAAAGCACTGGCATTGAAACTAAAAGTAAGAGTAGTGATTATGGAACAGGATTCAGTGAAGTCAAATATAATGGCAAGGTATAAAATTAAAGTATTAAATTAGAAACAAAAATACAACATTCTAAGATCAAACCGTTAATGGCTTTGATATGGAAATGTGTCATTCAGTGAGCTGACTCAATCAATTGATCAGCCAATTCCTATCTAAGTGAAATTAGTCAGCAACGTTAGGTATTGTCACTGCCACAAAAACAAGTACAAAAGTTGCAGAGAAAACTTAGAAGCACCCGAGAAAATGTTGGATCAGAAACGATTAGGAAATAGAAAATACTAGGTACTAGGGTGTTCATGCAAGAAAAAATTTGACATTCTTATGGCTTGTTATGTTTCCTAGTTAACTGACTTCGTACCTCCTAGGATAGACAAAACACAATTAACACTCAAATAACAATCAATTGTGTTTTAGACACTATATCAGTGATCCTTAAAGGAAATCGATTGAATTTTAAATAAGGTAATTCTTTTCTTTATGTTTATTCTGACATATCTCTATGAAGGGAGAAATTTTACCTATGCTTTCTATCTGACAAGAGTGATACAAATTTTTCTGAGTACATTACCTGTTTTTCCTCTAGAGAACGAATTGCATCTTGCAAACAAGTAAGAATTCCCTCTGCGGCTATTTTTGTCACCTCACTTGGATCTGGCTGAAATGATTAACATAATTTAGATTCATATAGTATATACTGCCAAGCTTTAGCAAAGTTAAGCTAGGGTAGTCAAAAACTATGATTTTCTAACAAATGAGCTTAGTTTCGATGCAAACTTCTTTTTTTTTTTGCACTTTAGTCTGACTCTATGGAAGTTCAGAATCCAAATAAGAATTTTGTAACCTCTAGAAGGAAACAAAAACTGAAAACACACAGAAAATGGAAGATCATAACCTTTTCTTCTTGACTTTCCAGCCACTGAATTGTTTTATTCAAGTCATCAATGGCCCACTCCTTCACTTCCGAAGGCTCAAAGCATTTCCTAGAAATATCAATGCCTTTTCCCTGGAATACGCACCAAACATAAAAGTCTATACTCTATAGCAGATTTAATTGTTTGCAGATGAAATAAAGGTTATTCAGAGTCTCAAGTATGTGACTTATAAAACATCTTGTTAG
>Ga0099822_1000093_pt1 | contig 52627 bp, 47 predicted proteins | sample CowpeawhiteBW_FD_76839 | JGI IMG/M metagenome (GOLD analysis project Ga0099822, IMG submission 76839) | Root nodule microbial communities of legume samples collected from California USA - Cow pea white BW | ecosystem: Host-associated > Plants > Roots > Nodule | place: USA: California | collected... | reverse complement strand
TTTTTATATAAAAAATATATATATATATATATATATATATATATATATATATATATATATATATATATATATATATATATATATATATATAAATTTAAAATTTAGAAAATAATAATAATAATATTAAACAGCCTTTTTACAAAGAACTACGTTATCCTTGATTTTCCAAATGGAAATACGTAGGAGCGAGGTGCAATCCTCGTCGGGTTAAAAAAATAAAAAAATAATTTTGTTTTAATCTTTAATATTTTTGTATGTGTTTTTTTTATTTTGTTTGATTTTTTTGCGAATAACAAATATTCCAAACATCAAAATTCTACCTTGCACACTTAATTAAAGAGGGAACCGTCTTAAGACGGGCGGTGGTGGGTGCTAATACCTTCCCCACACGTAATCGACTCCCGAATCCAAATTTGGTTTCAAAGACCATTCTTTTAAGGTTTTTCTATAGTTTTCCATAATAAACTATGGTGGCGAGTCCTTTATTTTTTTTAAAATTATTTTCGCCATCCCGCTGCGATCTCGGTTGCGACACCTACGAAAAAAAAACGGATTACCTATGAAAATTTGGCGTAGATAATAAGCTGATTTCATGTAGTGGGCTTACCAATCCTTCTTACGCAACCCTGCACAGGATGTTGGAAGAAATTTATTGGCAGGAGGACTCAAAATGGATGAAAGACTCATCAACTATATAATTTTATGGATTTTATGTCCCAAAGGAACCAATCATGCCTAATGCTCAAAGGCTGACCTTCTTATAATGTATGGGATTTTAAATTGTGTGCCCATAAAATAGTCAAACTTAATCCTTGACACTATGCTAAAAGCCAAGAGGTATTCACAATATCCTCTACCATATTCTCTCTTAATTTCAAGGATTTGCAAATACAAAGGAGTTGACACAACTGGGGAGCTTTGTCAAAGCACAATCTGTGCAAATGAGATTTCTGAAAGCTCTCTCAAATAGTTAAACCTTGTTCCTCTTGGTGATACATATGTCCATAGAGACGATATGCCAAATTATGAAGCTGAAGATGAAAAACTTCCTCCTGCTAATCCTATACCCTCTGTTGTACCGAATGTTGGATCGTCCAGTGGTGCTGGATCATCTTTCTCCCTAGAAGACAACATAGTAAACATGAAAAAAAGGCTAGAAGAATTATTTCTTCTCTCTAACTCACGTCATGAAGAAGTTGTTGGCTTAATTAGGGGGACAGATACTAGATTTTCTCATTTAGAACATAGGTTTGATGAGGAATTCACTCATGATGATGACATGAGTGCAAAATTTTAGGGGGAGGACTTCTTTCTTACTTATGATTTGCCACTATTTGTACTTTCTTTTAATTATGAATGATGAGTGATTAAGTGTTTCATTTTTCTTTTATGATATAAAGGTTATCTAATTTAGGGGGAGCTTTAGCCTTTTCTCAAATAATCAAAAAGGGGGAGAATAAGTTTAAAGAAAACATTAATTTATCTTAACCATTCTCTTTGTAAGTCTCTCAATTGCAGGAAACAATAAGTACTTTAAACATATTTTGATCATCATCGAAAAGGAGGAGATTGTTGGCAAAAAGAAGGAAGCCTAGTGATTTTGGATGATGATCAAGCAAGAATGAAGACAAAATGTTAAATGTTTAAAGTTATCTTGTAAAATAAATTAAGTGTGTTGTAGAATAGTTTTACTTAACTTAGAATCAGCAGCATAACCTTCGTTTCCCTAAGTTTTCTCATTTTTGAAAAAACTATAGTGATAATCGATTATCCTGTTCAAAATTTGTTTTCAGAAAACCTACTAGAATAATCGATTATCCTTAGTGATAATCAATTATCCTTGGCAGTTGGAACATGACGTTTCAGTTTTTAACCTAATTTTCGAAACCCCTATTTAAAGAACTGCAGTTCAACTTCGAGAATACCTTTTTTAGAAGCTAGAGTGCTAGTGTTGTGACTGCAAAGAGAGTTCTCTGAGTGTTCTCAAAAGAGCTTTGAAAAACCTAGTGTGGGTAGAGCGATAACTTTTCCTAAGAGGGTTTCTAGGAGATTAAGTGTTGTTGTTGTTGCTAGGAAAGCTAGGTCAAGTTCTCTGTGTGATTCAGAGAAAGGTTGTTCATCTTTTGGGTCTTCAAGAGAGGTGTTTTCTTTTCCCTATTCTTTTGTTATTTGATTGTAATTTGATATTTGTTAGTGATTGAGTTAATCTTTTTATTTGAAGAGATTAACAACTGGACATAGGATCTTTTGACCTGAACCAGTATAAATACTTGTGTTAAATCTCCTTCCCTATCTCTTTATTGTGTCTACTGTTGCATTTAAAGGAACCAATTTTTAAATTAATCGGTAAAATTTCAAAAAAATTTAAAATATTAATTTTAATATTAAAAAGCAATTCACCCCCTCTTGGTTTTTGTCCAAACGCTAAACATTCTGCTGCGTGATACCAACATACATGACCATTAGATGACTAGAGAATGTGTGCACTAATTTTCTTCGAATATGAATAAATATATGTATATGTTTTCAAATAATGCGTGTTTAATAAGTTTAAGTAAAGAACAACAAAGCAAGAAAGTCAAGAATAGGACTCTGCAGATTAAAGACTACGATAATATATTTTGATCATTGAAGCAACAACATTACAATGGTTGAAATTCAAATTGTGGAATGACTGAAAACGAAAGAACTCATAATTCATAGGATGCAATACACTCTAATTAATTATCGAGAACTTTAAAGGTTAAGAACGATAAAGATATTTGAAGATATCTTAATATATGAAGATATTATGAATTAACGGTCAAATGGCATAGCGTAGCTATATATATCAAGACCAAGATGAAGAAGAATACAAAACAAGAGAGAAAAAAAGAATCAAAAATTTGAAACTCTGTCAAATCCATTCCTAAAGAGAAAAGAGGAACAAAATACTTCGTGAGCTTATATTGTTATATACATGTTGTTAGACAGTGATATTAGGTTGAACGAAACATTTGTAAATCCTTCACTATGTGCAACGAACCCTATGAGCATTATTATAACTCTCCTATGGGAAAGATGATTTGATTATTGTAATTGTGAGTTCTTGATCTCAAGGGGATATTTAGATGTTATACCTAGAAAGATTAAAATCATTGTAACCTAGAGAGGTTGATACTCATTACTAGTCAAGGTGTCAATTAGTGAATTTGTTAAGCAGGTGGCTTACGAGATTTGGCATTGCCTCAGGTGGAGGTGAACCAATATACATCCTTGTGCGCATTCTTCTCGTCCTTACTTCTTACTTTAAATGTATTTGTTTAATACATCTACATGAAAATATCTTCAAATGTCTACAAGCTCTATTCAACCCCCACACTTTCTAGAGCAAATAAGACTAGCAACCAAGTCTTTAATACACAATGTTTCCTTCCATACATTAGTTATTCCTTGATCTTAGTTCCCCAACATTAGAAAAAATTTCCTCTAATGCCATCATTGATTGTATTGATTTAAGAGGAAGATGGGTATCCAACATTAAATCACATGAAAAGGAAGTTTTGATGATGATGAATTATGAAAAAATAGTTGGAATGCAAAAAAACATCTTGAAAGGCTTGTAGAAAATTGTGTTGGAGTCTTGGAAATATGATTTCTATATTTAATAAGTGTAAGAAAGAGTTTTAATGATAAGTGGAAGATAGTTGCAATGCACTTACATAATTAATTCCTTGAGGACTTTTGAAATTCTCGTGAAAAATACGAGTAGTCTAGATTAATCGATTATCTATGTCAATAGTCAATTATCACATAAGAAAGGACTTTATGAATCATGAATGTTCTGGAATAATGAATTATTATATGTCATAAATGATTATGCTTACCTAATTTGAAATTGGCTTTTTTTTTTCTGAAATGGGGCAAAAAGCATTTTTCTTCCATAAATTGAGTAGAGCTCTATGTTTTCAAACATAAAATTTGATTATGAAAATTAGCTCTATGACAAGCATTAGTTAACCTAGTTTTGAAAAAGTAGCTTTTAAATTTCTTCAAGTGTGTTCTTGAGTGATAAAGTGTTGTTGCTGCTACTAGGATTTTGAAGCTTTCTTCATCCCTTCCAGTTTGTTAAGGGAAGTGTTCCTCATGTCTTGAGGTTTTCAAGAATGGTGTTTTTCATTCCATGTGATATTTCAAGGAAGGTGTTTTCACCCCTTATGGTTATTAAGGGAGGTGTGGTTTCATTTCTTGTGGTTTTCAAGATAGGTGTTTTCTCAACTTGTGTCTTTTCATTTTCTTAATTGTTTTGTTGAATGTTTCACTTTGTATTAGTGGTTGCATTAATCAATTTAAGATAGTAATTTGTAATCAATCTCTTTGAGGTGATTACCCATTGGACGTAGGATCTTTCTTGATTCAAACCAATATAAAATTTTTGTGGGGGACTTTCTTTATTCCATAGTCTCTTTATTTTGCTACTTTTGAGAAAGATTAAACTTTTACATACTTACAAAAATTTTAATACTTTGATATTTATTACTATAGCTTGATATAAACTTATGGTTTATTAAATTTTTTTTTTGACTAGATGAAAAGTTTAGAAGTGGGAACTTTAATTTGAAACTAATTCACCCCTTCTTGGTTTTGTTTAACCTCTTATTTTATCCTACTTGAAAACCACCAAGCTACGCATCTTTATCAATGAAATTCTTTTAGGAAGAATTCGCTAAAGAGGCTAGAATCAACCTCTTCAAGCATGATACAATATTTCCCTACGGTTAACAAAATCATGAAGTGCTCCTTAGATGTTTGAGAGACAATAGAAGAATAATCTTTGAATCTTCATATTCGACTTTGACCTTCATATTCCACGACCTCATCCAAATAGAATTGATCTCATCAAGGTGAGTCTTAAATGTTACCCTCCTTCACACACATTCCAAAGAGTCATACCTTCAACAACTTTGATGATACAAGCAGACTCTAAAAGGGGGTTTGAATAGAGCACATTTTTTTTTTGCATAAAGACTAGACCATTTAGTAGATATCATATATAGATAAAGAATGCCATAACCAATTTATACTAGTTCACCATTAACAATTGCGTTATGTCTAGTTATTCCTTAAAAAACTATGAAAGTGTTTCACTAATCAAACACTAATTACAAGTATACAAGTCATTTCGGGTTATCACTTATAAATCACCCTCTTAGATTAAGAACTCAAGTATTCTTTTTTGTCACTTCTAATCACACACATTGTAAGATGTTTCTAAGGAATAAGGCTTCCTTAAACGGGTGGTTACTTCATAATGTGAATAAGAAAAATATTTCCAACATCCCAAATAACACAAGATTTTCTAGTGTGCTTTACAAACTTTTAACAAAGTAATAGATTAAAATGTATTTCAATGCTTCTTTTGGTACCTTCATTTTGTTTAAATGGTTGCTCGAATTTGATAGCTTGTTGGCAAATTTGGTATTATCTTCATAATTATGATAATATTTAATAATGTAATCCATGAAATTTCTTGTAACAAATTGTTTGAAATAATATGATTTCACTTACTTATGTCTTCTTATGGAAGATCACATCTCCTCTTTAAATCCATGTTGCATAAAACTAGAAATTAATTGTAGTGTGCAATGTAAAATGTCTAATAATAATATTTATATTTCTTCTACAAATGCAGGGTAAGCATTCCTGTTTTCAAAAATGTATTGATTATTTCCTTATTTTATGCTTATAGAAGTAGCATGAAATCGGTAGACTATAAATAGAAGTTTGTGAATTGTATACTATTTTTGAATTGATTCAAAAATTTCTAGTAATGTTTTTTTACCCTAAATGATTGGTTTAATATAGAAAGTTTGTTGATTAGGTTTGTTTATGACTACGAGTTGCAGGTTCGTAGATGGTTTGTCCTATCCTTAAGAGCCTGGTTGAACAAGATAATGATGTGTTTGGTTGTGCTGGGTCTCATATGGCTTATGAGACTGTGGCTACGTAATTACCTTGTGATGTAAGGTCTCTAAGTAGGGGCATTTTTTCATGATAAGTTGTTTGGGTGAGGTGATCATGTTATATGTGTATGCTTTATTTTGTTAAGCTCATCCTTTTTGTTTGTGGTTGTGCGATCATCGTGTGGCTTTGTCACACCGGAGCAGATGTTGTTGTAGATGGTACTGACGAGGCAAAGGCTTGGAGAGGCGGGCTAGCTTTGGGGAATTTTAAAATAACTTTATTCAATGTTTCTTTTCTTTTAAAAGTTGGTTTAATGTTGGAACTTGTAATAGATTATTTTGAATTATCAGTTTTGTTATCATGTTGATGGAGTGATCGAGGTCGTACCCGACCAAATAAAACATTTAAATGCAATACTCAGGTATTAATCAAAGGTTGTCTCCCAGTGACTATTGTTTTCACTCAAAGGTTCCAGATTGCGGTTCAACAGAAGGTGGGGTTTGCAGATTCTAGAAATTCAACATAAGAATAAATTGTAAGTGCAAATTTGATAAAATAATAATGAAAGCAATGTCGATTCCTTGATTCAAAGGAAAATCTACCAATCATAGGTCACAAAATTAATTAACTATCATTACTCTATTGAACTCTTGAAATAATCAACTAAGCGAAGATTAGAACCAAAATTCAATATGCAATTAAGCAAAGCACACATTCATTCCTCTGTAATGGCATCATTAAGCATGATAACAACCTCAAAACTAAATGACCCATTCTGCAAAATAAGTTTAAACATAATTCTTCATCCATTAAGCACAAAAATCGAATCTGAATGAAGAGTAAGATAGACTCTACCATATGAAACAGTAACATCAAGGTTTCAATCCATTCTCCACAAGGAATCAACACATTAAATTGGTGCTCCATGGATTGCGAACCAAAGCTCAACCTTAAACGGAATACAACCATTGAATGATAAGAAAACGATGCAGAAAACATAAAATGGTGCAAAAAACGTGAAACAATAACAAAGCAAGTTATCAAATTGTGAATAGAAGATGAATCATGGATTCAATAAGGTTTCAATGTTAAAAGGAAATTGCCCAAACTGCCAAATGTGTAGGAAACATAAAATCCACAATGGGTGTTGTCAATAATGCTTAAAAACGGAAGAAAATTGTGCTAAAACATCGAGATTCGGGTGGCACCTCCATGGGTAACCATACAAAGCTCCAAAAACGTAAAAATGGAGGGTGGAGAAGATGAAGTGTGACTGCCACACCAAGAATACCTAAATTTTCATGGTCATATCACTATAGACCAACATATTTACAAAAATGCCATTCTGCTACTCAGAATAATTAAAATGCCATTCTGGGTTGAAAATGTTGGCCCAATGACGTGGACAGGTTGATTTACATGGCGTAGACGTGGGAATAATGTGGAAATCATGTGGTAACTCTCTCTTGACCTTAAGATAAATGTGGAAATGATTGCTCCATATAATACCTAAAAATAGTTAGAAACAATAATCAGACCAATAAATGTCAAATTACTCAAAATTCGAAATAATGGCCCAATAAAGCCCAATTGAGGAAAATGCACTAACAAAAGACAATTAAGCATTAAACAATCCTCAAGAATGGCACAAAAAGGCAATGAAATAAGGGAAAATAATGGAGTAATGGGGTTTTAAATTTTCCCACGTTTTGGGATGGTATCAGAATGCTTTCTTTTGATTTTATGCTATATTGAATTGTACCGAAGGTAATATCTGGATGGGATGTTACAATTATAATCAATGCTTTCAATTTAGTGGTTGTCTAGTGCTTTTAGGTTCTACTACACCATTTAGGCCTTGACAAGCTTATTATAAATGAATTTTTTCATGAAGAGCTTGTATAACTTCAACCACAACACTTTTGAGATCTTCTTTGTAGCCTCATAAAATACCTTATTTGACAATGATAAGAGGAGCATCAAATTAGTCTTTTCTTTTATATGTTTCAGACCATGTCTCTATATGTTAAATGTATTCCTAGAAAATGGGGTCTACATGCCTTGCTCTTTAAGAAAAAACCTCATCTAGATTCTACGTAGATTGAATCTATTGTTTCCATTGAACTTCTTGACCTTGGAAGTGATACTCATCTTCTTGCAAGGACTTATCAATAGTATGAAAAAACATCAAAATTGACACTAAACTTGTTATGCTTAGAATGCCAACAAAGAATATTGAAAGAACGTGTCAACTATATTAATTGAATCACACCACTTGAAAACAAAGAACAAAATCAAAGTTCGAAATTAATGAAATGTCTCATATATTCAATAATAAACGATATTACATACATTTTAACACATCTTTGTTTCGTATTGAATAAACAATATTCTAGCTTATAAAGAGCTATAAAATGATTACGAGTTAGTTATATATAGAAAAATAAAATATAGCTAACAAAATTGATGTATACAAATAACTACTCCCATTTACTATCATAGAGAATGGTATCGATAATCAAGAAAGAGATAAAGTTTGATGAAAGGAGGAGTTACTTATAATAACTGCATCAAAACATAGGAAGAATGGGCATAATTGACGCAATACGATCGATTTTAAGGCACATATTGTAATTAATGTAATTTTCTTTATTTTATTTTAGTTTAACTATTTGAAAAAAGGTGGAAAATATAAATAGGCCATTCAAATGTAAAAAAAAAAGTGTGAAAAATTCTGGTTATGATTCAAAAACTCTATGAAATCCACGAACACGAGAAATGACAACCTAGTGATGAATGCAGCAATTTGGGTCACCGTTTTCATAGATTTCTAGCACTAATTAGTCTTTTGTCCTTGGTAATTTACTTGCAATTCAAGTTCTTGCAAACCTTAGTCTTAATCTTCATTTTCATTTATTCCTTATCCATTTTATCTTTTGTTCTCTATTCACCATTCCATTTTTAAATACAAAAAACACACAAAAAATGATTGTTGAAGAGAAATGCATGAACTCCTAATTAAAATACACATTGAAAGAGAATTCAACGACTTAAATATAATAGTGTCATTAATTCATATCGTAAGTGAGTTATATATCAAGTTTAAGCTAAGAGAGGAATAATAAACATCAACGCAGTTTAATTCATATTCAAAAGCATTAGTTTGCTAGCCCAATTGATAAAAGAATCCAAAACGAGTTGATTTGGTTCACCTTCAAGTACATTAGACCATATCAAACCAAAATCCTTATGAAATAAATTGTTATGCCTAGTAGGACACACTTGTGTTTTATATTCATTCACAAAAGCGGATAGTTCTAAGACAATGTGAGCTTGAGGGGTGTTAAAAGTGTATGAGATTGAGAAGTGGTAAATTAATAATGTCTCATAATACACAAAGTACGACAACCTCGATGAGTAATAGGTCTATGGTGTATCCTTTTACCAGTGCCACTAAAATTGGGAGTCAAACTAGTGGTTAAACCACATTTTCAGTGAACACAACCAGTATTGTTATAACAACCTATGTTGGACCCATTATGAATACAAGAGTAGAACATGTGCTAAATGGCACGAATCGAGGGTTCTCTAACAATCCCTCGAGTAGAAAAATGTTGAAATCCCTCAGGTGAATATTAATAATCATGTTAAGCTACAAGAAAACATCAATTTTGGGATTCAAGAAAATGTAGGTAATTCTAACCCAAGTTTAATAAGAAGTGTCCAAATGCTTAGGAGATGTCAAAAGCGATAAAACAAAAGAAAGAATGTGAATTACATGAGGGATGATTTTGGGTATAAATATAAGGGTTAAATATGTTTTTGGTCCCTTAACTTTAAGATAATTTTGGAATTAGTCCATTTCGAAAATTTAGACAAATTTAGTCGTTCATATTTCAAAATATGTGGATTTAGTCCTTTTAATTAAATTTTGTTAGGTTTATTTGATGTTTCGTACGCATTTCAAGATTGTATTTGAGTTGTTTATATTGTTTGATGCATTTTTGCTTTAATGTTAAGTCAAATACTATTATGAAACGCGCTTGAAATGTCAAATAAACTTAACAAAATTTGATTAAAAGGACTAAATTCACGTATTTTGAAAGATGAAGGACTAAATTGGTTTCAAGTTTTGAAATAGACTAATTCCAAAATGTACTGAAAGTTAAGGGACCAAAAACATATTTAACCCTAAATATAATCCAAATAACATACAAGTCAACCATGGGAATCAAATGCGTAACTAAGGAATAAAGATTAGACTTTACAATCTACCTTGCTTTGTATATCAATTCCTTTGTTTTGTTTTTGAAACTGAATTACCTAGAGGGTACAAAATACCTAAATTCTCTAAGTTTTCTAGATATATTGGGGAATTTATAGTGGAACAAATTGCAAGGTATGAAATCGAGTGTAAAGATTTTTCTTTGAGTGAAAATTTGAAAATGAAATACTTCTCCAATTATGTAACAAAGAGTGTTTTCACTTGGTTTACAACGTTACCTCCCAACTAAATAAATAATGTATCAACTGGAAAGGAATTTCCATAAGTAATTCTTTATAGGATAAACCTGGGACAGCTTAATGGATCTAATGAATGTTAAAAGACTTAATAACAAGAGTATAAATGATTACTTGAGTAGATTTTGACAAATGAAATATTGATGTTTCACTCAAATTGATGAACATGAATTAGTGAGAATGGAATCATCAAGGTTAGAGTTTTCAATACGTAAAAGGTTAGTGAATGAAATTTATCTCAATTGGTAGATAAAGTGAGAAGAATTGCACATATTAAGTATAAGAAAGAAAGGTATTGATGATTTGATAAATGTAAGAAAGAAAGAGTTTCTTATATAGGTACTTCAAATAGTCTACCTAAAATGTCAAATACTGATGAACATAGTGAAAGTGAAGGAAAAGCGGTTAATATAGCATAATTAAAATTAGGACCACCTTATACATGCAAATCGTAAAACAATTGAAGTAAAAGATAATCTGGCCAACTGAATTTATTCATTTTACGTATCAAAAGCTGACCAAATATTTGATGTTTTATTAAAAGATAAACAAATTAAATTGAGAGATGATCATAAACTACCTGTTGGCACAAATAGCTTGGATGATTTGATGCTTAAAGATTTGATGAAGTTTTGATGAAGGTACTTGAAGCCATTGCTTTAGAACACGTTTGAACCATGCTTACATTGATGAAGATGTGAAGACTTGATGTTTCACGTGTTCATCAAGCTTTGTATGCGTGCTCTCTATCTGGATTAATCATGGAAAAAACAAGCTTGAAGATTGTAATACATGTTGTAGACCATTTTTGCATTAATTAGATGTATATGGTCTTAGTTGTGTCTTTTAATTTGTTGAAATATTTTTCAACAGATTAAATGGAGTCTTTTAGTCTGTTGAATGGATTTTTAACAAATTAAAAGATTAGTTGTAGTAGTCTTAATTGAGACTTATTCAATCAATTGATTTATTTTGTAATCGACTCATTCCACTTAAGTTAAGTGAAATCAATCAATTGATTTGAAAATCAATTTGTTGAATTTCGTAACAGTTTGACTATTAAAGCTATATTTTTTAAAAGAGATGTGTGAAGACCATTTTTTTGTGCAAAATCTTCTGGAAACTGTGGAATTCCCTCTCTTTCATGATCATACAGAGTGTAGTTGGTGAAGATTGATCTTGGATCATTCTTGGAGCATTTTGCTTGGTGTTTGAAGCTTAAAAAAAGGTGGTTGTGGTAGACAAGGTTGTGCCACCACTAAGGTTTGGTCTTTCTTAATCTTTTAGGATGTGCCATGTGTTTTTCCAGTTCTGCAAGAGGTGTCTTGTTGTGCTGGTTTGATTCTTGTGTGATTCAAGAGCCATTGTGTGGTGTTCTTTCATATTTTAAAAGTGTAAGGGTGTGAAGTTTGTAAATCTTTTGAAATAGTGCAAAGTTAGGCTCGAGTTGCCTTGACTAACTGGATTAGCTCAAGTCTGAGTGAACTATAATAAAAATCTTGTGCATTGTTCTTTTCTCTAACCCTTCTCTCTTGCATTACACTTTAAAGGTTAAAGAATTGTGATCTAAACCATCTATTTGACATTCTTGTGTGATCTAGTTTTATCTGCAGCGTTGTTTATGTTTGTATAACTCATTTGAACCTATCTTGAATGATCTTTCATATTGATCTTGCTTTAAATCACAAATTCGCATTTCTACATTTTTCCCTATTTTTCAATCAACTATTTTTGTGTTTTAATCGGTTGTTTCTATCAGTAGGAGATTCCTTAGTTGATTATTTGAATACAAAGAAAGAGAAGGATAAAGATGTGGCATTGTGTCCCAGGTGCAGTGTTGTGTCTAGGATGTTGCATATATTGAACCACCTTCCAAGGAGACAAGGTTCCACCTTAAACCATTAATGTAACACCTTAGGTGGATATTACATGGTAAAGCAAAATATCATTAAAGTAAAATTCAAAACATCAGATACCATTCCCAAATGCGGGAAAATTCAAATATTTATCAATGTGCTTTAAGGTAAAGAAAACCATAAATCTCAACATCTCATAGTTACATTATTAAAAGTTTGTAATCCCGAGTAACTAAAAAAAAGATAATCAAAACATATTCTTTATTAAAAATCCCGAGCTATCCCGCCACTCCACATTTAAGCATCACCATCATCACCTGGAATCACATCTGCTCCCGTGTGACAAATCACACGATCATTGCCAAACAAATACAGAAAGGGTGAGCTTAAACAAAAATAAACTTGCATATATAATAACATAAACACCCACCCAAAGGAATTTAACTTAACAAGATTCTCATTCTTAAGGACCTTTATACCACGAGGTACATATGCAACTATAGTCTGACAACCTATATGAGATTAACACATCCAATCATATCGTACGCATACTTGACTATGGCCTTAAGGATATCATATGCTTCCATGAACCTGCCCGCTCGTGGTCCAACCTCTACGAACCACCCCTGCTCATAGTCTAACACGCATGAACACATCCGGTTAAGAACCTCCACACTCGTAAAACCCTCAAGTGTGAGCACATAACATACGAATCTCGTCGCTCGTATCCCTACACAAGAGTATGACCAATATGAGTCTCTCCATCCGTATCAATCATGCATTCAAAGTCAATTACAAACCTCCTCGCTCGTAATACATGCAAGCACATCCCAAACCCAAGGCCATCACAACTAGGCATATACAACACACAAAAAACACAAACTGCCCTTACACTATCGCCCGGTGCAACCTAAGCACCACCATGCGATGTGACGTTGCAGACCACCTAGCGGTTCCATGATGTTGTCGGGTGCCACGCCTCACAGGACACTAGTAACACGAAATTACTGGTTTTAAGCACTCTAGAATAGATTCTAACACACCAATCATCGCAGACACACATTAAAATACCAAATCGCGTATTCATACAATTCAACATGCCTCAAGTTGCAACTCCACAGATCATATGCATTAATCATGTATAAGCACACATACATTCACAACTTTGCCTCATATTAACACATACAAATATTAAGGATACTTCATACCCATAATAACATTCATAACTAGTAGCATCCAGGATACCTTAATGCATGTTCATGTAACTCAATATGACTCAGTCATAATTCCACACATTACATAAGCATCAAATTTATCTATTTATATACATGCATTCACAATTAATGTTATCCCAACATGTGAAATAAACAAAGAAACACTCATGTTCATGGAGATCTCACAACAGAACCCAACCATGCTTCCAACTCATGCCACATTGAACTTACCTCCCCAAACAGTAGCTGCAACCTATTCATTCATCCCAATACCTTAAATTATTTCAAGTTTAACATTGGTACATATTCATAATTCATTCATTAGACTCACCACTATAGAAATTTGCACATTTTATCACTACCACATGTATAAGTCAAAATAAACCCCAACAGAAACCCAACCCACAACACCAACACCCCAAATGCAACACACTATTGCCTAGCGGTGCATTCCTGCTGCCACACGATGCATCATAGTACATATATAAAATTCAGATTTTCCCCACCTATGAAAACTCTTGGAACCCTCTTAAGGCATGACCTATTCATCCAATTGCACGAAATATAAAGTCAATTTGTATTTCCAACATTCATACATATCCAAATAACTCATATCAATACAAAATCATCAAAATTGAAAAAATTATAACATCATGCATTCCAACATGAATATGGAATTTTATAGAAAGCCTCAAAATATCACAAAATGCAACTAAAATATAGAAAATACACAATAATGCTCGTGTCGCCTGGCGGGCCATTATTGTCGTTAGGTAGTTTCTAGTTAGAACCTAGAAAATGGTTCAAACAATATGTGTTGTCTGGCAGGCCAAGAACACCGCCAGGTGGTTTCTGGGCAGAAACTAAGAAACGTGATTTTCAGTACAAAAACGAAAGTGAAAAAGGGTTTCCATGCATTCCACGCACCAAGAATCATATAATTTATGAAATACACATAAGTGCAACTCCCCTTATTTGGAATTCTCGCTCCAACGCAACCTTGAGGTCCTTCTTGCACAAAGTTTGATCTACCCTTGCCTCTAAACATAACAGAACACTTCCTACCCTCTTACTCTCCCTTAGATCCAAACTTGGTGCTCTGACTCGTCCCTCTCAGCTGCCACACGAGTAAACTCTCTTTTTCTTACCTAATTCCACTCTCTCCCTCACTTTTCAGCCCAAAATAAATAAATTAATAATAGAAAACGAAAATAAAATGTTAATGGCCATCAAGTTCCATTACTTGGAGGTTTCCACTCCATTATTACCATGCCTCTACCTCTCTAGCACCTCTTATCCACCTAATTACCAAACATATGCACAACCATCAAGTCATCACATGTTTCATGACATTTCATGCACAATCACATCACACAACCATGCATACATGCAAAATAAAATAAATAATTAAAACATCATGCTAATGGCATACACAATATTCAAACCCAAGACCTTTTAACACCACCCAACATGTTCAACCACTTGAGCTACCATTACTCCTTGTCATGACTTGACAAATTAACTCTTTTAGATGTATCTCCAATTCCACCATTATTGGTAATTAAATATTTATTCTTTATTTAATTTTCCCGGGTCTTATAATTAATGTTATAGGTGGATATCGGAGGCTAAATGGTAAGTAAAGTTCTTGTCAGTGAAGGAGAAATTGTTAACATATCGCCAAAAACCATGCTGAAAATGTTCAAGTTGGGTGAGAAAGACTTGGTAAAAAAAAATTATGGTGACCCATTTCAGCGGAAGGTCATCAAGCTTAATGGGGATTATTACACTTAGCATAACTGTGGGGAGTTATATAAGGGCTACTACTTTTGTTGTTTTCAAATCCCAAGTGTGTTAAAATAGATTAGCCCAGTTAATCAATAAGTTCTTTGATGATAACAAAGTAGTCACTCTACTATATTAATAAGTACCTGGTTAGAAGTGAAGTAGCGTTGGACGACTAAGAGAGAATGTCTAACAAATATAATAAGGTCTAGTAATTGATCAATATTATTTGAAGATCAAAATATATGACTTATGTTGTTGCTTCTATATGCTTAATGATTAATATTAACATATCATATATGTTATCGAAAGCATGAAGTCTAGCAAATGCAAAGGCCAAGTCTTAAGATTAGATGAATCAAATCAATAGACAAGATAAGGTGTTAAATGAATACAAAAAAGGTAAATCATCAGGCTTGAGCATTAAATGACCTAAGTCCTTATATGACCCATCAATCATTGAGTAACACAAGGTGTTACACAACCTAAGTGACCTAAAGCATTAGACGGCTAAAGTGTTAGATGATCTAAACGGTAGAACGAATTGTAACATGTTTTTTTTACTCTACTAAATGCTTTATTCTTTGACTGACCATATGAATTGATATTTTGGTCTAAGTATTCAAAATATAGAATTTATTATACATTAAAAAAAATTATCTTGTGATAGTTACATTCTGGAAGAAGTAAATCAAATAGCCAAGTAATATGAGCATTAAGGAAATTTCCATATTATTGATAAGTCATTTGTTTCATTGATTGAGATATTATTATTGCTTTAGCAATTCAAATGCATAAACATATTCCATCAAGCTTCATTGGTGGGAATTTAGTCTAAAGGTGTAGTAAAAGTTAAAGAACAAATGCATTATCAACTGCTAATGAGAAATAGATATCAGCTGCCAACTATTGTTCTCAAATACTTTGGATTGAAAATCAATTGGAGGACTATAGTATAAATTAGAGTAGCCTCTTTATACTTTGTGACAATAATGCTACTATAAACTTAGCTAAGAATCTTGTCTTACATTCTAGGGTGAAACACATTGAAATTGAAAACATTTCATTAGGGATTATTTCTAATAAAATAATATTTTTGCAAAACAAAAGTTCAATTTTTTTTTGCCATCATCAATTAAAACACTAATGTGTCAATCATTTAGAATTTTGGAGATTAACAAAATAAATCATTAATCAATACACAAAACCACCTCTTTCTCATCATTCAATAACAATTTCAAAATAAATTTCTCTTTCTTCCTCACACACTCCATCTCACTTCCTCTCTCAATCACTCATCGTCTCAATTTTTTCTCTGTTGAAGGTAGAAGTTTTTCTCCTTCTCTACAATCTTTTCTTCTTCTTCTTCTTCTTCTCCTTGATGTATGTAAGTACTTTTGTATGTTCTTCTTCTTCTTCTACCAGATGTAAGTTCTTCTTTTGTATGTTTTTTTTTTGTCATGAAGGAAGGTTTTCTGGTAGATCGTTCATCTGTTTGAGACAACAAAGGTACAATTTTTTCATCTTCTCTCGAACATTTTTTGCTTCTACCAGATTTAAGTACTTTTGTATGTCTTTTTCATTATGATGAATGAAGTTTTTATTCGAGATGGATGACATGTTTGAAGAAGACAACAAAGTTACAAGCTTTGTTTCTTCTCTCAGATCTTTTCTGCTTCTACCATTTTTATGTACTTTTTTATGTATTTTTTCTCTGAGGAATGAATATTCTTCTGTAGGATTTTTTCTACATCTAGAAGATGATAGTAATGAAGGTTTTCTTTCAAATGAATGAATTTCTCGAAGAAGACAACAAAGGTACAATTTTTTCGTCTTCCATACAAAGGTAGAATCTTTTCAGATGAATGAAGGTTTGGAGAACACTAGAAAGGTACGAGCTTTTTATCTTCTAACTTCTGTTGAACTTTTCTTCTTCTACCATATATAATTTCTTTTGTGGGAGATGGATGAACTGTTTGAAGAATGCAACAAAGGTCGGCTTTTTTTTTGTCATGAAGGAAGGTTTTGTGCTAGATCGATGATCTAATTCTGGAACACAACCAAGGTAGAAGCTTTTCTTCTTCTCTGGAATCTTTTCTTCTTCAAACAAATTTTAGTACTTTTGTAAGGCTTTTTTTTGTGATCGATGAAGGTTTTCTTTCAGATGAATGATGTACATGTTTCTAGACAGATGAAGTGTTTGAAGAATACAACAAAGTAGAAGCTTTTGTTCTTCTGTATACTAGATCAAAGTAATTTTGTATTTCTTTTTTGGTCAGTTAAACAAAGGTTTTATTTTAGATGAATCAAATATTTAAAGATAATAAATTTTATTCTCTACAAGTTTTACCTCTTCTACAACATGTATGTATTACTTTTATTTGAAGGTTTCATTTGAAAAAATTATTATATTATGATTCAATCTAATGTTACTTTTTCTATTCAGAATGTTTAGTTTGAAAAAGTTATTTAACTTAATTATTTATTATGTAGTCAACTTTAATAAAATGTGTGTAAGTGCAAGAATTCTCTTTACTTGCCAAGGATATGCAATCAATGTGAATAATCATACTATACACTTGTGACGGTTGAAAAAGCCATGATGACCATTTATATTTGTGAATCTATAACTTTTTATTAAAAATATTATTTTTTTTTGTATATTTATTGACTTAACCATAATCTTTGCTATTTAATAACTCGTGTAAGTGTTAGATATGCAATAAAAAAGACTTAGTGAGATATTTCCACAATAGTGAACTTTCAACTATTGTGCTCCATGGATCGCTAGGCGAAGTTCAATCCATATTGGTGATAATAACAACGTTTGTGAAGATAGGTCATGGTTTGAAAAAGTTTAGTGCCCTGCATTCATTAAAGGAGAAGGGTTTTGTTATTTTCAAAGTTGAGAGTGAAAAAAACAAGCATCCATGTAAAAGTTCCTTATAATTTACCATTATTTAAATATTTGTAATTTATCATCTTAAAATATCAAGTAACCTATCATTTTTTATTTTATATTTTATATACTTTCGGAAGAGTCATTAATTAAATTTTTAAGAACTTTAATGAAAGGAATGGATAAATGTTAATATGAATTTTTATATCACATTATATTCTTTAATAATATGAACTAAAGTCTATGTATGAAATTAATGGATAAAATTAATTATTAAAAATTAAATTGAATAAATATTACAAATTAAATAAATTAAATAAATAAATATTACAAATTAAATTTTTACCGACATTAATGCTTATCATATTCCAAGATTACAATTTCATTCAATGTAAACGTATTCCAAGATAATATGACATTTTGCACTGCTTAAAAAACATTGCAAAATCTTTTTGTATTACAAAATCTTTGCCAATTCCAACTCATGAAAACACATCTTCCGATGAATAGGTTTTTAAATGTAGTCGTAATAATATAAATTTTAAAAAATAATAACGGATAAATTCTTTAAAAGTATGTATCAATTTCTTTTATTAAGTAGTATTATTATTTTACTTAATAAAGAGAGTTTAAAATCCACAATCATGATGGCACTACTCAAGATATTGTTCCATCTCTTATAGGCTTTCATCATTGAACTTTTTCTGGTTCCAACATTTCAACACGTCATATTTATATTCATAAAATACATTTTTCCAATTTATTACCAAAACCATTTACATTACCAAGTTTGTGATCATCATATGTTTCAAATTTTGGTTGAATATTGCATTCACTAGTGCAGTAAGGGCTTTTTGCCCCGGTTATTTTTCTCATTTTGCCTCGGGTCTGGAACCGAGGCATATTGGGGTGAGGCCAAAAGGTACCCCTTTTGGCCTCGGTTGTTACCCAAAGCCATAGAGTCCCTTTTATGCTTCGGTTCTAAATGAACCGGAGCCATATGGTTCCTTTTCTGCCTCGGGTCCACGAGAACCGAAGCCATATGGTAAAAATATTTTTTAATTAAATTTTTCGTAGCATAGCACGCTCCTCTGTTCATCATCATAAATCGTTTTCTCCTTGTCCTCAGGATGATTACCATTGACAAAACCATTTAATTAACAAACAGAAATCAAACACACAGAACCATCACAACATCACTCCTACATTTCAAATCACCAACCACCTAAAACACATACTGACTTTTATTCTGGCACGGTGTTTGATTAGGAACACACAGCACATCCGTCCCCGTTGGGCAGCAAGAAGGATTCGTAACAGTGAAACCTGAAACAATGCAAGGAGCGTTCATTCAGATTGTTTCAATATAAAGACGAAGGGTAGAGTTTAAGAAAATAGAAATGAACCATTAGCAACGACTCCAAGGTTTTTGGTTGTGTTGTTTACAAAGATGAATCTAGAACCATCATCACCAAAAGGCGGAGAGAGTTTTTGAAAGAGCATCATCTGCCAAAAGAAGTCCCAGTTGTTTCCTTTCGGACTGCAGCTGGCATTTCCCCTGCTGTTTTAGCCACATTATCTCATGTTGCACATGCTGAATTTCCACCCCTAGTTGCTCCAACTGGTGAGTCTACAAAACTCCCTGTGGTGATGCCCCTTGGTACGGCAATGGCTACTTGTGCACAGTTGACGCAGGTTAGGTATGGTGAGAAAAGTGACAGCCTTGTGACATGCCGAGACACAGAAGTTCCTGGATCTGTTGCGGTGCGACCTAAGCGAAAATTGGACCATGCTTGGATGGTTTATTTATCGATAAATGATGACCTTTATGAAGGAGATGCATCCCAGGTGTGTGAGGCTCTCTTGACTCTACTGGTGGAAATCGGGGAGAAGAAGATGCATGAGTTTGCAAAGAAAGATGAATGAAGCATTCCAGTCTTGTTTTGGATATGGAGAAGGCAGTTTCTATCACTGTCGTCGTTTCCCAGGTTCCTCTCTCCGACGCTCTCTCATTGCTGGTTGTGCAGCCATTTTTGCCGCCGCCATAGCCCCCTCTCAGAACCCTTGGCTCCGAACCTAGGGGTTCCAAGTTAGCGTCCGAAACGATGGTCTCTCCCACATTCGTGATCGCATTCGAGCATCGAGCTTCGCATAGCAACGTCGGGGAGCTTTCCGGCAAGCTGAGCAACTTTGGCGCGTTTCAGTTCTCCATCGGGAATGACGGCTCCGGTGACTTGTTGGATTTGGACGAAAGTTCGACAGTGCTAGAAGGAACTAGAAGCTCTAGTATCGCTGAGTTTTGGGACAAGTCTGGGTTCGCAGAGAGAGATGGAGAAGATGTAGCGGCGCGAGGAAGAAGTAGAAGGGTTCGCGTTTTTGTGCCCTAATTAAATTATATGGTCTCGGTTCAATTAATAATCGAGACATATAGCCCTATTTGGCCCCGGTTCAGTGCCACCCGAGACCAAAGACGTAACAGTTAGTGGCATTTTTGAAATTTCTAGCCACGTTTTTGGCTTCGGGTCTGTTCAACCGAAGCATATAAGCGCCTTTTGGCACCGGTTTTTTTTTTAACCGAATCCTATAACCCTTTTGGCTTCAGGTTTTTCTTGAACTGAGGCATAAAAGTTACCTAGAATTGCAAAAATGCCACCGCGCTGTTATATGCTTCGGTTCCTTGCCAACTGAGACCTATAAGGCGAGGTAAAAATGCAATTCTGCACTAGTGATTACTAGAGATAGTGAAACCTCTTCTTGCTTTGTGTACTATTATCATTTTCTCAAGTATCATTTGGAGAAAGGTATTCACTCAATCTCTGTCAAAAACTTTTCACCAAAACGTATATTCAATAAAGAAGTATAGTTTTGCTTTTGGTTTTCTTTTACAAAATTATGTTTTTTATCCTTTCTTTCCATCTTTCATGAATGGCAGTGTCTTTTTCAATGTTTTTAAAGTTTTAAATATTGTTGATGTTTTGTTGATGCATTCCATGTTTGCAATAACTTTATCAGAAAAATCTTAATTGACAAACCAGAGTGTTTATGTTATCTTCTTCTTTTTATCATTAGGGTTTTTCATGTGTGATCAGGGTTTGTTGGAATTCAAATTTAGGTAAATATTTTCAAAATAATGAATTGCCAACTATTGTTCTACACGGACCAAAAGGCCAAATACCATGCAAGTTGTTGATAAGAGCTAAGTTTGTCAAGATAGGCGATGGATGGAAAATGTTTTATGATGCTCATGGGCTAAAGGAAAAAAAAAAATATGTCCTTATTTTTTAGGTTGACGATGAAAAGACAAACATGGATGTGAAAGTGTTATATAACCTGCCTGAAGAAATTTATCATCTGTAGTGAAACCATCCATGAACTTCACTTTATATTAATTTGCATTTATTTTGTATTTGTATGAAAAAAATTTATTTTTATGTTATATTATGTTTATGTCCTTTCATTTAGAAGTTTACTATACATTTCATTTAAAAAATTTATTTTTAAAACAAAAAAAAAATTTGAAAAGTTATTACTTGTAAAAATAACGATATCTTTTAGAAATAGCAAAATTATTTAAAATTGGAAAAGTAATTATTTTGAAATAAAACTTAATAATATTTTGAATTTCATCAATGTAATTAATGCCACACAAAATTGTCATATCATTGTCATTTCATTTTTTTGTAATTCAATATTTTTTAAATATAATTTGCAAAATGATGAAGAAATTTAATTTGCAATAATGATTAACATTTTTGTATTCCAATGTATATGATGATTTACATTGCTTAAGAAATTTTTTTCATCTTCCAACACATTTTGCAGGCAACTAATGCCACACCCAAGCCAGAAATGATTATCATTTCATATCAAATTAATTTAAATATTTATAAATTTATTTTTATTACATATTTTCTCTACTTCTACAAGAAGTTTTGATGACTATTGAAAGGTTATCACATTTCCATACCTATTTTCTATGTTGCACAAAACCTCTTATACATTTTCTACAATTATCAAACCTTTTGAACAAGACTTTTCACCAGCTAAATGGGATTCTTACAGACCAGCCTTAACAAAAGGTATGCACTTCATCTTTGATGGTTTTGAAAATTAGGGTTTCTCTATTTATTTCATCTCTGGAGAAAGACAATCATTTTGGAGAAAGTCGATTGTAGAAACATCTCTTTCTTCAACATTATTTTTTTTTAAATTAGGTTTTTCAAAAATTCTTACGCTTTAGTTTTCTTCTTCTATTTTTACATCTCTACAAACATTTTCCTCGCCCAAACATCTTTAAGATTTTGTTTCATAGTTTTGTCTTTGAATGCTTTTTACCTTTGTCTTTGCAGATCTGTAGTGTTTCCACAATAGTGTTATAATGACTACTTTACTGAGGAAACCATTATGTCAAAACTGCATCTCAAGATCTCTTAGTTATTTTTAAATATTGTTTTTCCATGCTTTCTGTTCAACATGACTAATTTTGAATCGTTTCCCATTTTTATGCAACCTTTGATTACATGCATTTGAACATATAATGGCTTTTGACCTTTATAGTTTTCACAAAAACATGTTATTGAAGCAATAATGTTTATTCGGCTCCATGCATTGTCAACTCATGATTCTCAAAATTTAAGAAAGTTTTCCCTCTTCCCAGTCTTCTTTCTCATTAATTATGGCATATTAAGAAAGTAATTATTTTTTGTGTCTAAATGCAGTGTCATATATCTATGTGCATTTCAACCCAAAGCTTGCTACATCTGCATAATTAAATCCTTCTACCATCAATTTTTTGTATTTTCATTTATAATTATAATTATAATTTTCTATTTTATTACATTTATTTACCTAATTTCTTGAAGAAGGTTTGTAAATGGTTTGAAAAGTTCTCACCTTTTGCAAAGTTTAACTTCCACAAACTTTTGCCTTTCGAGGCATTAACTATGAACAAATAAATTACGTTTTTATTTTCTAAATGCATAGTCATGTATTTATCTTTTCAACATTTCTACATAAAGCATATTATGATTTTTAATTTTGTAAAAATTTACATAGCTTCTTGAAGAAGCTTTGTAAAATGTTCAAAAGTTCTTACATTTTTCAAAGTTAATCTTCCACGAAGCAATCTCTTATTACTTAGAAATGAAGAAACTTTTTCTCTTCCAAGTTATTTATTAATATAAAGAAAGCAATTACTTTTGATGTCTCAATGCACTATCCTATATATATATATATATGTACATTACATAATTTTTAACTTAGCTTCTTGAAGAAGCTTTTACAACTTGGAATACCTACTTTCAACACATTTTTTTTTCTAATTCTGAAAGCATTAATTATGAATTTACTTTGCATGTTCCCACAAAATGAATTGATGTTAGAAAGAATATCAAGAATTTCTCATAATATGAATAATAGTTATACCAATAACTACAAATCAAAAACTTCTCACTTTCTTAAGAATTAATTTACCTATTGACGCTTGCATTAATAATTATTACATTAAATACAAATACTACCAATGATGTTTTGTGGCACTCAATGCACTTTCAAGCATTACCGTGTTATCTATAGGCAGTGACGGATATTGACCACAAAATTTGGAAGGGCCAAAGCAATTTAATTATTTGATTATTATGTTGGATCATTAGTATAATGCTTTAAAAAATAACTCCTCTAATTGGACAATTTGATCATTATGATGAATCGTTAGTACAATACTTCAAAATATGTATAGAAGTAAAATCTATCTTGTTTTTATCTTTACAAACAACTTCTCTTCTATCATTTTTAAAGAATGAATCTATGGTTTTATTCTTCATCAATATACTTTTAAAAAAGTTAATATTAAAAAATAATTTATCATAATCTAATGAAAAATTGAGAGAAGTAATTATTAAAAGAAAAATATATTATAAGCAAGTCACAAAATCGATTTGAAAAAACACATAATACATTATTTTTTCCTCTATATTAAAAAAAATGAATATACAAAGGTTCACAAAATAAAAAATAATATTAATAACTATTAAACTAATAGTTTATTATCAAGTGAGACAAGAGTGTTACCTTTTTTACTTCAAGGAAGAAAGAAAACAAATGACAAATGAGAGTAAAAGTAATGAGTTTGTGTCTAACTTCTTTTTTTCTTCAAAAACAAAAAGAAAACATATGAGGCTAAAAGATGAGTACAAGTTTGAGAAAACCTAAAAAGACAATGAAAAATAAAATAAAAAATGTCTTAATAAATATTTCTTTTAATTACTTTTTTGGTTTTTGTTTCCAAAAATGTAAGTCCCTCCTCTAGTTGATTTAGTCTCAATTTGATTTCGATTTTTTAGTCAAAATTTGACATTTTTTTGACAAAAACAAATATAAAAAAATAATTAAACCTAAATATTTATACTATTTATTATATTCAATTTTATGTTTTATTATTTATTAACATTAAATATTATGATTTATAAAAAAATTAAAAAAAAAACACAATTTAATTTCTATCAATTTTTAAAATATTACTTATAATTTAAAAAAAATCAAAATTTTAAAAATATATATAATTTTAAAAAAAAAAGCAAAAGTATATATATAATTTAAAAAAAATCAAAAATATTTGGAGGGGCCACGACCCTTCCCGCTCCTTGTACAATCCACCATTGTCTACAGGTTCAAATTCAACACTTCTTCCAAATCTATCCAGATACAATGCACTTCAAATATTTCTACATCATAATTGATTTAACATATTATAACTTATATTTAATATCAATTTAATTTTTTTAATTCAATATATTTGTAAACGCTTCAAAACCTCTCAATTTACCATACTTATTTCTTATCTTCCACCATCACCTAATGTACATTTAATTATTAAATTAATAGTCTATATTGTCCACCATTGGAATCTGAATTTTAAATAATTGAATTTGAATTTGAAACTTACTATTTTTACATTTTTTATGTACAATGCCAGTAGATGAGAATAGAAAAGTGTTGTTATATATCATAATTTGGTATTGGGTATATGATATTTTTAATTCATGAGTTTCTGAATTTAAATTTTCTAAAAAAATTTCAATTCCTATGTTTACAATTATTAAAAAATTCATATATTTGATTTTGAATAAAAAAAAATCATATATTTCACACTATCTATCTTAATTATTAACATAATTACTACAATCATAACTATAATTCTATCAAATAATTCTATTTCATTTTAACATTTTTTAAATATTAATGTTATGATTATTATTATTAATATTTTTATTATAATTATAACCTACTATTATATTATATTTTAATTTATTTCCTTAATTTTTTTATCTTTACTATTATTATTGTCATTATTACTATTATTAATTTAATAATTATTTATATTTTACTCAAAATTTATCTTTAATTATTATTACTATTATTATTTAATCAATCATTATATATTTTAATCAATTATTATTATTATTATTAATTATAATGTTAATAATATTAATTTTGTTTAATATTATTATTTAAATTAATAATTATATTTTAATCAATTATTGTTGTTTATGATTACTGTTTAGTTATGAATTTTATATTTATATTTTCACTAAATTGAAAATTTTTATTACACTTCATTATTTTACTTATAGAATTTATTGTAATATTAAATCACTTTTTTAATTATAATAATATCAAGTTGTAACATTCCATTTAATAAATAAACTTAATTAAATGAAGGTTTAATTACTCAGATGATATCCACTTTGGTACATGTGTGTCAATTTGGGACCCGCTTTTAAAAAAGTATTAATTACATCCAAACTTTTGAAGAAGTGCTTCAATTAGGTCCTTTTCAGACGGAGTTAGTCAACATGCCATTTGTCAGTCTGTGGTTTTTGTGATTTTTTTAATTTTAAATTTTTTTTAAATTTTTTGAAAAAAAAATGCCACGTGTTAGATCCCTGTGTGTAACACGTGGCATTGTCAGTGTCACGTGACATTGCAATGCCATATGTCAGTGTCACTATTAGATGTCATTGTGTTGATTTCGATTTAGTCATTGTATATGTCTTTTTGTTTCAATCTAGTACCTACCTACCTACTTATGTGTATCTGATTCAATTTTGTCCCAATTTTTTTAATAATTAAAATCCATTTTTTTATAAAATTAAGAGTAATTAACTATAAAATTTTTACAAAAATTAAGTATTTGATATTTATATTGTTTCTCTCAATTTCAGACCAAATTTATTATTTGTATAAAATTTTACTAATATTTTTTATTAAAAATGACTTTTTAACATATTACTTTATTAATTATTTTTTTATTAAGTACTCATGTTTTGTTAATTATTATTTTTTTTCCAAAATAGAACAATATTGTCTCTTACTAATTTTAAACCAAAATTTTTATTTGTCTGAATGTTATACTAATTTTTTTTTATTAAAAATGATTTAATAAAATGACTTTTACCAATAAATTTTAATATAAATATCAAATACTTAATTTTTGTAAAAATTTTATACTTAATTACTTTTAATTTTATAAAAAATGGATTTTAATTATTAAAAAAATTAGGTCAAAATTGAATCAGATACACATAAGTAGGTACTAAATTGAACAAAAAGACATATATAGAGACTAAATCGAAATCAACATAATGACATCTGATAGTGACACTAACATGTGGCATTGCAGTGCCACGTGGCACTAACAATGCCACATGTCACACACAGGGACCTGACACGTGGTATTTTTATTTTTATTTTCAAAAAATTAAAAAAAAAATTTAAAATTTAAAAAAATTTAAAAAAAATAAATAAAAATTCAAAAAAACCATAGATTGACACGTGACACATTGACTAACAGTGTTAGTCAACTCCGTCTGAAAGGGACTTAATTGAAGCACTTTTTCGAAAGTAGGGATGCAATTGATACTTTTCTAAAAGCGAGTACCAGATTTATACACCTGTACCAAAGTGGGTATCATCCGAGTAATTAAACCTTAAATGAAATACCACATATGATATAATATAAGGAGTCATAGAAAAGGAGAGGAATATATCTGTATCAACCATTACAGTTATCCAGGAATAGACTAGGAGAAAAATACTAGGCATACCAAGATGCCATGAACATAATTAAAAAGGTTCCAAAGGCTTGCTCATAAGTAAGGGATTACAAAATAATGAAAACTCTTCAAAAGTGGGCTCAACAGTGACCCCAACACCAAACCATGCCCAACTAAGTTGCAACATTCTCGTCGCCACTACGATCACCAGGAGTTCCCATACTTGCTCACAACAAGGGATTAATGATCATTGCAAAAAGGAAAAATCACATAAGAAGACAAACACAAGCAAGAAGGGTAAGCTAAACTAAAAGGTTTTTATCATACAATTAAGCATGCAATTTAAAAGTCAAGAATACATAAATCAACCAAGCATGTGATACTCAATTATCCGAATACATATAATCGGTCGGATTCACTAGATGCTTGCACTTGTGGTAGCCTTTACTGCTCTGTAGAGCCATTGCCAATGGGTTTCACCATACCACGCACAAGGTTAGCCTTCAAACATCTAAGGTCGTTATCCTGCCAAAGACTAGGGCTTCCTACTATTCTCACCACTTGAGTCAATACGCTCTACGTGAGACTAACTGACTCTTTAGAGTTTCAAGATGCAATCCTTACTTGAATCCTTACCTAATTATATGCTCTCAAGCATCACCACAAAACCTTACTAAGAGGTTCGTGAAATTACGTCCATCACATAAGGCACCACCATAAGATCTCACCAAGTGGTTCATGGAATTATGTCCATCATATACGGCACCACCATGAGATCTCACCAAGAGGTTCATAGAATTACGTCCAAATCATACCATAGGTTTATCATGCATATCACTCTCATGCAAATATACAACCAACCACCCAATCATGTTTCTTATGCATGCTCATACCAAGTTTATCAATTCCAGTCCATACCATCAGATAGGGTAATCCAACTAATTATACAACCAACAATCCAAACAAGGAAGAGAACAACCATAGAGCAAGTTCCTGCACTAGTCTCGCTCAAGCCATGGGCCCTCGCTCAGGCGAAAGAGATCTTTCACTCAAGCTACAGGCTCTCGCTTAAGCGAGATTGCCAATAGAGAGCCCTGCTGGTTTCGTGAGTTCTCGCTTGGGTGAGACCTTCTCACTTGAGCGAGACTGCTCTTCGCCCAAAGGTGGGGTCTCTCCCTTGAGCTGCAATTGAAGCGAAACACATCAGGCTCCCACGAGTTCTCGCTTAGGCGAGACCCTATCGCCTGAGCGAGATGCTTCATCGCCCAAAACAAAAACTCTCCGCCTGAGCGAGAGCTCGAGCAGAAACCAGGGTAAGGTTCTGTTATTCTCGCCTAGGCGATACAAGCTCGCTTGGGCAAAAATACCAGTCCTCGCCACTGTTCAAACAGACAGCAACCATACCTTCACTATCAAACAACATTTTAAGGTTTTCCAGGTAACCACAGCAACATACAAGCCAAATAAGCCCAAAGTAAAGCTAAAACAGGCGAAAAATAGTAAAACTATGTGAACCCTAACTACCCTTACCTAGACAGATGCTAGCGGAAAGCACATGCACTTAATAGAGGGTTACCACAACTCTAGGAACAAAGTTGTGAGCTAGAAATACTAACACCAGAACCAAAAAATGAGGTTACTAAGAGAACTTTAGTTGGAACCACGAAGAATAAGCTGGAGAATAGAAAGTATGAGTTGAGGACCAACTTAGATGGAATAGAACTAGAGTTTACTAGCTTGAGAGGAACAAAAGCCAAACCCTAGCAGAGCTTGTTGCTGCAGTTCTAAGATGGAGGAGGGGAACATTTTTCTGAAAACAGAAGAATGAGGGGGTTAGGGCTGAAAGTGGGATTTTGGGCACCCTATAGGCCAGCCTCAGGCCCAACAGATTAGGGTAGGCCCTTAAACATTGGGGCAGTAATAAAGTGAGCTTTACATTCTCCCCAACAACAAAAATTTTTGACCTAAAAAATTAAGACTTACAAGAAAACAAATGTGGATGTGACTTCCTCATATCCTCTTCTAACTCCCAAGTAGAGTCACCTGTCCTCTGGTCCTAGATGAGTTTGACAAGACTGACTAGTTTTCCTTGACGTTCCTCCACCCGACGATCCTCAAGAGCAATGGATGGTACTTCCATCGTAAGATCCTCTCTAATCTGTATATCCTCGGCTTCCAACACATGAGATGGGTCAAACATATACTTCCTCAACTATGAGACATGGAATAGAGGGTGAAGATTGCCCAACTAAGGAGGCAAGGCAATCTCATAAGCCGCAGGCCCAATCCTCCTCAAGATCTAGTAAGGCCCAAGAAACTTAGGAGAAAGCTTCCATAGGCAGATAGCCCTTCCCACGCTAGTGGTTCAGGTCACCCTCAAGAACACGTGATCTCTAGTCGCGAATTCTAAGGGTCTCCTCCTTCGGTCTGCATAGGTCTTCTACCTACTCTAAGAGGCCTGTAACTTATCCCTCACCATCTTCACCTTCTCTGTAGTTTGTTTCAAAAACTCTGGCCTAACCAACACTACTTTTCCATCTTGAGACAAACATATAGCGGTCCTTCACTTCCTGCCATAAAGAGCTTCATATGGCGCCATGTTGATGCTTGCATGGAAACTATTGTTGTAAGTGAATTCTATCAAAGGCAAAAAGTTCATCCCAAGCACCCAAATGATCCAGTACGCATGTCCTCAATAGATCCTCAAGCGACTGAATCGTTCTCTCCGATTGGCCATCAGTCTGGGATGATAAGCTGAACTCATGGTTAACTTGCTACCCAAAGCACCCTAAATGTCTACCTAAACCGTGAAGTGAACCGCTAATCTCTATCTGAAACTATGCTCAATGGTACACCATGCAATCTCACTATTTCCTTGATGTACAATTGAGCCAATTTGGCCATAGACATTCTCAAGTTCATTGCCAAGAAATGGGCACTCTTGGTTAATCGGTCCACCACAACCCAGATCGTATCGTGACCTCTAAAGGTTCATGGAAAATGTGTCACAAAGTCCATAGCTATGTTATCTTATTTCCACACCAGTATGTCCAAAGGCTGTAGAATTCCACCAGGCCTCTGAGGTTCTACCTTCGCCTTCTAATATGTCAAACATGTTGATACAAACTGAGCCACATCCTTCTTCATGCCTTGCCACCAGAAGGTCTCCTTAAGATCTTGATACATCTTAGTCATGCTAGGATGCAAGCTAAGACGACTCTTGTGTCCTTCCTCAAGGATCAACCTCTTCACCTTAGCATCTTCAAGTACACACACCCTGCCTCTAAATCATAGTACACCGTTACTACCCAAGGCAAACTCCTTTGTTTCATCTGACCCAAGCAATTCTCTCACCCCTTTTAAACTGGCGTCCATCAACTATTTTTCCTTAACTGAGTTCAGAAAGTCACTAGATATAGTCAGGGTACTACACCTAATGAACTCAGATCCCAACTCAAATTGCAGCTTCATATCTTTGAATTTCTCTAGCAGCTCCAACTCCTTGATCATAAGGTGTGCTGCATGCACCATCTTCCTACTCAACGCATATGCCACTACTTTCGCCTTTCCCGGATGGTACAAAAGTTCAAAATCGTAATCCTTCAAGAACTCTATCCACCTTCTCTGCCTCATGTTTAGCTCCTTCTAATCAAACAGGTATTTAAGGCTCTTATGATCACTGAATACGCAAAACTGGGCACCATAGAGATAATGCCTCCAGATCTTCAAGGCAAACACTACTACTGCTAACTCCAGGTCATGAGTAGGGTAGTTCTTCTCATGCACTTTAAGTTTCCTCACAGCATACGCCACTGCCTTCTTCTTCTGCATCAACACACCGTTGAGACCTTGATAAGAGGCATCACAATAAACCTCAAAGGGTTTACCAACATCAAGGATAACCAACATTGGAGCACTCATCGACCTTTACTTAAGCTCTCAAAAGCTTTCCTCACACCTATCAATCTAAGTAAAAGGTTGGTCTTTCCTGGTAAGCTGTGTCAGAGGTGCCACTATTTTAGAGAATCCTTCTATGAATCTCCTATAGTAGCCAGCTAAACCCACGAAGCTTTTGATCTCTGTTGTTGACTTGGGACTTTCCCACTTTATCACCGCTTCAACTTTTGCTGGATCCACAACTATGTCCTGTGCAGATATCACATGCCCTAAAAATTATACTTCTTCCATCCAAAATTCACACTTGGAAAACTTTGCATATAACTATTTCTCCCTCAAAATACCAAGCATTATCCTCAAGTGCTTTGCGTGTTCCTCCTGAGAACTGGAATAGATGAATATGTCGTTTATGAAGACTACGATAAACTTATCTAAGAATTGCCTGAAGATCTTATTCATGTAGTCCATGAATACACCTAGAGCATTGGTCACACCAAAAGGCATAACCACGTACTCGTAGTGTCTGGATCTAAAGGTTGTCTTTTGGGCGTCGTTCGCCCTCACCAAGATCTAGTGATATCCCGACCGTAGATCAATCTTGGAAAACACCAACGCCCCATGTTATTGATCCATCAATCATCTATCCTCGGGAGGGGGTACTTATTCTTGATGGTCAACTTGTTTAACTGCCTTTAGTCCACACACAAGCGTGAGCTCCCATCCTTCTTCTTCACCAACAACATTGGTGCTCCCCATGGCGAAGTACTAGGTAGTATAAACTGTTTCCCCAACAACTCCTCTATTTGTTTATTGAGTTCTACCAACTCCATCGAAGCCATGCGGTAAGGAGCCATCGATACTGGACCGGTTCCTGGTACCATATCAATAGAAAACTCAACTTCTCTACTCGGAGGCAACCCTGGTACTTCCTCTGAAAACACATCCTCAAACTCATGCACCACTGGTATAATTGACGTCTTTTCCTCTTTCTCCACCTTTAGATGTGTGAAGATAATGAAGCATTGTGCGCCGCCTTGAATCTCCTTCATAACCCCTTGAGAAGACAACAACTCAAGCTCCTCTGAGTTGAAGAACAATAACATTTTCTCCCGACAATCTATAAGAACGTGATTGGCAGAAAGCCAATCTATCCCCAAGATCACTTCAAAATCTTGTAGAGGTAGGCATATCAGATTTACTTTGAATATGCGTCCCTCTACCTCCATTGGACACCTAGCACACAAAGATTACGTCCTAATCAAACCCGACGCCGAAGTAATTACCACAAGATCAAACTGCAGTTCACACACCGACAGACCCAACTCTTGCACACAAGATTCAGACACAAAGGAGTGTGTCACTCCAGAATCATACAGCACACAAAGACATTTACTAGCAATCACACAATAACCCATAACTAGGTTACCTGAGCTTGCTGCCTCTGCTCCAGCCATAGCATACACCTTGCATGCTGCCCGAGGCCTGTTGCTTCCTCTCCTCTCCTGGTTCTAGGCTGGGGTCTGAACTGGGGTCCATGCCACTGCCCTCCCATGAGTGGGGCAATCCCTGCCAAAGTGGCCTTCCTTGCCATAATTGTTGCATCTCTTGAAGCCTACTAGTTTATGGCAGACACTCCTCATGCGCGGTCCTCTCTTCATGCCTAGGTTTGAACCCAAATGGTCCACCAACTCTCTACTGTTGGGGGTATTGAGCTTCCACCTCAACCTTCATCTTTTCCATGACTCTAGCCTTCTCCACCAAGGCTGCAAAATCCTTGATGGATAGTGGAGCCACCATCAAGCGAATGTCTCCCCAAAGACCATTCTCAAATTTCCTACACCTTCATTCCTCATCTAAGGGCATGGTGTAGAAGCGCCCGAGGTGTTTGAAGCTCTCTGCATACTCAGCCACATACTCGTTCCTTTGGGTCAGTTGGAGGAAGTCCACCTCTTTAGCGTATCTCACGCTATCAAGGAAGTACTCGGAAAGGAACTTCCTCCTAAATGCTTTCCATGTGACTAGCTCCTGCTTCTCTTCTATAATAGACTTCATGCTAGCCCACTAGTGTTCTGCCTCTCCAATAAGCATGTACTCTACGAAGGCAAGCCTGCTCTCCTCCCGACACATCTTGGCATCAAAGATCCTCTCCATGTCTTTCAGCCACTAGTCAACGACATCAGGACTGGTTTTTCCATTGAACTTGGCTGGGTGGTGCTTCAGGATGTCCTCCAAGCTCCATTCCAAGTGGAGAGGTTTTGGTTCAAGGCCGTAGATAGGGGTAGCGGTCATGCTCTCCTCCAACTATTGGAGGGCCTCCATGTGTTACCTCTGAGCAGCCTTAGAAGCCAACCTTGTTGCCACCATCTACTGCATAACCAATTGTTGTTGCTCCATAGATGCTTCCTGACACTGCATGGAAGCCTCATGCTGCTGCATCATAGCATTACTTGGAACCATAACCTCTATTGCCCTTGCAATATTTGGTGCATCGACCCGATGAGATTGATGATTTGTACGAGGAGGTGTCATATCACTTGGAACACAGGAAAAACCATCAGTCAAGCTTGATTAAACGAGAAACATAGCTAACAACACTAGGAAGACACAATGAAACCTTAGTAAGCACACAAGTCCACAAACTCTAAGGAATGAGAGCTCTGATACAATAAATGTAACATCTCATTTAATAAATAAACTTAATTAAATGAAATACCACATACGATATAATATAAGGAGTCACACAAAGGAGAGGAGTATATATGTATCAACCATTACAGTTTATCCACGAATAGACTAGGCACACCAAGATGCCATGAACAAAATTAAAAAGGTTTCAAAGGCTTGCTCATAAGCAAAGGATTACAAAATAATGAAAACTCTTCAAAAGTGGGCTCAACATTGAGCCCAACACCAAACCATGCCCAACTAAGTTGCAGCATTCCCGTGCCACTACGATCACCAGGAGTTCCTATACTTGCTCACACCAAGGGATTAGTGATCATCGCAAAAGAAGAAAACCACACATAGAACATACAAGCAAACAAAAAGGGTAAGCTAATATAAAACGATTTTTATTATGCAATTAAACATAAAATTTAAAGGTCATGAGTACATAAATCAACTAAACATGTAATGACCGACAAGCAAGACACTAAGACTCAATTATTTGGATACATATAATCAGTCGGATTCACTACATTCTTGGACTTGTGGTGGCCTCTACTGCTCTGTAGACCCATTGCCAATGGGTTTCACCCTACCACGCACAAGGTTAGCCTTCAAACATCTAAGTCCATTATCCTGCTAAAGACTAGGGCCTCTTTATACTCTCACCACTTGAGTCAGTACGCTCTACGTGAGACTAACTGACTCTTTAGGGTGTCAGGATGCAATCCTTACTTGAATCCTTACTAAATTATATAATGAGGCACTACCACGAAACTTCATTGAATTACGTCCTGACCATGAGGCACCACCATGAACTCCCACTAATAGAGATCATGGAATTACGTCTTGACCATAAGGCACTACCACGAAACCATCGTGGAATTACGTTCTGACCATGAGGCACCATCATGAAATCTCACCTAGAGATTCATGGAATTACGTCCTAAATCATACCAGAATCATGTTTCACCAACCAAGCATCAAGTAATCATGCATACCAATGTCATGCCAATATTTATAACCAACCATCCAATCGTGTCCCATAAACAAGATCATGCCAAACGCATCAATTTCGGTCTCATTATGTCATATATAATACATACAAGACAACGTACATGACTTTGTAAAGTAGCACACCAACCAAACATTAGAAAACATACATTGAACCAATCAACATTGTCAATCTCGCTCAAACCAAGGGGCTCTCGCTCAAGCGAGAGGAACCCTTCGCTCAAGCTACTAGATCTCGCCTGGGCGAGATTACAATAGTGGGCACGTCGAGGTCTCGCTCAGGCTAGTCCATCTCACTCAAGCGAGACTACTCTCGCTCAGGCGAGTGGACTTCGCTTAGGCAAGCCCTTGAAATAGAGAAAGGGTGAGCTACTGTTGTTCTCGCTCAGGCGAGAGCTCCTCGCTTAAGCCAAAGCTTTCATTTTGAGCGACCAACCTACTCGCCTAGGCGAGTTTAGCAGAACTCACAAGTTGCCCTGCGTGCCAAACTAGATTCAAGCCATTCCTGCAGTAAAAGCAACATATTTTCCTACAACCAACAACATATATCAAGCACCCAACACGTAAAATCAACCAAATAGGCATATGAACTTGAAAATAGTAAAACCCTAGCTTCACTTACTTAGAAAATGCTAGTAGAATATCCCGACACCCAAGCAAATGAGCACGATAGCTTCCAGAGCAGACTCAAGAGCTGCGAACAGTGGCACAAAATGGAAACGGGGTTACTACGGTGAACCCTAACCGGAAACACGAAAAACAAGCTGAAGAAGAAAGAGTATGGGCTGAAGAACAACTTACGTGGAGTAGAAAATGAGGTTGATCTAACTTGAATATGAATGAGCTCCAAACCCTAGCAGAGCACTGTTTGAGGGAAAAGGAGAGGAGTAAGGTGGCTGCTTTTTGGTAAATAGGGTAGGATAGAAAGCCAAGAGGCTATAATTGAGCCTTTGGGGGCACCCTATGGGTTGGCCCTTAGGCCCAACAGATGAGGCTAGGCCCTAAAACATTAGGGCTGAAAATAAGAGTCTTACATCATTCGTTGATCATTTCTATTATTTTTCTTTCCAGCTACCCCTGATTTCTTATTTGTTTGTTTTCTTATATATAAATATTTTTCAATTTCTATTTTTGTTTTTCTTTAAGACATTTTCATTATACTTTATTTTTCTTTAAAATCTATGTTTTTCCATTATTTAACAATAGTAATAATATATTTCATTATTTTTTTTTAATTTTAATTTATATTTTTGTAAAAATTTAAATAAATTTAAAAATACGAACTGAAAAGCATACTAATCATTATCTGTTGTCACGTCCTATTAAATAAACAAGCTTAATTAAATGAAACATCACACTAGATAAAATAAAGAGCAGAGTTGCGGAGTATAATGTCACTCCTTACAAATATCCAAGGTACTAAGAATGAAATATTGAGGAACACCATGATGCCAATAACAAAATAGAGTAAAAGATCAAAAGTATTCAACATAAATGCTCAAGAAATAGACAATACATGGGCTACAACCCTAAAGAAAACTCAGAATAGCGGAATCCGACCCAAGAAGAACTAAGCAACAGAACCTTCACCACCTTGATGACCATGGCGAATTCTCGCATCTGCTCACATCAATAAATTGATGATCATCGCAAAAGGAGAAAACCACACATAGAACATACAAACAAGTAAAAAGGGGTAAGCTATAGTAGAAAACGACTTAGCATACTATTGCATACAATTTTATAGCCAAAGATACATATATCAACCGAGCATGTGAAGACTCGCAAATAAGACACTAAGACTCAAGACACGACTTATCCGGATACATATAATTAGTCAGATTCACCGGATGCTTGCACTTATATAATGAGGCACCACCACGAACTTCATGGAATTACGTCCTAAGTTTGAGGCACCATCATGAGCTCCTACTAACAGAGGTCATGGAATTACTTCTTTACCATGAGGCACCACCACGCAACCATCGTGGAATTATGTCCTGACAAATGAGGCACCACCACGAAACCATCTGGAATTACATCCTTACCATACCTAAATTCATGTTTCTTAAACCAACATAAAGTCATTACACATAACAATTCCATAACGACATTTATAATCAACCATCCCATTAATGTTCCATGCCAAGATCATTTCAAACTTATCAATTTCAGCCCATAAACCATTCATTACATGTAAAATCACTCAATTCAACTTTAACATTAGTAATCCAAACAATCAGGTGGCAAACATCAAAAAATGGAGAAGAAAACAGGACCTGGGCACATTCTCTCACAGTTCTCGGTCAGGCTAAAAGGCCTCGCTAAGGCGAGAGGGTTCTCTCGCTCAAACGAGCTCCTTTCTCCTAGGCAAGAGCTAGAAAAGTGGAGCAGTGCTACTCTCACATTCTCTCGCTTAGGCAAGACCTCCTTGCCTGAGCGAGATGGCTTCTCGCTTAAAATTGGAGCTCGTCACCTGAGCGACAGCTCGTGCAGCCTAGTGAGGGGTTTCTGATACTCTCGCTTAAGCGAGACCGATTCGCTTGGGCGAGAATATCAGATTTCCTCCATTGTTCACACAAGCCAACACAAAGATTCATCCAGAGCAATGCATAGTACATGTTCATATCATTTTAAACACCATTCATGCATCAGAAACACGAAACAAACCCCAAAATAGGCAACGATCGATTTAAATACGAAACCATAGCTTCCCTTACCTAGAAAGAGCTAGTAACAAACTTCGACACCTTAGCCAACGAACCTAACAACTCCAGGAGTAGACTCGAGAGCTAAGAACAATGGCATAGAAAGAATAACAGGGTTACTACGGGGAACCCTAACATGAACCACGAAAACAAGCTTAGAAAGGAGTGAGTACGATTCAAGAACTAACTTACATGAGATGAGAGTGAGGTTTTGAGCTAGCGTGAACAAGAGGGAACCAAACCCTAGCAGAGCTTCTGTTGAGAGCACAAGTAAATGTTTGAGAAACTAATTTTCTGAAAGTGAGCAGAAAATGAGAGTGCTAGGTTGGTTTGAGGGCTTTAGACTCCCTATGGGCCAGCCTTAGGCCCAACTGACTAGGACAGCTCTTAAACATTGGGCAGAAATAAAAAGGGTCTTACGTTCTCCCCAACAACAAAAATTTTTGACCTCGAAAATGAAGACTCACCAAGAAAACAATTGCGGATGAGACTTCCTCATATCCTCCTTTAACTCCCAAGTAGAGTCACTTGTCATCCGATCCCAGATGACTTTGACTAGACTGACTGGTTTTCCACGACGTTCCTAAACTCGACTATCCTCTAAAGCAATTGGTGGTACCTCCATAGTGAGATCCTCCATAGTGAGATCCTCCATGATCTGTACATCTTCGGCTTCCAACACATGAGATGGGTGAAAGACATACTTCCTCAACTACGACACGTGAAATACCGGATGGAGATTGGATAATTGAGGAGGCAAATCAATCTCATAAGCCACCGGCCCAATCCTCCTCGAGATCTGATAAGGGCCAAGGAACTTAGGAGAAAGCTTCCTCGAGCAGAGAGCCATTCCCACACCAGTGGTTCGGGTCACCCTCAAGGACATGTGATCTCCAGCCGCGAACTCCAAAGGGCTCCTCCTGTGTTCTACATACGCCTTCTGCCTACTCTAAGAGGCATGCATCCTATCCTTCACCATTCTCACCTTCTCTATAGTCTGTTCCAATAACTCTGGTTCAACTAGTACTGCTTCCCAATCTAGATACCAACACAAAGGGGTTCTACACTTCTTTCCATAAAGAGCTTCATATGGCGCCATACCAATGCTCGCATGGAAACTGTTGTTGTATGTGAACTCTATCAAGGGTAAACCTTCATCCCATGCACCCAGATGATCTAGCACGCACGTTCTAATTAAGTCCTCAAGCGATTGAATTGTCCTCTCAGACCGACAATCGGTCTGGGGATGATATGTCAAACTCATGGTCAACTTGCTACCCAAAGCACTCTGTAGAGTCTACCAAAATCGAGAAGTGAACCAGATCTCTATTTGAAACTATGCTCGACGATAGCCCATGCAACCTCAATATTTCCTTAATATACACTTGGGCCAAGAAATGAGCACTCTTGGTCAATCGGTCCGCTACAACCCAGATCATATCATGACCTCTAAAGGTACGTCGTAAATTGGTCACAAAATTCATAGTTATGCTATCCCATTTCCGCACTAGTATGTCCAACGCTTGTAGGATTCTACAGGGTCTCTAATGCTCTACCTTTGCATTCTGACATGTCAAACAAGTAGACGTGAACTATGCCACATCTTTCTTCATACCTGGCCACCAGAAGGTCTCCTTGAGATTCTGATACATCTTAGTCATGCCAGGATGCAAGCTAAGACGACTCTTATGCCATTCCTCAAGGATTAACCTCTTTACTTTGGCCTTGTCAGACACACACACTCTATCCTGGAACCTTCGTACACCATCACTTCCCAAGGTAAAATCCTTCGCTTCAAATGATCCAAGTTGTTCTATCACTCTTTTCAAACTGGCATCCAACAATTGTCTTTCCTTGACTGAGTTCAAGAAGTCACTAGATATAGTTAGGGTATTACATCCAATGAACTCAGATCCCAACTCAACATGCAGCTTCATATCTCTGAATTCCTCTAGTAGCTCCACCTCTTTGATCATTAGGTGTGCAATATAGACTGCCTTCCTACTCAAAGCATCTGCCACCACTTTGCTTTTCCCGTATGGTACAAAAGTTCAAAAATCATAATCTTTCAAGAATTCCATCCACCTCCTTTGTCCCATGTTTAGCTCCTTCTGATCAAACAAATACTTGAGGCTTTTGTGGTCGCTGAATACACGAAACTGGGCACCATAGAGATAGTGCCTCCAGATCTTCAAGGCAAACACTATAGTTGCCAACTCCAGGACATGAGTGGGGTAGTTTCTCTCACGCACCTTAAGTGGCCTCGAAGCATACACCACTGCCTTCTTCTCTTGCATCAACACACAGCCAAGCCCTAGATGAGAGGCATCACAATAAACCTCAAAGGGTTTACCAACATCAGGGATAACCAATATGGGAGCACTCGTCAACCTTCGCTTAAGCTATTGAAAGCTTTCCTCACATTTATTCGTCCAAGTGAAAGGTTGGTCCTTCCGGGTAAGTTATGTCAGAGGCACCACTATCTTAGAGAATCCTTCTACGAATCTCCTACAATAGCTAGCTAAACCCACAATGCTCTTGATCTTCGTTGCTGACTTGGGACTCTCCCACTTAACCACTGCCTCAACCTTGGCTGGATCCATCGCTATGCCCTGGGCAGATATCGCATGCCCCAAGAATTGCACCTCATCCATCCAGAATTCACACTTGGACAGCTTAGTGTATAATTTCTTCTCCCTCATAACACTAAGCACTAACCTCAAGTGTTCTGCATGTTCCTCCTGCGTCCTGGAGTAGATGAGTATGTCATCTATGAAGACTACGACAAACTTGTCCAAGAATGACCAGAAGATCCGGTTCAAGTAGTTCATAAACATAGCCGGAGCATTGGTCACACCAAAAGGCATAACCACATACTCGTAGTGTTCGTATCGGGATCTAAAGGTCATCTTTTGTACATCATCTGCCTTCACCAAGATCTGGTGATATCCTGATCGTAGATCTATCTTGGAATACACCGACGCATCGTGCAACTGATCCATCAAGTCGTCTATTCTCGGAAGGGGATACTTGTTCTTTGTCGTCATCTTATTCAATTGCTTATAGTCCACACACAGACGTGAACTCTCATCCTTCTTCTTCACCAACAACACTGGTGCTCCCCATGGCGAAGTACTAGGTTGAATGAACTACTTCCCCAACAACTCCTCTATCTGATTCTTGAGTTCCACCAGTTCCATTGGAGCCATATGATATGGAGCCACAAACACGGTACCAGGTCAATAGAGAACTCAACTTCTCTATTGGGAGGTAACCCTGGTACTTCCTCCGAGAACACATCCTCAAATTTTTGCACGACTGGTATGACTGACGTCCCTTATTCTTTCTCCACCTCTAGATACGTCAAGTCGATGAAGCACTACGCGCCAACTTGAATCTCTTTCATGACCCCTTGAGACGTTAACAACTCAAGCTCCTCTGAGTTGGGGAACAACAACTTTTCTCTCTCGACAATCTATAAGAATGTGATTGGCAGAGAGTCAATCCATCTCCAAGATCACCTCCAACTTTTTCTCTCGACATATCAGGTTCACTTTATATATGTGTCCCTCTACCTCTAATAGACACCTAGCACATAAGGACGATGTCCTGACCAAACCCGATGCTGGAGTAGACACCACAAGCTCACACTACAACTCACACATCGGCAGACCCAAGCTTTTCACACAAGCATATGACACGAAGGAGTGTGTCGCTCCAGAATCATACAACACATAACAATCTTTTCCAGTTATCACACAATGACCCACAACAAGGTTACATGAGCATGTTGCCTCTGCTCCATCATGGCATAAACTGTGCCTGCTGCCTGAGGCTTGTTGCCTCTGTTCCTTTGCTGGCTCTATGCAGGAGTCTGAACTGGAGGTCGTGTCACTGCCCTAGTAAGAGTGGGGCAGTCCTTGCCGAAGTGACCTTCCTTGCCAAATTTGTTGCACCTTCTAAAGCCTTCCATTTGAGGGCAAACACTCCTAACATGAGGGCCTCCACACCAGAAGCACTGTACCATGTTCTGCTGTGAAGGAAAACCCCTAGACCCCTGAGATTGATGGTGAGGTCTATCATACGGTTTCTTTCTCTCCTCATGCCTCAGTTTGGACCCAGATGGTCCACCAATCCTCTACTATTGCGGGCGTTAAGCTTTCACCTCAACTCTCATTTTTTACATAATTGTGGCCTTCTCCACCAAGGCTGCAAAATCCTTGATGGACAGCGGGGCCATCATCAGGTGGATGTCTCCTTAGAGACCATTCTCAAACTTTCTGCATCGCCACTCCTCGTCAAGTGGCATGGTGTAGAAGCGACTAAGGTGCTTGAATCTCTCAGTGTATTCTTCTACTGACTTGCTTCCCTACGTCAACTAGAGGAACTCCACCTCCTTAGCGTATTTGACACTATCTGGAAAATACTCCGAAAGGAACTTTCTCCTAAAGGCCTCCCACGTGACCGGCTCCTCCCTTTCTTCCATGATGGATTTCATGCCGATCCACCAATGCTCTGCCTCACCGGTGAGCATGTACACTACAAAGCCAATTTGTTTTCTGCAGTGCACATCTTTGCGTCAAAAATCCACTCCATGTCCTTCAACCACTGGTCTGCTACATCGGGGCTGGTTTTTCCATTAAACTTCACTAGGTGATGCTTCAGAAAGTCCTCTAAACTCCACTCCCAGACTGGAGGTCGAGGCTTAGGGCCGTAGGCAGTGGCAGCTACCTTGTTCTCCTCCAATTGGCGGAGGGCTTCCATGTGTTGTTTGTGAGCATCTTCAGCAGCCACCTTTGCAGCCTCCATTTGCTGCATCACCAATTGCTATTGCTCCAATGATATTGCCTGGCGTTGCATCAACGCCTCATGTTGTTGCATCATGGCGTTACTCTACTAAGTGATAGCCACCACCATAGCTTCTATCGCTCTGGCGATGTTTGGTACGTCGCCTGAAGAAGACTGAGGAGTTCTACGAGGAGGTGCCATATCACTAGCACATAGGAAAACCATTAGTCAGACTTGATCATTCAAGAAACTTAGCCAATGACACTAAAAAGACACAACGAAAGCTAAGCAGACACACAAGTCCATAGACTCTAAGGAACGACCACTCTGATACCATAAATGTCACGTCCCATTTAATAAACAAGCTTAATTAAATGAAACATCACACAGGATAAAATAAAGAGTAAAGTTGCAAAGTATAATGTCACTCCTTACAAATATCCAAGGTACTTAGAATGAAATATTGAGGAACACCACGATGCCAATAACAAAATAGAGTAAAAGATCGACAATATTCAACATAAATGCTCAAGGAGCAGACGATACATGGGCTACAGCCCTAAAAGAAAACTCGGAACAACGAAATCCGACCCAAGACGAACTAAGCAGCAGAAACTCCATCACCTTGGTGACCACTGGGAGTTCTCACATCTACTCACATGAATAAATTGATGATCATCGCAAAAAGAGAAAACCACACATAGAACATACAAACAAGCAAAAAGGGGTAAGCTAGAATAGAAAACGATTTAGCATGTCATTGCATAAATTTTATAGCCAAAGATACATACATCAACCGAGCATGTGAAGACTCTCAAACAAGACACTAAGACTCAAGACACGACTTATTTGGATACATATAATTAGTCGGATTCACCGGATGTTTGCACTTGTGGCGGCCTCTACTGCTCTGCAAAGCCAATTGCCAATGGGTTTCACCCTACCACTCACAAGGTTAGCCTTCAAACATCTAAGGTCATTATCCTGCAAAAGACTAGGGCCTCCTGCTACTCTCACCACTTGAGTCAGTACGCTCTACGTGAGACTAACTGACTCTTTAGAGTGTCAGGATGCAGTCCTTACTTGAATCCTTACTAAATTATATAATGAGGCACCACCACAAACTTCGTGGAATTACGTCCTAAGTATGAGGCACCACCATGAGCTCCCACTAACAAAGGTCATGGAATTACGTCCTAACCAAGAGGCACCACCATGCAACCATCATGGAATTACGTCCTAGTTTAGGATTTTTGGACTCCCTATGGATCAGCCTTAAGCCCAACTAACTAGGACAACCTTAAATATTAAACAGGAATAAAGAGGGTCTTACATCTCTAATAAAGCTTAATAAATACAATATGTAAAGCAAATGTTAAAGAATATATTATGCGGATTAAATGGCAGGGGAATGGTATTTTTTTCTTACATTAGCATACTTAATGGAAACATTTGGAATATTATATATTTAGGTTAAAAACAATTAGCCAATTATTTTTTCCATATTGCAATTTCTTGTGTTGAAAGACATATTCCAATTCCATTAGTTTCCTTCCCAAAGGAATCTCAACCTATAATGTTTCTCTTCCTAATATTTCATTTTCATTAATACTGTTACTCAAATCTAGCTATTAATAATAAAAATATTTTTCAGAATGAACAGATGATCCTAAGTCCATGCTTCAAAACTGTTTTCAAAAATTACAAAAAAATATTAAGAAATAAAAAATCTATTTCTAAACATAATCTTCTCTTACGTTTTTTAATTTTCAAAACAAGAATCAAATAGTGGAACATATTCTCAATAAATTCATCAAGCATTTTTTATCTTTTATTTTCTCATCTCGGGAATTGTTTTCGAAAAGGGGTATTCTGTGTTTCAAGATTGGATTTTTATATTTGAATGAATATCCTAATCGTAAAAAGTGGATTTTTTATCTACGGATCTAGCAAACTAAAAATTTAGATAATTCGATAAGATATCCCTTTCAAAAATTAACACTAATAAAAGACTTTTTTCCTTGTTTCAAAGAAATTCTCAAATCTTTTTCGTAGAATATATTTAGAAATATAAAACCAAAACACAATACAAAAATATATTATGATGCGTGTGAATAATCTAAGATTAACAATGAAAGAAAGAATAAAATCCCATAATGGAGCTTTTAGGAAGACAATACTAACGATTGATGGAGTTGAAACGATGAAGATTCATCCACAAACCAAAAAACAAGATATTGAGAATAATATGTTTGAAAAGAAGGATTCCATGCTGAAGCAATATACTTTGGTGTAGTGTTTGGGGATGGGAACATCTATTATATAAAAGAAAGTAACTTTATTCACAAGTGAATGATATTGACTTAATAGAATAGAACTGCTGGATGCAAAAAGTTTTAGATTCGATTCTTGCTCTTCCTTTTGCATCATGTCCTTAAAAACAGCATAACCCCACATTCTTTCAAACTTTATATTAAATAACTCCTTTAATGCTAAGGGACACTAGTGACATACTATTCCCTTTATTTATGCACAAAGAAAAAAAGAAACTATTTTAATAGTGACAATCCCAAATTACCATTATCTCAATATCTTTCAGCTGACATACTAGTATACCATCTTCCCCATCTTGGTATGCTGATGTAAACTTGTTAGTTTTGGGATTAATGAGTGGTTTGAGTCAATTAGTTTAACACCGTTCTTATTCTTATTAGTTTAATTGTTTTCTTCATAATAGTTATGAATTTTGAATTTGTGTACTTTTTGTAAGATGTTTAGTTTTTATCTTTTGAATATGGTTTTGGTTTGGTCTCTCACGGTCATGTACTTGTTTTTTTTTAATAATATAATTATGTGATGACAAATGATATAAACTAACTAAGATGTCAAAGTTTATAATAATTATAATATAATATTTAATAAAAAAAATATTATCTTAACTTGCAATTAAATAATTTATTCACAAAAAGTATGTCTAACGATAACATAGCAAAATAAATTTCATTATGTAAAACCCAAAATAATATTACTATATAACATAGTATATATTAAGAATTCAATTCTTTAAATATATATGTCAATATCGTTATAAATTGTCGAACATATATATAACTAGAATTTTCAAAAACTCTAATATTAACTTATTTAAATCACATCTAAAAGTCATACAATAAACAGAAAAAGTAAACTATCAAATATTAAGATCAATATATGAATAATCTTAACTTAGTATATCATAAATATAATAGACTCTATTTGGTTGATTTTAAAACACTCTATATCAACTGGCGAATCTAAGCTCAAATTAGACGTGAGATAGACAAACATTTTCTAAAAAACTTATATTAAGTATGTCTTATTGGAAATTAATACTTGACCATTCTAAGCACTTTTGATACACACATGAATCTCAGCCATACAAGCTAAGGTAAGTTCAAGTAATAATTGTAGTTTTTTATAACTTGATGTATTAATCTACATGATTCACACCATAAGTAAACCAAAAGATATCTCCTTTTATTTTGTAGACTCATGTGTTTAATACTACAAACAACATATGGAGTCAACATATCATCCTAGGTATACCACTTAACTAATCAAATTCTAACATATCATGCATTAAATATTTAATTATCAACATATATCTCAATACTCATATATAACATATGTATAAAAATTTCTAGTAATTTCAACCCATAAAATTAAAAAACGTATCATTTTAAAACAAATAAATTCATTGAGTGAGATCCATTAATCGAGTAATTTTAAATAGGAAATGATCTTATTACTTTAGGGTCAAGATTCATCGATTGAATCTATAGCGGAATTTCATATGTCAAGTGAATTATGTAAAACTAGAAATTATCCATCATTTCCCTAAAATAACCATTCCACCCATTCAAAGAAATTTCAAATGCACTAAATACCACATATAAGATGTACCACCCATTTAAATAATAACCTTAATTAAATGAAATGTCACTCAGAATAATATAAGAAGCAAAGTCATGGAGTATAAAAGCTACTCCTTACAGTTATCCCAGAATACTTAGAAGCAAACTAGGCACACCACGATGCCAACACAAACAGGATAAAAGTTTGACAGTATTCAACATGAAAGCTCAAAGAAACAATGTAGTACATGGGCTACATCCCGAAAAGAGAATTCGAAGAAGCGAGATCCAACCCAGAGCTAAGCAGCGGAGTCTCAATCACCCTGACGACCACGAGGGGTTCTCACATCTGTTCACATCAATAAATTGATGATCGCAAAAAGAGAAAACCACATATAGAAAATACAAACAAGCAGAAAGGGTAAGCTAGGGTGGAAAAACGTTTTATCATACAATTGCATACAACTTCATAGTCAAATATACATATATCAACCAATCATGTGATGACTCGCAAACAATACACTAAGACTCAAGACACAACTTATCCAGATACATATAATTAGTCGGATTCACTAGATGCTTGCACTTGTGGTGGCCTCTACTACTCTACAGAGCCAATTGCCAATGGGTTTCACCCTACCACTCACAAGGTTAGCCTTCAAATATCTAAGGCCTCCTGCTACTCTCACCACTTGAGTCAATACGCTCTACGTGAGACTAACTGACCCTTTAGAGTGTCAGGATGCAATCCTTACTTGAATCCTTACTAAATTATATAATGAGGCACCACCACGAACTTCGTGGAATTAAGTCCTAAGCATGAGGCACCACCATAAGCTCCCACTAACAGGGATCATGGAATTACGTCTTGACCAATAAGGCGTCACCACGCAACCATAGTGGAATTACGTCCTAACCAATGCGGCACCACCATGAGATCTCAACTAGAAATTCATGGAATTACGTCCTGACCAAATGAGGCACCACCACGGAACCATCGTGGAATTACATCCTGACCACACCAAAATCATGCTTCTCCAACCAACATAAAGCCAATATACATACCAATTCCATATTACATTTATAACCAACCATCCCATTCTTGTTTCATGCCAATTCATACCAAACTCATTAATCCAGCCCATAACATCAGAGTTTTCATGCGTATTCACATACTTCATACTTCAAATAGAGCAAACTAGCCAATCATACAATCAATAACAATCAGGTGAGAAAATAGTGTGATTTGCATCAGGTCTCGCTCAAGCTAAGAACCCTCGCTAAAGCGAGAGGATTGGTCTCACTTAAGCTACAGACTCTCGCTTAGGCGAGACCGCGAACAGAGGCCCTGGGAGGTTTTGCAAACGCTCGCTTAGGCGAGGCCATCTCGCTTGAGCGAGTGCTCGAGTAAAACTCCTGGGCGAGCTTCTGCTACTCTCGCCTAAGTGAGACGAGCTCGCTTGGGCAAGAATAGCAGTTCTCACTCAGTATGCCAAGCCTGCAAAACCATATATACATCCAAAACAACAACCAATGCATACTCATTCCATCGTGAACACTACACAACCACAAAAAATGCAGAACAAAACCCAATACAGAAAAAATGAATATAAAACACGAAACCCTAGCTTCCCTTACCTGGAAAGAGCTTGTAACAGACCCCGACACTAAACAGCGGAGCACAATAGCTCTAGGGGCAGATTCAAGAGCTAGAAAAATAGTGGAACATATTTAAACGAGTTTATCAAGACGAACTCTAGTTGGAACCATGAAGAATAAGTTGAAGGAGAAATAGCATGAGTTGAAAACTGACTTACGTGGAGCAGAAAATGATGTTGAGCTAACTTGATGAGATTCAAGGGCTAAATCCTAGCAGAGTGTGGGTGCTATTCTAAGAGAGGGAAGGAAAAGTGTTTTCCTGAAAAGTGGCAGCAAATGAGGGTGCTAGGCTAGTTTAGGGGCTTTGGACACCCTATGGCCAGCCTTAGGCCCATCAGACTGGGGTAGGCCCTTAAACATTATGGTTGAAAAAAATGGGTCTTACATAAGACATAATTTTCCTGTTATAGCTAGTATTGCTCAATTTGAACATATCAACCTCTTTTAAAATGTAAAACTAACAAAACATGATTAACACCATTTCATTGCAAACTATCCAAATTAGTTTCAATAATTCTAAGAACAATAATTTAAAATAGTCTTCCTTACCTTAATTCACTTTACCTTTAGGAATTTTCTCCAAAAGCTTATAAACATCATAACTTTCTCCATTAAACTTATTCACCAAGAGAAGATATCATTATAAATCTAAATTAATTGAGATGCATTTATCTCTTGGCTCTTGTAAGATCCGAGAAAAATAAATAAATAAATGTTTATTTAATTAATGCGAGGTCGGAAATCCCTAAGTTAATTAATGTAGAGAGAGAAGACAAGGGATAATATTAGATCAAATGGTTAAGAGTACTTGACTATTATGAGAAGACTTGGGTTTGAGTCTTGTGGATGCCAATTGTGTGTTAATTTAATTGTTTTATTGTTTTGCATGTATGCTTGATCACAGAGCAGAAGGATAAAAGCATAGATAAGTATGAATTACCATGAAACATGAATTGGTTGAATGGTTGTGCATTGGCTTGGTAAATGTGTGGATGTGTGTTTGATCGTTGATTGATGCAAAATAGGTTCCTTTTTACTTGAATTATTTTTGGATGCACTGAGGAAGAACTCAGAAACCCTAACCGTCATAAGGGGCAACTGGGAGGGCCGTAAAAACATCTAGTAATGGCTCGTGAAGGAGCATTAAACCCAATTTTAATCATTTTCGTTTTTTCACTAAGTGAATTAAAGTAAGCGTTGGGAAAGTGAGAATAAGAGGGGAAATAAGGAGAAAGGAAGACCTTTTGTTATACACAAATAATCTGCACAGGAAAAGGTAGTTGAGAGAAAATTTGGAGGCAATTGGAGTGGGAAATAGTAGGAGCCAAGGAAGTGGGACACATTGCTATCACTAAAGAACTTTAGGACGGTGCTAATTGAACAAAGGAGTCTAGGTTAGGGGAGTTGTACTTTTTGTTTTGTGTTTAATTATATGATTCTAGATTGAATAAAATGCATGTGGTCCTTAGATTCTACCAAATTTGGGTAAATTGTTCATATTTCTGGAATTTTCTAAAAACCACCTGGCAGCATTCAAAGACCTGCCTAGCGACTCATGCTTCCAGAACCCATTTTCTAGGTTTCCTATGACCCGCCTGGCGGCTATCTGCTATCCACCAAGCGATGCGAATTGGATTGCCCAGTTTGCTGGTTTCTCGGGGTTTCTTAGATGTTTGGGAAACCTGAATTGGATCCATATGTATGATTGTGTGAATTTTCATGTGTTTAAATGTATGCGAGAGAATTTCTTAATGATAATTGTATGAGTAGTGGCATGGATGGGGTGAGGGTTCATGATTGGACTTAAGATTGATTGGAAATCAATATTCTATTTGATAATTGTGGTAAGAGAGGGTTATTGAGTTAATTGGAATATGTATAAAAGCGGGAAACCCAATCGTATAATTTTCTGGGGAAATTGCATGATAGGAACGAGTAATTGGGAATTTAGGATTCGTACAGGTGGAGGAAAATTTGGAAAGTGCCCAAAATTACATGCACCGCCTAACAATACATGAACTGTCACTAGGCAACACATCAGTGCAGATGTGCACTCTATTTCGGATTCGTGTTGGGTGTTTTGGGGGTTATATGTAATTTTATGTGAATAATATCGAGTAATGGGGCAGAGAGTATTGGGAAGGAAATACATGTATGCAATGTGAGGACCTAAAGATGACCATATGATAATTTGATTTAAAGGGAGTAAAGGGATGTTTTATTTGGACAGTGGTGTTGTAATAGTATTTTTTTGGAGCATTTTATGTATATGCAAATTGTTCTGTTGGTTGGAAATCAATAGGACATGTTTTACTTGGTAAAGGAATATGTGTGTAGTGAATTCTATTAACATTTAAGTAATGGAATGATCTCAAATCGTGAATTCATTAGATGTATGAGTGTGTTGAATTGTGATTCAGTCATGCTAATATGACTGCATAAGTGTGGTTAATGTTTTGGATTGCATTGGTATTGATTGGGTCCATTGGGGACCTGTCCAAAGTGCCAAAAACCAGTAGTACTAACGCTACTTGTATGGCACCTGGCGGCTAGGTGATAGTGGCCAAACGGAGACCACTAAAAATCGCACGGTACCCAATGGTGAGGATGGTTCCACTAAGCGACCACTGTCAAACAGAGTTCTAGAAGTGTGTGGCGCCTAGCGACGTGTGGTACCCGCCCGGCGGTCCAGAACCAAGTCTCGCCTAGCTACACTGGAGATGCGCCAAGTGGTGATGCGTGCAGAGTTTGGGTTGTGATGAGTGATTCTACACAACTTTGGAAGAAGGCCTTGAGGAGATGACTTGTTGAGGGCCCTTTACGAGTTGTAGCTTGTAATGAGGGTTAAACATGTGACCATTTTAGGTTGGAGCTTGATGGTATTAGAATTCCAATATCATTTTCCTTAACTCCTCTATTGAGGAATGAACATTTTATTTTTGAACTTGATAAGTCCATTAGTGTCTCGATAAAATTCCTAATTCCCACCTTTTTCATTTTGTTACTTGACGCCTCGCAAAAGGTGGCTTTAGAAGGGGGTTGAATAAATATTGTACAATACATACAAGGATTTATACTACACCTTCATCTCAGACTATATATGTTTAGTCTCTTAAGCAACCTGCTTAAGAAGTTCACTATAAATCTATTGACTAGCACGAGTATTAACCTCTCAAAGGTACAACGAGTATTAACCTCTCAAGGTATTATGAGTTCAACCCGCCCTAGAAATTACCAATATAAACCTCTCCAGTTTATAATGAGTTTAACCTCTCAAGGTATCCTCCTCAATCTTCCCCTAAGATAAAGAACTCACAATTATAATGATCAAAATAATCTTTCATGCAAGAGAGTACAATCATACTCACAAGTTATACTTCACTTTATGAAAGATATTACAATGTGTATCACTCACTAGAATATCACTCTATTCAAAAATGAATTTGACTCTAACGCTCACAGAGTATTCTCTCTTTCTTTCCTCTTCAAAAATATATATGACAATGTATCAACACTTCTAACTTTTCTCTTGCATTCTTCTTTTCTTATCATCTAGATCTTGGTTGCATTATTCCATTTGACCATTGATGTATATTCAATTGAGGATTATCTTTAATATTTTCTTCTTTCTTTATTTAGAAGTTCTTGATATTGCATTTGGAGTGTATTACTTCCTGTGGATTATCACTTCTTTTCTTTTTAGTCATTCAACAATTTGAATTTCAAATTGTAGCTTCAATCACTAACACAAAAAAGTCTTTTAACGTCCGATATTTTCGACCTTTGATGTCTACCCAAACATTGACGTCGTACTAGGTGACGTCAAAATAACGTCAAAAAACAAAACAGACGTCACTTAACGTCGGGGCAATAGGGGTCCGATGTTATCCAACGTCAGGGCCAAAAGCAGCAGACGTCAATTTTCGCGCTAAATGGAGCCAAAAAACAAAGCAATTTGACTTCTGTTGGGCTCTGACAGATGTTAAATAACATCGGCCATAGTAATCTCAGACGTTAAATAACGTCTGTCAGAGCACCACCAGACGTCAAACTGCTCTGTTTTTTTTTAAATTTGATTGTTTTTACAACATTCCCACACCTAAAAATCAGCAAATTCCCAGAACAGTTTCATAATAATTTCAGCACAATTCTGAAGTTACAATTATATCTAATAACACTTAAGTTTTAACATATATTCTAAACTAATATACACAATTCCCATGAATCTTTTTGCTTGTTACACGAAAAATTACAAATAAAATAAACACATACCAAAGTCATAAGTTGACATACAGTAAGTTGACATACATAAATTAATAACTTTAAAATAAATGAGTTCTAACCTTTGGATATAATACTTTAAGTTGGCCTCTAGGCTTACTCACAATTCTAATGAAATTTTGGAAACATAAAACATATGTTACTTTTTATAACTAAGTAGATACATAGGTTAGGATTGAAAAAAAAAATCATACTTACTCTTGTAACATGTTTTTCAAAGCAGGTCAAATCTTCCTATGGCATAAATAAAACCATACAACCGTGAATTGTCTTGGAATGATGACACATAGTTGCCAATGATACCTACCATCAATCACAAGTACTTAGCAGAAATAATTAATAATACTTCATAAAATATTACTAGAAAAAACACATACGCATCAATGTATGGCGCAAAGTAGATCTCTCTATTTGACTCAACCATCCATGTTTGCAAATAAAGTTTGATGTGG
>Ga0099822_1000092_pt1 | contig 52669 bp, 27 predicted proteins | sample CowpeawhiteBW_FD_76839 | JGI IMG/M metagenome (GOLD analysis project Ga0099822, IMG submission 76839) | Root nodule microbial communities of legume samples collected from California USA - Cow pea white BW | ecosystem: Host-associated > Plants > Roots > Nodule | place: USA: California | collected... | reverse complement strand
AATTCATTTCGTACATCAAATCATCCTGGATTATAATGGCTGGTGATCCGGTAAGATCAGAACTTTACATCCATTTGAATATGAAATTTGACCATTATTTGTGTATATCTGAATTTCTTGATTCAGATAACTGGCACCAAGAGCATTCTCAATAGCCTCTCTTCAATTGAGTTTGATCGGAAAATGGATGCTGCTAGGATATATATGCAAGTATATAGAAATTGACTGTCTACTTTAACTTCGTTCTATTATAGAAGTGAAATTGATTTTATTATTTACCATCGTCTAATTGACTCTTTCTATGATATTCACTACATATGGTTGGGATAAAAAACCTGACTCTCTACTAATAAAATACAAAAATTCATAAAAATTATTTCAAAAATCATGTTGTACAATTTGAAGAATCTACGCTTCTACACTTTCTAAAACAAATTAGTTTTCTTCAATTTGTATATTCAAACATCTCCCATGCTCATATGCTCATATTCTTCTTCAATAGAGTTCTCAAGTTTATCATCATTCAAATATGGATGAAAATCAAACGAAAAATGCACTTAAACAAAATAAGGTTCATTCTTTCATGAAAGGTGGCAAAGATGATGAATAACACTCTAGGTAAACCCTCAAATTCTGTTAAAACTAACTTATTTCGAAATCTTTTATCCTCAAATTAACAGTTTCATGTTTTCATCGAAAATGACAAAGTGCTGAAGGATATTCAGAATAACAAACCAATGTATCAACTAACAGTGAATGGTAATGAGATTAATGACTGCTTTTCCTTTGAAGTTAAAATACAATGTTGTTATTATAGTTAACAAATGATACTATTATTTTCATGTTCACACTATTCATGGTTTCCTTCTCATACATCATATAGGCATTCAAAAAAAGTATCTCGCAAAATATTACCAAAAAATAGAATGTTGTTGTTTATTAAAATAGACCATGTACAACGACCAACAACTTAGGTAGAAAGGTTTCACACTTTATTTTCGTTATCTTTCATACATTATTTTTAAAAGGCCAAATTTGTTAACATTGTTTAATGTTGTTATGACTTCATGGGGATTAGTTGTCCAATATATATAGCGATGAGAATTATTGGAAAAATTTGAGAAATGCATGGAACACGTTAGGTAAAACAAAATGCTAAAATATAGTAGTATTTGGTTGGTAGTTGTGTTTACTTTTTTGAATGGAAGAAATGAATGTCAAACATGTTCTCTTTCGTCACAATTTTTAATGGAAGTGATTCACAACTTACAAGAAGGAAAATAAAATTTATTATTAATCAGAAGCTGGTAAGTTTCCTATCAATTAACATGTTATGGTAAGTTTCCAATTAGTATAAAACCACTATTAATTGTGAGTGTTGGATATATTGATAAGATTCATTACATATTATTATGACATTAATAACAGGACACTGAATTGAATTTTCATCAATGCATTAAACAGAACCAAAGTTATGGAAAATATGAAAAGTTTGGTTTTAAGATGACAAAATATGGAAGACAAAAATCAAGCTAGAGTTATTTTTAGACAATTTAACCATAAATTCACCACGTTAGTAACTTATGTCTAACTCATAATCGTTCTGTGTTTAGTGATATTCTAAGAATTGAATGAAGTTGCTTATTCAGGAATTTTCTTTTCACTTGGAAAGCAAGAATGAAGAGAACGTTAGTATGAGAATTATGCACAAGACAAAAAGACACTGAGTACACACCATGTAATAAACCAGAATACACGACAAGAGATGTAGAAAAAAATGAATGAAATCCAGTGAAGTGAAGTCACTGCATCATGATTCTGAATTCTTGAAAGCTGAGAAAGCCATCCCCATTCAAATCAAAGTGTTTGATCATTGCTTTGCATTGATGGAGGGTCTTAGACTCACCCATCTTTTTAAGCATCCTCTTCAAGCTCTTTGGAGTTATAAAACCACAGCCTTCAGTGTCATACATTTCAAAAGCAACCTTCAAGTCCTTCAACTTCTGTTCCTCTCCTCCACCTTCCATGAGAGTAACAAAATCCTCCAAACTCAGCAACCCATCTCCATCAGAATCCAAAGCTGCAATTGCCATCTCAGCCTCTTTCATCAGAAGCTCTCCACCCATCATCCCCAACCCCTGTGAAAGCTCCAAAGCTGAAACCTTTCCATCACCATCTTCATCAAAGTATCTCAAAACATCCTCTAAACCAACCTTCTGCCCCATCTCTCACAATCACCAAACAAATTTAAACCAAATGCTATCTCCAAAACATTAAACATCTCTTCTATATATATATGTTTTTATGTCGGTTTAAGGACGTGTGGAGGTGGTGTTCATGATAAATAAATTCTAAGCAACCTATGAAGTTGCCCAGAGTGTTCCGGTTTTCAAAACACGATAATTCATAAAGAAGAACATGGAAGCCACCACAAGGGTACGTGGCAGGATATTACAGGTCAACCAACTACTATTAATTAATGTCATAAATCAAACGCTTCAAAAATTGCAATTGGAATTTGGTACATCACTTAACGCGGTAACGGTAAACCGCTTCCGCATTGATGGGAGCCACGTGTCCGTTTTCCGTACTAATGCTATCATTTCATTGTCATAGATACGTTATAATTACGTTATTAAATCATCTTAGTTCATTTTTTTATTCTATTATGCCACGATTACTTTTAGAGCTTCTTGTCTTAGAATACCTTTTATTATAACAATAATGTCTTTGAAAAAAAAATATATTTATTTTTTTTAAGATTTTTTTTTATGAATTAGCAGGTTTTTGAAACTTAAATTTTAATCATCTTCTAATAAAAAGGTCTTATGCATAGATTATAAGATAATATCGACATTATAATAATAATATATTTGTTGTGGTATGTTAATGATATTTATTTATTTGTACAGTGGGGCGGCACACGGAATCACTTCCCCTCGTTTATTATTCTGAGCGTTGAATAAACGAAACAAAACGCGATTCAGAAATTGAAGTGAAAAACAAAGGAACAAACAATCACGTCCTTTTATTCTATTCCTTTGTCTCTCATTATCAAATAATGACTTAAGGATCTTTCGAACAATTTTTACACCAACTCCTTTTTTGTTTTTTTACAAATTAAAATTAGTTTATATTTGTAAAAGAATTCTATATTTTTATTTTAAAGTTATTTATTATTTAATTTTAACTTATGAGTGATTTTATTTCTTTGAGAAAGTTTATAGAAAATGTAGTCTAACGTAACCTAAATTTGGAGAGATTTATAAATTGGTATGTTTCTTTTGTATTAATTTATTTTGTTGAAAAGATGGAGCAGTGGTAGCACATTACATATGAAATAGCCATATTTGGTCTTCCATCACCATCACTTGCCTCTTTTCATTATCAAATTTATCACTACCTAACCACCATCAAATGTCTCAACTTCACCAATGTTGCATTTTTAACCTTAGATGTCATGTCGTTTTTTAACCATGTTATTGATTTTGTACACATCAAAAACACCATTTGATCACTTTTAATAGACTTCCTTTTTCTACCTAAGTCATTTACTTAAAAACACTCAAAACTAATTAAGATAATATTTATAGTTTGAACTGAGATTTTTCACTTCACTTCTCAATAACATAGTTAATTAATGGCATGAAGCAGGTTCCTTTATTCTCTTTCCATTTTATAATGATTTTATTTAAAGGTTAATTTACATATATTAAGAATAACAATAAATATAATAATTTTGTTGAGATAATCTTACTCTTTCAATTAGTTCATTAGGTGGTCGATCAGAGATAAAAAAAAAATGCTAATTTTTTCATAACAAATTAGAAAGAAAATAATAAAATATTTATTTTAAATTTGATTTATTTTAAATAACTAAATTTGTAATAGTAATAAAACAACGAAAGTAATTGAAAATTGATGTTAGTTTGATAAATGCTAAGTGTTTGGTTAAAATCTTATTTATAATTGTAACACCCCAATTTATTAGGATTCAACTTACTAATTTAAAGTATTACATAGTTGATAAAAAAAACATAAACCAATATATAAGGATATAAAATATATTTACAAACCTTCTATGAGAAAAACAAAAAGAAAAAAACTTTTGAAAAATAAATAATATTTCATCAACTAGGAGAATTTATACGATACAAAAATTATATACCTAAATAACAACTACCCCCTCTAGGAAGACCATCATCATTCTTATCCCTTCACAACTCTCCCACCTGCACTATCTTCTGCTCACCTATAACATACAGTCATTGCAGGTAGACAAACTATAACATGTGTAATTTAAAACTGATAATTTTTGAAGAAAATAAGCTTATTGTCAACACCTAATTTATAGTTATAACATGCACGAGCCACTTTCCAATCCATAGAGCATGGTAGGGTTAATTCTATATCTCCACGAGTTTGACTACTACCAACAATCTAAATATGAACATTCCTTACTCTCACAACCAATTATTTTCACCTATATGAATTTAATTATTAGAAGAGTCAGGATGATCTCATTTGAGTCCCTATCGTCAATACAATACACACAAAACCAAACTGTAGTATTTCTACCCTATAAATAACTACCTGATAATTTCATTTGTATTCAAATCAATTCATATTAAACATTACCAAATTAGTAAACATGGTCACAAGAAAATAAACAAAGAATAACATATGACACAAAAACAAGGTAGTGCCCAGCGATATAGAAGAACGCCCAACCGCCAACGGTACTAAACCAACCATGGACCTTTGGAGCTCACTGTCAAGTGAGCATTGGGCGATACCAAAGTCGAATGCTACCAAGGTCGTATCTAGCAATGCCTTGGTAGCGCCTAACGTCTTAGCTCGAAGAGGTCACAAACTTCAATTTTCGAAACAACACCCAACGCACAAGCCCTAACACCCAATGCTAGGGGTGTCAAAGTGAGCCAACTCAACTCACACATGTTGGCTCACCGTGGGTTGAGCTAAAAAAGGGTTAGCTTAACCCGACTCACTCTTTGGTGAGCCAAAAATTTTGTAACCCGGCTCAACCCACCACAGGTTGGTTCACCTATAGTAGTAGAATATATTATTTTACCTAATTCTCAAAATATTATTATAAAGATAGTAGTTGAAACTTAAGTATCAACATATATAATTTGACAAACAAATAAATTAAACACTTAAACTATTCAAATATTATTGAACAATATTTTAATACATAAAAATATCAAATTGTGAACCTATAAAATTATAAGTAGTAAATAATTTTATTAAAAAACTTATAAAACTTGGTAAAAATACTAATAAGTCAACCCCGCTTTCAATCCGACTCGAATCTATTTAATTTGTGGGTTAAGTGAGCCAGATTCACATTAACCCATATTCAAAAAACTGAAAGTTTCACAACCCAACCCAACTCTAACCCGTGATGATCGGGTTGACTCATGGGTTAGAACTTATTCTGACATCTCTACCCAACGACATATCAACAATTCAGTAAACTTGGGTATTTCAAATTGTGCATTTAGCTAAATAGATACTTCTATCCATTATGATAAAGCTTAACTGATTCAAAACCAATTTCAAAATGTATCATTAGTAGTCAATTGCTCAACTTGAGTACTCATGTTCAAACTTATTCACAAAGTAGCATTATAAAATCAATTCATACCACATATTCTATAGGCATATGATGTTACTCATCATAGATTAGTAGAATCAAGAAAACTCACAATCAACAATCTCATCCTATCATTAGAAATCCATACACACCCAAGTCAAACAATGTATCATCAAGTATGAAAATTATTACTAGCTTCCCTTACCTAGATAAAGGCTCCTAGATTCAAAAGGTGTTCTCCACAAACTCTACCTCACATCCTAACAATCCTATCCGAACAAAGATTCATCTTGAGTCCTTAAATGCCACATGCAAGCCCAAAACACCATATGCAACTATTTTTTTAAAGACCAAAAGGAATGATAAAAGGTGAGCTCTCTTCAAGATTATGATAAGGTAGGATTGTAGACCTCGACGTCACGAATTCTACGGTATATTCCGATCTTCAAATAAATAAAAGATGAAGTCAGAAATCTAGAAAAAAGAAAAGAAAAAGTTTAGAAAATGTTTTAGAGTGATGTTGGTTCTTATAAAATTAAACTCAATCAATAAATAATTTATTTATAATTGAACTTTTTATAAATAAAATAACAGAGTGATACTATTAAAACCACTACTACTCTTAAATTGTTTCAAATTCTTTAAAATAATTTAAAAATGAAAAGTACATCTCAAATAATAATAGGATTTAAATGCAACTTTGACTTCTACGAGTCTCAACAACGCGTCTAACCTATATTATAATAGAATAGTTAAGAGTGTTACAAATTATTAAAGATGTTTGACTTTCTTTTCATATTAATATAAATTGTAAATAAACTATCAACACACACCCACACAACCCACACATGGGTTTATTAAACATAAAAATTTCTTCAATATTTATAAGAATGAATATTATGTATAAAAGTAACCAATTTTTTTTTCTGATTATTAAAATGTATTTGAATTCGTAATTTTTTATGTAATTTTAAATATATATTTTTAAATAATTTGTAATTCAAGTTTGAAAATTTTGTAATTTTCTTATACTTTGAAAATAATTTATTGATCATTTAACTATATCTCATCTTGATTCTTTTACGACAACACCTAAAGTTAGTGTAAAATGTGAAATAAAAATTATTTGCTTACAAAAAATAGGGAACTCAATTTTATGGTAAAAAAACCTAATATTTGGTGTATGTCTTATTATAGATTTTTGAACAAAACATATCCTTTATACGTTTATATATTTTTTTCAAATAAATGTAAGCATTTTTTTTTATATTTTTAAAAGTATATGATTATACGTTTATATATTTTTATGATTATATTAATTAAAATATTGATATGGTTAAAAGTAAAATATTCACTCATGTGAACATTTTCATGGTTGTGAAAACATTGCTTTCATGGTGTACCCGTACAGTCAGTCGTAGTTATTTATATATCAACAATAATAGTAACACATGTTCTTGTGTGATGTCTTTTTTCTACAATTCAACCAATCAATAATAGGTCTATAATTTAACTCATCATACTTTTACTAAATATAATCAAAAGATATAACCGATATTAGGCACGACATAACATTTATTGAAAAAAATATGAAAATATATTATACTTATGTATTATTCAATTTTGTTATATAAATAAATTTGTAAATACATATTAATTATTTTATACATAAATATTTCTCTGTTTTGAAGTTTGAAGTTGTTTTGGACCAAATGAATTTGTTTTAATATTGTTGTTATTGAGCTCTAGTCTTTGACATATGAAAGAGAAGATCCTTACAATCATAGTTTGAAAATTTTTAAATCACTATATTTTTAATTCGTGCAAACACATAAATAACTTAGATTATAATGTTGCATTACCTCAACCTTTTATATTGATATAAGACATCTTTTATTGTGATGAGTACTTTTATCGACATCTCCCATCTACCACTAATCCACTAACTAAGAAAGTCAAAACTTAACTTATAAAACTATTAAAATAAAACTTATAATAATAAGAAGGTGTATAACTATACAACATACATTATAATGGAAATAAAACTTGTAATAAGAAGGTGTTTATATTGCAAAATCTTGTATGTGTTTCTCTTTAAAGAGTTTTGAAGATTTCTTTGTACAAAACAACAATTTTAGGTGTTGTACTAACATTTCTATCTTTGTCTAGAATTAGGATTTTCAATAATTTTTTTGTTTTGACTCTAGAAACTACAACATATAGTTATCCATACGTGAATAATGGATGTGGTAGATAAAGTCCAACCCCTGTAAGATATTATACCCTTAACTCTTATTAGTTGTTATTGCAAAACAAAGTGAAATTGAAAATTGTCCTATTTAAAATTTAAACGACAATACTAAATTTATTATTGGTATAAATATATTTTGACCAATTTTTTTTCTTGTGATCACAGTAGTAAAAATCACATTATTGCCTAACTCATTAACTTGCAACATTGTATTATTACTAAGACCTTTTTATTAATCAATTTTCTTATAATCATAATTGTGACACATACTTTCAATTTCAATTGATGATTTGGTATTACTAAACATTTTGTTTTATTACAAAACATTTTATTTTATTTCAATTTCAAGGTTACCTTCACCATTTTTGTTTAAATTCATGTCTCGATCTCCAATTTTAAGAATCCAACCAACAAATTATTTTATGTTTGTTGCTTTTTGATTTGTGGTAGTATTTAACGTCATGTTCTTTGAAAGTTTGAACTATTTGCAATGCTTTTGTAAATCAAAATAATTTATTGATGATTTTACGACATCATATCTAGATATTTTTTTCACCACAAAAAAAATTTGCCTAAAATCTCCTCATGAAACAATCACTCTACCACCAAATGAATTTTGATGTTTTGCATCATCAATATATTTCATAATGTCTCTCAATAATATATCAAATGCTTCAAAGTATAGTTTGTTCATCGTCAATGCTTCATCCCATATAATCAATTTGATATTTGTATATTATAAGTAGAATATATTATTTAATAAATAAAATTTAAATTTCACTTTTTAATTTTATAGCACTTATTTTTCCATTTTATAAATACAATGAAAAAAATTATCAGTTCATTAATTCGTTAAAAATTTATATGAATATTATCATTTATTATGAATTATTTTGTTATTATTTATTATATTTATATATTTATTTGTTAGACAAATGACATAAATAAGAGGGGTTCAATTGATGCTTTAAAATAATTTGTCTTGATGTCTATACTTAAGAAAATATCCTTTTTTTATTATTAATTAAGTGTGTTATCGGAAGCGTAAGAAAGTAAAGAAAATAAGAAATTCACACAATAATTTATACTGATTTGGGTATAGCCAACCCTACATCCAGTTCCTAGTCACCTCAATGTGAGAATGACAATCCCAATTCACTATCTTTAGAGTATTTCAATTACAACCACAATGACCTAGTGAAACATGTAAAAGAAAAATTCTAAAGATTGATAAACACTTATCTTGAACCCTTTTAAGATATGACAACACATCCCTTGAATCACATAAGGGATGAAACACGTCCTCTGTACAAAACAAAGGATGAAAATTCTAATTAAAAAAATGGAACACTGTCACCTAGAAAGTAAGATTATAAAGATAGAATGCTCAACAATCAGCTTCTTTCACAAGTGAATTCTCGTTACTAACTTGAATAATAGAGGCAAAAACTAAATCAATATTTTCGTGCTTCTCAATAGTAATATGTTGTTTTTTCTCGTTCTCAAATGAGGTTATTTAAAGAGTTTTACTTGAGTTTTCTTTAAAAAAATAATTCAATTAATTAAAAAATAAAATCAAATAAATTCGAAAATCAATTTTTATTCTTTGTAGAAAAGATGATTTTTAGGAGAAGATATAGTTAGAGAATACTTGATTTGAAAAATAGTTTCAATTCAAAAGATATTTTTAATTCTGAAAAAAACTGTAAAAACATAATTTAATTATGTTTTAACCTTAATTGATTATGTGAGTGAAAAAATGATTTCACTTGTGAAGAGAGATGATTTGGCTGACAATTCCTCTTATGCTTCCTCTTTATCCAAAGTGACTTGACACCCTAAATACTCTATATCTTTATCTTGAGTTTTCCTTAATATTGTAGTATTTTTGCTTGAGTATCCATCAAAATCTTTATCTTTCAAAGAGGTAGTTGTGACATCCTTTTTGCTAACATTCTCCCCCTTTTTGATGATGATCAAGAAAACACCTATAATGAAAGTAATTGCTTGACTTTGTAGTCAACTCAAGATTAACAAGTGGTTAGTGTTGAATAATCATATCATCATTTAAAGAATTTAAATCACATGGATTAATTCAAACACATTAAGTTCCCCCTATTACATTAACATATATTGCTTCCCCTACATGTGAGCACAATGTAAGCATTCAACATATATAATCATTTAACACATATTCAAAACAAACATATAGAGTCACCCCCCTTTTTATTGATTAACATTAAAGGAGTACAATTCAGAAGAGACACATTTAAACATTTATCAAATCATGCTTTAGAATTAATTCCTCAACCATCACAAATCACATTTAAATCGTGCAATTTAGTTACAGACCATAAAGAGATTAAGTGACTATCACAACACATAAAAACATATTAATTTAAGGAGTTACCATCTAAGATACTCAATGCCTTTCTGAGCTCATAATACCTATGCCATGGTAAAGGTTTGGTGAAAATATCTTCTAATTGATGATTGGTATCTATGAATTCAATTATGTAGTCTCCTTTTATAATATGATCTCTAATAAAGTGATGTCTAACCTCTATATGTTTAGTCCTAGAATGCATGATTGGGTTCCTAGTGAGATTGATTACACTAGTACTATCACATTTTAAGGGGATATGATTTAGAAAAATATTATAGTCTTCTAATTGATGCTTCATCCACAAAATTTGGGCACAACAACTACTGACTGCTATATATTCAGCTTCAGTTGTAGATAGAGCAACACAAGTCTATTTCTTAGAATGCCAAGAAACAAGTGAACAACCAAGTAGATGTCGCGTTCCACTTGTAATTTTATTGTCCAAATTACATCCTCCATAATCTGAATCTAAATATCCTATAAGTCTAGGTGAAGCTCCTGAGGGGTACCATAGGCCAAAGGTTTTAGTTCCTTTCAAATACTTAATTATCCTCTTTACAGTAACTAGGTGTGATTCTTTAGGGTTTTCCTGAAATCTAGCACAGACACACACACACACGCACACAATGATAATGTCTGGTCTACTTACTGTAAGATAAAGCAGGGAACCAATCATACCTCTATATTTGGTTTGGTCAATCATTTTACCTTGTTCACCTTGATCTAAGTAGCAAGATGTTGCCATAAGGGTAACTGCTACCTTTGCATTTTCTAATTCAAATTTCTTTAGTAGTTCCATGCAATATTTAGTTTTTGAGATGAAGATACCTTTGGCGCTTTGATTTATTTGTAATCCTAGGAAGAAGGTTAGTTCACCCATCACGGACATCTCGAAGTCACCCTGTATAATCTTAGTAAACTCTTAACAAAGATCATTGTTAGTTGAACCAAATATAATATCATCAACATAGATTTGAACTACAATAATATTTTTCTTACATTCTTTAATAAATAAAGTTGGATCTACTTTACCTCGTCTCTAATCATGACTTACTAGGAAGTTGCTTAGTCTTTCATACCATGATTTGAGTGCTTGTTTCAGTCTATACAATGCTTTCTTTAGTTTGTAGACATGATTTAGATATTTATAATCCTCAAAACCAGGAGGTTGACACACGTAGACCTCTTCTTTGATGTATTCATTTAAAAAAGCACTCTTTACATCCATTCAATATAGTTTAAATTTCATAATAAATGCGTAAGCTAGTAGAATCCTTATGGCTTCCAATCTTGCAATTGGGGCATATGTTTCATCATAATCAATTACTTCTTCTTGACTATATCCTTTTGTTACCAATTGTGCCTTATTCTTTGTTATGTTTCCATGTTCATCTTACTTATTTATGTACACCCATTTTCCTCCAATTACTTGCATTGAATTATTTCTTAGTACTAGATCCCAGACTTCATTTTGTTAAACTGATTCAGTTCTTCTTGCATTGCCTGAATCCAATATTCATCTTGTAAGGCTTCATCAATGCTCTTTGGTTCTCCTTGTGAAACAAAGGCTACATTCATACAAAATTTATTCATTTTGCTTCTTGTTGTGACTCTTTGATCTACATTTCCAATAACATTGTCTAGTAAGAGTCCTCTCGGTGTTCGCCACTCTTTAGGTAGATCTTTAACAACTTGTTCATTGATGGTCAAATCTTGTAGACTTCTTCTTAGGTCCTCCACACTTTCTTCCTGTGGTTGATCTTTTTCCATTGCAACCCATTCTTCTTCTATATCTATGGATTTTTGTCTTGACTCAAGAGGGTTTTCCTAAAGGTCTAAAAACTCATCAAACGTTGCATGAATAGATTCTTCGACATGCAATGTTCTTCTATTAAATACTCTATATGATTTACTTCTTAAAGAATAACCTAAAAATATCGCTTCATCTACTTTTGAATGAAATTTACCAAGGTTATCCTTTCCATTGTTTAAAACATAACATTTGCAACAAAAAACTTTAAAATGGGAAATATTTGGTTTTCTACCTTTGAAAATTTCATAGGGAGTGAGTTTCAAAATGGGTCTAATTAAAATCCTATTTAACACATAACAAGCAGTTGAAACTGCATTAGCCCAAAAATATTTTGGAAGATTGTTTTCATTTAACATTGTTCTAGCTAGTTCTTCCAGTGAACTATTTTTCCTCTCAACAACTCCATTTTGTTGTGATTTTATTGGAGAAGAAAAGTTATATGTAATACCGAATTCTTCACAAAAATTTTCAAATTGCTCATTTTGAAATTCACCACCATGACCACTTTTTAAAAAATATTATTTTCAAATTTTTCTCTTTTTGGATAGCCTTGTCAAATTTCTTAAAAGAGTTGAAGGCAATACTTTTAGTTGGCAAAAAGAAACTCTAAGAAAACCTAGAATTGTCATCTACACTAACTAATGCATAATAATTACCACCTAAACGTGTTGTTCTAGAGGGTCTAAATTAGTCCATATGTAAGAGTCTAGAGGTTTTGTGGTAGAAATTATTTTCTTACTTTTGAAAGATTATTTAGTTTGCTTTCCTTTTTGACATGCAATACAAATTTTATCTTTTTCAAAATTTAATTTTAGGAGACCAAACACTAATTCTTTTGAAATAAGTTTATTCAAATGATGCATGTGAATGTGTGCAACTTTCCTATGTCATAACCAATGATCTTCATCCTTAGAAACAAGACATGAGATAGTTCTAGAAGATGCAATGTCAAGATTAATAACATAGATATTATTTAGTCACATACCTTTTAACATTGTGTCATTTGATTGTTCTTTGACAATGTTGCAAGCTTTTTATTCAAATGTTACTTCCAGTCCTTTGTCACATAGTTGACTTATGCTCAATAGATTATGCTTTAATCCTTCTACAAGTAGTACATCTTGAATCTTAGCCATCACTATTTTGTATTGTTCCTGATCCAAGTATCTTGCCTTTGTTGTTGTCACCATATGTAACATGACCTTGACTTTTCTTGATTAGACTTTGAAATTTTGATTTATCTTCGATAATGTGTCTTGAAAATCCACTATCAAGAAACCAAATTGATTTCTCAATGTTGATCAACTACATCATACAAATAATAATTTAGGTCCCCTTTATTGTTTTGGGTCCTTAATGGTTAGTAGAAACAACATTCTCAACTTTAAGACTGTAAAAAATATAAACTACATTGTTGCATAATCAATTATTTTAAACACATAATTAAAAAAATACTTAAAATGTATTTACCATAACATAATTAATTATGTAAATATCATAATTTATTATGTGCGCAGTTAAAAAAAACTCAATTGATTACGTGATTTTATATTTGATTATGTGCGAAGGGTTGTAGTGCATAATATAAATCTTTTTGTGTTTTACCCTCTTAGGAATCCACATATACATGCCACTAGATATTTCTTTATGCTTTATAAAACATTTGTTCGAAGTGTGGCCAATTTTCATGCAATAAAAATAACTATGCCTATATGGAGAAGCTTGGTATATTTTTCTATGAAAATTTTGTTTCGAAGCAACTTGACGATTCATTTTTCTTGATTCTCTTACAAAAACGTTTTTATGATTTTCTAGATCTTCTTTGGAAGTGTAACCAAGTCCAGCTTTGCTAGAATTCACTCTTTGAGAACTTAATATTGAATCAAGATTTTTAGAAGAATTGGAAAATTTATTTATTATTTTCTCTAATTTGAAATTTTCATTTTCAAGGTCAGAACAATTTTCACAAGGTTTAAATACTTCTTTATTTTTAGAAATTAATTTGTACTTATTTAAATCGTTTCTTAAATCATCATTTTCCTTCTCCAAATGACTTAATATATTTTCTAATTCTTGAAACTTTTGTTTTAAAGAACCATGCTTTTTCACTAAGTAATTAAAATTCACATAAAGATCTTGATATGCACTATGTAATTCATCATATTCATCAAGTGAATTCATAGAACTTACATTCGAAGTAGCTTCATCATTACTATTTACCATTAAGCACAAATTTGCTTCTTCTTCTTCTTCATTATCCTCCGAAGTACTTTCCCTTATTGTAGATGAATCATTATCCTCCCATGCAATGTAGGCTTTGCGTCTATTCTTTTGAAACTTCTTGTCTTTCTTTTTCTCATTTCTTTTATCTTCTTTCTTTGCTAATGGGCAATCAGTCTTTACATGTCCTATCTTTCCACATCCATAACATTTGTATTTTGATGTAGGATTTTTGTCATTCTCTTTCTTCTCTTGTCCCTTTTTCCTATTTTTCATAAAACGAGAAAAGCGTTTTACAAGGAAATGTCAATGTCAGAAGACTCACCTTCATTATTATCCTTTTCTTCACGTGATTTTTTTGCTTTTAATGTAATGGTCTTAATTGTTGCTTGTTCGCCATTTTTCAGTCTTTGTAGCTCCATTGCACGTTCTCTTAACTTCTTGAACAATGTTGCTACATTCATCTTTGTGAGGTCCTTTGATTCTGAAATTACCGTGACCTTTGGTTGCCAATTTCTATCTAATGACTTGAGAATCTTCGTGTTTAACTCTTCATTTATGAAGTTTTTTCCAAGTGCCTCTAGATGATTGACTATGTGTGTGAAGATGCTTTCATTTTGCTTCATTTGAAGTAATTCATATTCTTGGACGAGTGTGTTCTTTCGTGTGTTACTTTAAACGTATCCCACATCTCATTCGCCGACTTACATCTTGATATCCTGTAAAATTCATTTGGCGTCCATTGATTGAATGTTTTTGGTGCGGGTCCTTCAACAAGCATCACCATTGGGAAATAAGGGTCGTTTAATACTGCATCCCAAACTCCAAAGTCTAGGGTTTGTAGAAAAATTTCCATTCTCACCTTCCAGAAGGGGTAGTTATCACCTTCAAAGAGAGGTGGTCGGTTGATTAAAGCTCATTCCTCGTACATCTGGTTCTGAAAAGACATCTTAAAAGAAATAGTGAAACAAATTACCACACCAAGCTCTAATACCATTTGTTAGACAAATGGCATCAAGAAAAGGGGTTGAATTGATGCTTTAAAACAATTTTTCTTAATTAAGTGCGTTACCGTAAGCGTAAAAAAAGTAAAGGAAAGAAGAAATTCACATAGTACTTTATACTGGTTTGGGTATAGCCAACCCTACATCCAGTTCCCAGTCACCTCAATGTGAGAATGACAATCCCAATTCACTATCTTTAGAGTATTTCAATTACAACCACAATGACCTAGTGAAACATGCAAAAGAAAAATTCTAAAGATTGATAAACACCTATCTTGAGCCTTTTCAAGATATGACAACACCTCCCTTGAATCACATAAGGGATGAAACACCTCCTTTGTACAAAACAAAGGATGAAAATTACAATTAAAAAAAAATGGAACACTATCACCTGGAAAGTAAGATTATAAAGATAGAATGATCAGTAGTAAGCTCTTTTCACAAGTGAATTCTCGTTACCAACTTGAATAACAGAGGAAAAAACTGAATCAATATTTTTGTGTTTCTCTATAGTAGTGTGTTGTTTTTTCTCGTTCTCAAATGGGATTATTTAAAGAGTTTTACTTGATTTTCTAAAAAAAAAAAATTCAATTAATTCAAAAATAAAATAAAATCAATTTGAAAATCAATTTTTATTCTTTACAGAAAAGATGATTTTTAGGAGAAGATATAGTTAGAGAATACTTGATTTAAAAAACAGTTTCAATTCAAAAGATATTTTTATTTTTGAAAAAACTGTATAAACATAATTTAATTATGTTTTAATATTAATTGATTATGTGAGTGAAGAAATGATTTCACTTGTGAAGAGAGATGATTTGGCTGATAATTCCTCTTATGTTTCCTCTTTATCCTGAGTGACTTGACACCCTTAATATGCTATATCTTTATCTTGAGTTTTCCTTAATCTTGAGCTTTCCTTAATCTTGTACTATTTTTGCTTGAGTATCCATCACACACAAATTTTTATTATATTTAAAAAAAGAATTATAAATTTTAACTAAAACAATATATAAATATTTTCATTATCATTATTTTTATACTCAATAATCCTTAAATTTAACTTCAAATTACAAATATAAGTAATTTTATAAATTAATGAATATTAATAATGTAGATAACACTTTTATAATGACAATTTATTTATAATAAAATATTCCAAATCAATAAAAATGTTTATTTTTAAAGACAATAATTTCTTTTATATTATATTAAGTATATTAAAAATATACTGTTAAATTTTTCATGTTTTGACTGCAATGCGTTCTCTTTAAGAATTATTTGTCAAACAAAAGTATTGGAGTTAGATTCAACATATATAACTTATACGGAATGACATTATTTGGGACTAGCAAAAACATAGACACTGTGTTTTGTATTTTTTAATTTTCATAAAAATTTGAGTTAAGATCAATAAAAAATATATAATTAACTTTTAAAATAGTTGTTAAATGTAAAATTAAAAAAAGTAAAATATGTACATAAAAGAAGTTTTTAAAGTAATTGTTAAAGACATAAAGATGTTTTTAAAATAACGTCACAGGTAAACTATTTATAAGATTTTTAAAATAATAATTAAGGGTAAAAATGCAAAACAAAATGTGGACACAAAAGAATGTATCCTTTTTATATATTGTTATACATATAATATTATTATTAAATTAGATAACATGCTATAATCAACTTCTTGTCAAGTTCATAGCCTAAAGTCTTTATTTATGAAATAGAGAGAACAAATCATGGATTACCTGTAGAGATGACAAATAAATCTGTCTCATGGGTATTGTCTGAATTTGTTCCCATTTTTGCGGAAAATCCCCGCATTGACTGGATGTGGGTATGGGTATGGGAAATTCCCGATTTTTCAATTGGGTATGGGGATGTACATATTTCTCTCGTCCCTGTCCCCATCCCCATCCCCATACCCACCATAATACTCATTCCTATATCCCCGTTCCGTTTAAATTATTAAAATATTCACAATTAATTAAGTAATCTTATATTTTATTTCGTTTAATTGTTTGGTTTGTCATGAAATTCATTCGCATTTTCAATATATTTTTTTTCTTATCATAACTTTTATGCAATTATGTTCAAATATGTATGTTAGTTAAATATTTTTTATGTCTCATATTTTAATATTTCTATTCTTTTCTAATATTTTTATTTACTGTATATTTTCCTTTCAAGTGAGAATGTTTAACACTCTCAATCTAAGTATTTAATAACATAAACATTTTATTTACTAGGTAATATAAAAAGTTTATCTTCTTTACTCTATTATTATTAATTTTGTTTCATTTGAAGAACTCTTTTGTTTCACTAAAACAATTTTTGTTATTTCTCAACCATTGAGTATGTTGATATTTAAATTTTTTTTAGATATCTAATGTATTTTTCATCTTATCATACCTTTAATTATACATTTGTTTTCCTTTGTGCAATTTCATTCAATAGTCTCTCAAATCGTTTCTAAGACACACATTTGATAATTTTTTAATATTTTTATTTGTTGTTTATTTTTATCATGTAAAATACTATTTTGATATATTTTATATAATTTTTATTACTCATACTGTAATTTTGTCACTAAATTGTATAAATAAAATTTATTTAATATAATATAAAAATGAATGTAATTTTCCATGAATTGTTTTTTATCACCATCCAACGTATATTGAAGTTCAAAAGATATCATATCTATGTTAAAATTTTATTATTATTAGTTTAATATTTATTCTTTACGTGATTTTAATCAAGTATTATAATTTTTATTATTGTATAAAAAAGAGATTTATTATAATTTTAAAAATTAAAGTAAACAAATATTTAAAATATATTTTAATTTGAATATTTTTGTTTTCCTTTTTATTTTTTTAAAAATATTTATAAATTTTATCAATTTGGTTCCATTAATGTTTACAAATTTAATAAATGTTTTGGTTCTCATAAAATTTTATTTGGTATTCTAATTTGAAATGTATATAATTATAATTTATTTCTAAATATTTCATATCGAGGAAACAACCTTCCTCTTAATATTGAATATTTGATAATATTATTTTTCATTTATTATAATTTTTATTATTTTATAAAAAGTAATTAATTAATATTCAAAAAGTAAGAAAATGGGTACGAGTATAAGTACAAGGATATACCTGTTACCCAATTGAGATGAAGATGAGACAAAAGTTTGATCTTTGTTTGATTTGGATACGAGGATAAATTTATTTTATAAAATTGTGTAGAGAATATGTATAATCTCATTATGCAATATTGTTCTGGATTACAAAATCTTATTTCAAATTAAACGATTATTGCTCTAAATTATTGGATTTAAGATTATATTTTGAATTATGTAATTTTAAATATTTATGAGTGACACAAGAAAGTATGAAAGAAAAAAATAACCTAGTGGTAATTTGATTAAAAAGAAACTAAAATCTGAAAGTTACAATTATTCGAGTAATCCTTTCTACTTCTCCTTCTTTTTCTGTATTTTTCTCATAAACTAATTTAAAATAATCTATTATGGTTGGATAATAATACCCTAATACAATAATTTTTTTTATCTTGTACTCAAATTACAACTCTATAAAATATTATTTTATTATAATATCTTATATATATTTGTTATTATTATTTTAACATAATATCTTATTTTAAAAGGTAGTTGTGAATGAATGTAGGTAAAAAAAGTGAGTCTAAAATAAATATTTTTCATTGTGGTTCTTACTGTGAGAGATTATACTGTCTACTGCATCCATTTTGAAGTATTAGGTGAGTGAAAATAACTTTTGCACTACATAGAATGATTAGGCGCTACTCTTGTTTTTGCTGACACGCTCTTCCTAGGAATACTCGAGCATTGCCACTAACATTATCACTCTCTTACATTTAGTTAAAGATACACTTATTCAAATAATGCTGTGTTATTTGATGGTCAACGGGATTTTTTAGGTGATCAAAGCATTAAACACTCTAAAATAAGTTTGTCAAACTTGAGAATTTATGTAATTGTGTGAGAGTCCAGTAAACTCGAATCATAAACTCGTTACTTCATATGAAAAAGTATATAATTTATATAAATAACATCTTAATTTAAATAAGTCCAGAAAATTATATAATTTAGAAGTACTTCAAATAAATATGTTCATACAAATACTGTAAAACATAAATTCAAATGTGAAATGTCTATGTCTAATTCTCTAATGACATCATTATCTCCATCATCATCTTCATCTAAATTTTTTCCTAATGAAACTTGTGCATCCTCATTGGCATCAAAAGTTATATTATCAAGATCAAGAGCATCTAGAGCGGGATCTATTGTTGCTCCATCTAAGGGAACATTTTGAACATCAATTTGACCTTCAACTTGCACAATCTTAACAACATCATTTGCCTCTTCAATTATCCATTCATCATCTGATTCAATGTCATCAAATGGAAGAACAACAATTTTTTGAATTTGTCTACTTTTCAACTTCAAGTTGTACATAAGATAAACTAAATCATTCATCTTTTTCTGATGCAAACAATTCCTTCTCTTTATATGAACCTAAAATAAAATTTTAAATTTTAGTAGATATAAACCTAATAACGAAAATTAGAAATTAAAATAATTTAACATTTCAAATAAGCTCCAATTACGCTCACATCCCGAAGAACTACAAGTCAAGCTTAGAATTCGAATAGCAAATTTCTTCAACTCTGGAGTTCCATCCCCAAACATCTCCTACCATTCACTAGGATTTAATGCCTTCCTGCATTCCTTTGCATCTTCCATTCCAAAAATTCCTCTAGCAAAATAAAATTCAATAATTTGCAAATTATTTTTTCTTCTTTCTGCCAAATCTGGTACCAATCTTCTCATGCATATATACAATCCTTCTTTCACCTCTCCACCATCATCACATCTAAAGTTAGGTTCATAGTAGAAGTGGGGGTTCAGAAAATAGGCAGTTGCTTGCAAAGGCCTATGAAGTTGACTATCACATCGAGCATAAATTATTCTCCGAACCTCTTCATAACTACATTCAATACCAAACTAATTTCATATATAAGTAATTAAACTTTGAATGAATAAAAGTTTGAAATTTTACCTCTTCTTAATATTGTTAAAATTGGAACTAATTTTCTCTTTTGCACAGTCCATCTCTTCATAAATGAAACCCATTGTGGGTTTTACATCTGAGTCCACCAATCGTAAGACCATTGTCGACTATTTAATACCACACGTTCTACTCTTTTTCCCTCTTGTGAAGTTGCAAACTTGGTTTCCTTCCACTCCTTGGAGCTAAAATGGTCAATAATGATGTCTTCAATTCATGAAGACAACCAAGGGTCAAATACATCGTGGCAAATCTAGTCACACCCGTCTTATCAAGTCTCTACCTTTAGTGAACTTTTTCAACAAGGAAATCAACATTGTTCTTCCATAAATGTAAGGGGTAATCTTTCTTCCCTTCTTGATTGTCAATTCATGGACCTTCAAATTCCTTTCAAAATCTTCAAAGATAAAATCAATACAGTATGCAACACATGGAGTCCAATATAATTGTTCTCTTTTTTGCATCAACAAATCTCCACCTACCTTGAAATTTGCATGATTATTAGTAACAACTTGAAATACATTTTGTTCTCCAACAAACTCAAAAACATCATCTAACATCTTGAATACTTTATCAGTTGTTTTTGTAATGTCTGAGGTGTCAAGTGAATAAAGGAAATTCGTCCCTTTAGGATTATTCACCAATAAGTTGCAAAGAACGAAAGCGGAACGACCGTCCAATTGAAAGTAGGAAGCCCTAATCTAGTAAGATTTTTGCTCGAAACGACCCTGTTTTGATTTTCAATTTTTCCCCTCTCGAACTCGCGAACTCACTGAAAACTCACGAGTTTGAATGATCTCAACGAGTCCACATCCGAGTCCAGCGATTCTGCTTGAAAACCGAGTTCGCTTGCGAGTTCACTCGTCCATGACCAGGCACGTAAACTCGTCCGCGTTAGCGAGTAACTCGTAAGTTTGATAACCATGCTACAAAGTTAAATGAACCAACTCCTGGGTTTTTCCTCCAATTCTCACCTCGGTCCGTTAGACATAAACACTACATAAGTGCAAGCACCTTCCTTCTATCATATACAATCTCAAGCAAATATATACCAATTTCATATATATTTTGCAATTCTTCTTCATTATTAGTTGTCATATTCAGCTATGGCCTCCAACAAATCATTGATCACAAATTTTGTTCTTACTTTGAGCTTCTAAAGCATGAGCCTAGCAGCTCACCATCTTTTTGCAAGCAATTGCACCAAGCATTCCCTTTTTGCCTAAACCAATATTTCCTCATTTGCCTTCACTTCCAACACTGCCTCAGACCATAATTAAACCTTTGCCTGCACTGCCAACATTGCCAACCAACACTATGCCTCCACTTCCTAACAACATTCCATCACTTCCACAAGCATACAAACAATTACTACATTTCCTTCAAGATCATCAATTGCATACACTCTTTTCTCTTCTTTAGAAGACTCTACCAACAAATATATTGTACAATTCAAATTATCGACTAAAAACTGAGACTCTATCCTGATAAAAAGGTCAATCATATTTGGCTTCACGTTTTGTGAAGATTGATGAAAACTAAATAATAATTTCTCTTCTCATGTTTACATCCTTCACCACCTAGCAAGCAACAAACCCCAAGGAACGCAAACTGTTGTTGGCTTATTCATTAATAAGTTTGTCTGCCTTTTTCAAGGTCTCTCATTTAAGGCCACAAAGTTCAATGATCTGATGCACATAAATGGGTAATCAAATATCATTGTACTACAAATATTTTACTACAATTCACATTTGTTGGGCTGATGAAAATAACACATCTTAAAAAGTCTCACATCACCTAAGATATCCTAGGGGTTGAATTTTAGTGACTATATAATGAGATCTAAGTCCATGATGTTCTTTGCCCCAAGTCAAAGATACTTTGAGCTAGTGTTTGACTTTTCTTATACTCTTGTAGTATAGTGTTGTGAGGTTTGGTTAAATTCTTGCTTTGGAAAGTGTGGGTGTACTTGGGGTTAAGGGCATAAGAGGGTAGTCTATGTGTTGTACAAAATTTCACATAGTGTTATTCCTTTGTAGTTTTTCTCCAATTTTGGGGTTTCCACATTATATTCTTGTGTTCTTGTTTTTATCTTGTTTCTCTTTTAATAAAGTGATTCTAAGGGTAAAGACGGTAATGTTCTTAATTGATGATGCGTTTTTCCTAACAACATTGTACTACTTATTATATATAAATAAGAGCATCTTTGATGTTTTTGTGCCAATCACAATTGTTGTCAATGAAGGTAATAACAGTGTGCTTGTCCACAGGATTAAAAGGCAACAAATGCACCACGATGATTCCTACTCTTCTTGAGATGCCAATAACATCCAATTACAATGTTAAGCCTTTTAGCTTGCTTTTAATTACTCACAATTAAGATGCAAAACAATATGGAGTAATAAAGGAGCTCAAGAAGATGATACTAATGAGTTGATGGATTGAAGTTTGTTATGTCCCGACCACTTTCAATCAAGGACAAAAAAAGGATTTCAAAGAGGAATGAAAAATCCATTCATATATGTAAAAAGAAAAGCGAAGTTAACATTCATTTGAAACAAAAATAAATAGAAAATACAAACACTCAAACATTTATATCTTACAAAAAAATTACCAAGGCTAAAAAGGGGTAAAATTCATCTAAACATAATCCTTGCCTACCAAGGCCAACAATAAGCATCAAAAGTTCCCATCAATACATTGAACAAATCCCAAAAAGATTAGTAAACAGAAGAGTATGTGGTTAAATTAACAATCAAAAAGAAAAAAAAAACGAAAACTAATTGTTCAAGTCCCATTTTTTCCTCTTCAACTTCATTTTCTAAGAGCACCAATAATGTCCAACAAAAATCCTTGCTTGCCAAGTGATGAGTCATTATTTTCCTCTATTCTTCCACTTTTGTTGTGCTCATTTTGATAGTTTTTTAGTGCTTAATAGTCTATATTTAGTGCATTTTCATTCATTGGGCTTTATTGGGCCATTATTCCGAATTTTGATTAATTTGAGATTATTTGGTCTAATTTTTGTTTGTAATTATTTTTAGGTATTTTGGGTGAAACAGTTTTGGAGCTTGTACACTAATCATAAGATGAAGACAAAGTTTACACATCATTCCCACGTCATTATCATGTCTGCGCCATGTTAGTTAGCTTGTCTAGGTCATTGGGCCAACATGTTGGGACAAAAGTGGCATTTTTGTAATTCTGAAACATGTAGTGGCATTTTTGTAATATTGAGTGACATAATGGATGTGACCATGAGATTTAGGTTTTATTTTTGGGTGGGAGCCCTCAACTTCGTCCTCACACTCCATTTTTAAGTTTTGAAGCTTTGTTTAGTGACCCATGGAGGTGCCCACCTAGTTTTCACGTTTTAGGACTCTTTTCTCACGATTTATTCATTATTGACAACACCCATTGTTGGGCTTTATGTTTTATGCACATTTGGGAGCTTGGGCATTTCATTTTCTTCCTTGTAGCCACTTGGAACAACACCTATATGTGGGGTTTATGTTTTCTACGTTACAATAACCATTTTCGTTCCCTTGAAGCTTTAACAATCTCATTTTGTTCTTGAATTCACATTTCCATATGACCTAACTTAGGGTTTGATGTTCTGTTTTGGTATTTTACGTTTTTTATTCTTTTCCATGGGGAATTTTCGTTTTGAATTGTTTTATTGCTCCCTTTCCATGGCTTGCTAAATTCTGTGTGTTAACTTCTTGAAGAAAAATGCAATGAAGCTTTGAGGTCCTGATGGTTTTGTTGCTAAATTTTGTCCATTCTTTATCTTGAATATGTGAAATGTTTGTGCTTGTTCTATTTATGCTTAATTTACATATTGGGTGCATGTGTTTTGGGGGTTATGTCCATGCCTAATGTTTGTAGCTTGCTTGTTACGAATTCGTGGATGTATGCAATGCCTAATTGCACATTGAAACTGGTTTGTAACTTTTCCTTAGAGGGTTATGTTCGAATGGATTGAGAGTGGGCAGATGTGTTAATTTCGTGACCTATGATCAGTGGAATTGTATTTGGAATCAAGGAGTCGGTACATTTTTATTACTGTTTCATTAAACCTTTAACTACAATTTTAATTGTGTTACTTTGTTAACCTCTGAATGAAAATGTCAGTCATTGAGAGACGACTTTGGGTTGATTCCTAAGTACTATATTTATTTGTTCTATTTGGCTGGGTACAACTTCGATCACCAACCCTGACAGTAAGCATCAAAAGTCACCGCATGCCCTCGTAATTATATTACATTTAAAGTATGATTATCATGTTCACATACTTTCCCAAAACCTGTCATGATCATGCAACACTCGGTCATAATGGTATCATCATTAGTGGCCTTATTCACACACTTATAACATCATACATTCGAACTAACATATATAGGTTCATATATTCAACATGTCTCAGGAAGCACTATCAAAAACATACTCATCAATCACACATTTATATATATTTATATATATACATTCACCAATCAAGGCCATACCAGCACTTGAGAACACTGAATCATCCATTAGTAATCATACTATTAGGGAATTCAAACAACCAATCATGCGTGATGTATATCTCTAGCTACTGTCCTCCAAATCAAATCTCAACCGTTCACAGTGAAGAACAACATGTTATGGAACACCTGTCAAAATTTCACCTAAATCAAACGGTTAATAAAACGAGAAAGGCAATTTTACAAAAACTGCGCAAACCAAAAAAAAGGGTGGCGCCTAGTGCCCAGAAGTAAGGAAGGTGGCGCCTGGCGGGACTATACTGGCTGGCGCCGGGTGATTCCCGTTCCGCAAAATATACAAAAAACAACGTTTTTCGTGAATCAGAGCACCATGCATTCCTGGTATGGAGCCTGACGGCCAAATGGGTGCCACCAAGCGGTTCACGCTGTTCCAGGAACCCAAAAAAAAATCCTCAACAACTGCGAACCTTATTCCAACCCCTACAATTCTGATTCACTTCGATTTTAAACTCCATACTCACAGCTCAAGTGTTTAGGTTTGAAATTTATTTCATACAACTTCCAATCACCCAAAATTCCATTAATTTAATCCGTTCAATTTAATCCAACTCTAAATTACCAAATTCACAACCCTAACATGACGTCTATGAGATTTTCGTCTAATTTGATCCCAAACCATGTTTAATCCAATGACTATGTCATATTATCATTCTCATACAATTAGAGTAGCATTTTTCCCTATCAAAAATCATCCCAAAACATCCAAAGCATCAAAATTGAACCAAAATTGGTTTGCGTCGCCTGGCGGGTGTTCATCACCGCCAGGCAGTTCATCAAAAACCCAGAAACTGGATTTTTATGCTTGTGTCGCGTGGCGGTACAGGCTTCACCGCCAAGCAGTTCATCGCGGGAACCCAGAAAACCACAGACTCAACATGCATCGCCTGGCGGCTATGAATACCCGCCAGGTGGTTTCTTAAATTTTTTCTAGAAACCCATAAATTTAAACGTGGCAGAGGGGAATCATGTATCATCAAGATATATATATATATATATATATATATATATATATATATATATATATATATGTGTGTGTGTGTATACATATGTCAATTATACCCTTTACAATATAATGATTTATTAATTTTTTAAAATTAACCGTTACTTTTGCCTATCTATAACTATATATAAAAAGAATTCTCTCTTTTGTACCCACATTTCATAATTTCAACTTTACCTTTTACGATGTAATTATTTGTTAAATTTTAAAAAATTAACTGTTACTTTTACAAGGCTTTATAAAACTATTTATTTATCTCTCTTTTTTTCTCCTATTCATCAACAATTATTTTCTCATATTTTCTCCATACATTTCACTTTATTTTTAATAAATATAATTGTTTATTAACTTAATAACATTATAATATCAAAATAATATCATGCATATTCAAAAATTACAAGATAAAAAAATGCATTCACACAAGTGCAATAGTACTTATGTTTTTACGCTAGTTTTCTATAAAACTGTTTATCTTTTTTTTTTCTTATTCATCAACAATTATTCTCTTTATTCATTTTATTTTTAATAAATATAAATTTATTTTATATATTAACTTAATAACATTATTAATATAAAATTATTCATATTTAAAAAATACATACATATACACCAACACAATAACATATCTGTTTACGCTGATAATATATAATAATAAATGCCAATATTTTCCTTTCATTACACATGCGTTAATTAGGAGTCTTGTCTAATGAATGAACTATGTATTTCAAAAATATTATTTTACGTACAAAAGTCAATCTCTCCAAAAGACCGACATATACGTCTTTAGAAATATTTAGTGGGTATAATGCACTGTTAACTTTGAATAAAATAAATATTAATTTATGTTGAAATAATTTGATTTACTTTTGTTAATAATCAAAAGTTATTTCAAATTTGAAAAAGTGGGTCTGTTTGTATATTTAAAAAGTAGTAATCACTAAAAAATAAATTATTTTTAATTGATTCTTGTATGGAAAGCATCTGTCATTTTTTTTTTTAAATTTATTACATTAAAAAAGTATTTATTTTCTAAAAAAAGTATAAACAAACACTCTAAAATTATTCTAGATATTCAAACACTTCCCGACATGATATGCCAAAATCAAATCCAAATGGGTTTAATCACTTTAGAATGTAATTTATAGCATTTAAGTGGTAATTTACTAGAGATGTAGTCATCGCTTGTACAAAGTGAGATGAGACTTGATAAAAAAATTGTTATGATTCATCACTATATCCAATATGATTGACATTTAGCTGTCCCTATTCACATTATGAAGGTTAATTTTTTTTTTTTTTGCAACGTTGATTGGTTAAAGCATTTATTTTAGTCTACTTTGACTTAGACAACCTATTATACATGACGAAAAAACGTATTCGTGTAAACTATTACAACCAATCGAAAACCTAGAACCACAATTCTCCTAGTAAGCTGCTTGTACAACTTTCAGAAAGTTGCCATGAAAACCATTAATGGCAAGATGGATTAAATTAGCAATAGCTAGCTCTTTCCTCGTTTAAACCACTCCACATGGCCTCTAATATGTCATTTTTAATTGTAAATATTCACTTCAGCTTAAACCACATCAGGATAGTACAGCACTTACATATATCAACGAATGTCAAATTTTACTAGAATAACCAGTTTCATGCAAGGGATTAAAAGTAAGCTTGGGAAGCAAAGAAAATTTAAAAAGGTATCCACGAGTTACTTCATCATGCTCCAGTTGCCTCCACCATTTCTTGTTCAACTGTGCTTGGGGTAACTGGGTAGTAATGGTAATGCAGTTCACCAACATCATCACCAGACAATTTCTTCCATCCATTTGGTCCCACATAGTACACTGAAATCATATAAATCTCCAAGTTAGTCAAACACAGACTTCGTGCGCCTAAAATAGCACCGTGTCGATTATAATGAGGATAAAATTACTGTACTAATATTTCACCCGACTAAGTTAGAGACCATGGATTATTTTCGAATGTTATTTAAATGGATATAAATTATAATTAAATGCACATTATGTTTTGGACGATCATGAGCAATTGTGCTACGGAAAAATGGGCAAGTGTACCTTAAGAGAGGTTATATCAATTTAGTTATCATGCATTTGTTAGTGTTAAGTACTATTTTCTAGCTGGTGAGGGAGAGGATAGAAACAAAAATGTCATAATCCGATTAAGAAGCAAGTTTGTGATGTAGCTGGGTTGATAATGGGGAAGAAAGATAGATACCGCTAGCAACTCCACCACTGGCCCCATCACGAAATGTTGCGTGATAAATTGCTCGTCGAGCAAGTTCAGCTGCCTCCTCAATTGACAAGTCATATCGGTACCTGGTATAACAAGGAAATTGTCAAAAAGGAACTTGACAGGAGATTTATAAAAGATAGTTAAATACATAGTTTAACTAACCCGCTGTCCAATACACCATAAGCATATGGCGAACCAGATCCAACAGAGAATCTAGTGCCTTTAAGTCTTCCTCCTTCACTATCAACATAATATAGACCAGGTCCCTAAAGAGAGATTAACTGTTGTAAGTAGCTATTGGACTAACTGAGCATAATGTTATTCAGTAATTTGACAAGTAAATTACCGTCTCATCCCATCCAGCAATCATGGTACCAACCGATAACCCCATTCCACGATAAGAGTATAAAATATTGGCAAGTAGCTTGGAAGCTCCTGTTACTGAAATTCTTCTTTTATTCGCCAACTCATGCAAACGACACTACAAAAAAATATGGAACAGATTAGAGAATACATTTGCAACTTCATAAATACAAAAGGATAAAGCCATATCCTGGATAGAAAAACCAAAAGATAAAAAACCATAAACTTTAAGTTTATATGAACCAGTCATTTAGATCTTCTGTTAGGCTTAGTTCTGTTACTGGAAGAGCTCCAGCTTATTAATGACCCATGCCAAGTGTCCATAATCTAGAAGGTTTATGTCAGAGGGGAAAAAAAAGACAGAATGGGGAAAGGCTTAAAGATCTTGCTCACTGGCAAGTTAGATAAGCAGAAGTGGGTTATTAGTATAGACATGTAGGAGGAGGTCACCATTTTAAGCGGAAGAAGGGAGGAGGGGGGAGCAGTTTTTAGCAAGCCTCCTGGGCTGTAGTTTACAGGATGTTTTTAATCATATCACTGACAAGGAATCAAACTGTGTGCCATAAATCAAAAAGGAAAAAAAAATAGTATATAGAGATTAAAAACACTAGAAATCTAATGGAAATTTATAAAAAGGATAGTACTAGTTAATGCTTCGATGTCAACCAGAATATTAGCCTGCTATAGTTTTGGCAAGAACTGCCTTGACTAATGATCACTTATTCAATCTGAATTCATTACCAGTTCAACCAAAGAGTGAAACTTCATATATCAATGTCAATTAAGTAACATTCCAAGTACCAGTATATCTTGTTAGATGCTATTATATAAGAATAAGTAACGAAAGCCTTCACATTTGAAGTGCATGCATATATTTTATATATATATATATATATATATATATATATGTGTGTATGTGTGCACGCGCGTGTGTTAATAATATAAAAATACAGTGGCCCCTTGAGATTAATAAAACATATTCAAACATGCTGGCCAAGCACATAATTATAAATTAAAGTTGATATAGGGTTGAAGGAAAACAAATTATTGATAGGGTAAATAAAAATTAGATGTGAAAGCTATATCACACCACTTGGACAACCAGATATAACGAGAAAGGAATTGGAATTGAAATAGAAAAATGCATTTTACTTACACAATTGCACCCTATAAATTACTTACACAATTGCACACTATATATTATTCTCCCTACATTTCATCATGGTAGAAATAATAAGAGAAAATTAGAGTTAAGAGTTTAGGATATCTCTAAATTACATAACCATCCATCTAAAGAATATATCTTAAAAAAGTTATGTCTGAATTTAATAAGCAGAATTTTCTCCCCAGCCATTTTTATTGTTTCCAAAAAGTACATAATCATTTTTTTTATCAATCTCTTCCCAACAGCAGAGCAGACTATCCACCCATCAGTATTTCCATTTTACCCACTTTTTTCTTGCTCCTTACTTGCATGCCAAAACAGGCTAAATGCTTCCTAGCAAAAGAAATTTTTAGGAAAGGAATATAAATATACTTCAAAAAGAAGGTACATTGTTACCTACTCAACTATAGCAGCAGAAACAATATCAATAACAAAATTGTAAGGAAATATCCAAGAAATGCCAAAGTGTAGGAGACTAGAGCGAGAAACTCGGTAGGAGACTGGTCCAAAAATTGAAGTACAGAACATACAGAACGGATGCAAGCATACAAGATATAAGGTTCAAGGTATTACCTTGATCCCGAGATTCCTGTGCCAAAACTGACAATCAGCAGCACCTCCAGCCATAGTACCAAGCATGTACGGATTGATTTCAATAATCTTCTTCACAGACTGCGATGCTGGAGACAGCCAACACTCAAAATTCAACTCACGCAACCGCAAATAGATAAAGTCCATCATTTAATTCGAAGCAAGTAACAGAAAATATCTGACTTACTTAGCCAAAGGAACAAAGAAAAGCGAAAATGCAATTAGATTTAACAAACACTCACATATGTATCCTCCCATGCTAGCTCGAGAATCAGCAGCTACTATGACACCCTCCTTAAAGATAAAAGCAAGAGTGGTGGTACCCTTCGCGGGCTTCACCATCTGAATAGCTTCTTTCAAGAACCCATCGAACTATCACCAACACACACACAATACGCAAATACATCAGTTAAAACCATCAACCTTCAACCCTTATCTATTACAATTTAAACCCTAGCCAGCTTTCAATTTTCATTCCCTAACAATTTCAGCCCCAAATTTTCTTTATGAAATTTTTAACAGTTTCAAAACCTGAGTACTCACATCATTAGAATTCGGAAGGTCGAAGGACGGAGCAGCGGAAAGTTCTCCAACGACGTCGCTTTGAGGTGCAAGCAGTGTGGGAAACGATTCAAGACCAGTGGTATCGAGCTTCATGATGGAAGATTAGTGACCTAAATGAAAACAAACCTTAAAATCAAGATAACATAGAAAAGTAGTTGATATATATGTAAAAGGGGAGATATAATAAAAGAATCGCAAATTTGAAGAACAGTTTTGGCACCTTTTCTAGTAGAAGAAGCAATTGCAATGAGATCTCAATTGTTGAGTTTGAAGAAATGAGGGAAAAAGGTAGAAAGACACTGTTTTTCAGTATTGTGTTGTCTTGAGGAAAAAGGCAGGACTGATTTGGGCCGTCTCGGCCCACATGTATGTGCTCCTTTTCTAATGGCCCATTTTTTGCTAAGTTTTCTTTTTCTTAGTTTTTACCCCCTCCGTTTTTTCTGAGAAAAATATAGATTCAAGACTAATATTATAAAATAGCTTTACACTGCATCTAATCACAAACTACTAAATGATAAATTTATATATTTATAGATTTTTAAGATAATTATCGGAGAAATAAAAATAACATTGTTTCTTATTAATTAATGATATAAAAAAATTATATTGTAAAAATTATTTCTTATTTTCCTCATTCTGAATTACTATACTGGTTGGTACCAGCATATAGCCCAAAACATCTATAACCGTTATTAAAATTTTTAACAGGACTGTTGTGAGTTGGGAAAAAGGCCTTACCTTGTCAAGAGAATGAATTTTAGGTCGAGAGTAAAAATGCTTTTTTATATTATTGCATTATGCTTTTACTGCTCAAATAATGATATTTGATATTTTTTATCTTTCGCTTTATTCCATTCAGCCCTTGAATTTATTAAAATGTTTGGTTGTTCTACTGAATGTATAGATTATTGAAAACAAGTTTAAAGAAATGAATTATAATAAAATTACGACAAATTAAATTGCAACAAAGAATTAATTATAAAATATCTACTTTAAACATTTTTTTTCCATTGTTAGCCCACCACTACGGATAGAGAGAAAAAACTGATTTTGTGTGGATAAAATATCAATGTACTCTTATTTTACATTTTTTTTATTAGTAATATTTATATAATTTAATGTATAATTAATTTTTCTCTTTTACCTTTTCTATACAATAATAATAATAATAATAATAATAACCTTGATAAATTTTTTCTCCTATAAAACGACTTAAAACTTATCTCGTTCTATACCTAATTCCTCCTTTCACTTTCTTCTCTAAATAAAACTAAACCTAGGGTGAAATTGTAATTGTTTATTTTGTGTTCCGTGGACCTTGATCACTTCATCATAGGCCAAATCCATCATTTTTACCATAATTTTTTTGCCTAATTTAATTGCTTGTCATGGCATTTTGATCTCAATCTCTTGCTAAGAAAGAAACCCTTCAACACTTGAAGTCTACAGGTACAATGCAGACAATTGCACCTTTATAGTACTCGGCCTTCCACAAAATCAATGATTCAATGCTTGCCAAAACAGACCTTGCTTTTCGTAGAACCATGTCACTCAACTTCTAAAGGAAACAACACCCTGTTCTTTAAAAATATGGTTTGAATCCTTTGACAGTTCCCCCTTATGTTTGAATTTTGACAGTATTCATAAGCCTGGGAATTTAAGTTGGAACATGAAGGTAAAAGCATCGACACTTTTTTTCACAGTTCAATTTGCAAAAATGCAGACATTTCAATTGCTGCTTCGGGCACCCAATATGTGCAACCAACAAAAATAATAAAAAATAATTATAAGATATGTATTTGACAAATTAAAAAGGAGACAGGCATTTGAGGTGGATAATAAATCGTCGCCTATACCCAGATATTCCCGTGTCAGTTTGAAGGCAAACCCACTTATGTTGTCTAACCCTCAACCCTTAAAAAACTATGGATCTTCGATGTCATGGAAGCCATGGATTATCTTTCCATTCACCATGCTAAAAACTGATCAACAATTGTAATAGATGGCTCTCAAAAATATTTTATCCAGCTCAGTTATTCGCTATTTTTCCAATCATTTTGTTGCAGGAGCTTCTTTATCAGACATTATCCTTTCCATGTCCTCTATATATGGCCAACTTTTCTTGCTATCCTTCTCATTCTTGATCCCCTGCAAAATACAAAATAAGTTATTTGTTATCATTTTGTTCAGTGCACAAAGCTGTACTGTTCTACTATAAACTTGTACTGCAGCTGAATATGATCTCTTATAATAATACCAAGATATGAAATGTGAGGTGGTTTACTATCTGTATGTTAATGAATGTAACTAACACGAACAGAGAGAACAGTGAAAGAAAGAATCCTGTTTTCTTTAACCTATTCTTTGAGATACAAGGAATTCATTGAAACAAAAACTCGGTAAATTTCTTTGGCCAACAATGATAAAAGGGTACTGTAGATATTTACTATCACAATTCACAGGAGACATGAAGTTATAACAAAACTTTCATCCTACCTTTATGAAGTCAAGCCCTTGTAGGGAGGGTAGTCTGACAACTAAATGAGTGTAAGAAAACCTCACAAGACCAAAATTTGTAACATAGTTTTCCCATCAAACACAAGAAAAGAAAGTTTGACAAATCGGACTCCCACAAAAGGCGAAGCAGATTGGTGCCTATGATGTGAATATTTTGAATAAGTTATCTTGACATTCAGATTTTAGGGAAGTATTGTAAACAGATTGAACAAATGTCTTTCGAATTATTGATTAAAAACTGGCAATTAGAATAAGAAATTAAATTCCTTATTTCACATGAACAGAAGATTTCTTTAAGGTCACATTGTTATGTGAGCGAAAAATTTCACGAATCATTATTAAAGGCATGAATTTTTCATCCCTTTATACGTTATACCACACAACCAGTGATCAGCATTAATCATAAAAAGCAGCCTGCCAATTGAGGATGGTTTTAAGTGGCTGAACAGGTTTCTTTAAAATATGAACAAAAACTGGGTAACAAGAAGAAACACACCTCATATTTAAGTACCAAAGATGTCCACAAAGATTTGCACTGTCCAGGACTTCTGCTGATCCCATCAGCCAACAATTTTTGAGATATCTCTTCCCAGAGGGCCATCCTTCCCCTCACAACTTGAAATCTGTCACGTAGTTCCTCACGCATACCAATCAGCTTCTTAACTTCATCAGTTTTCCATTTATTTCTCTTTACTGATTTTGAAGACTTGGGTTCAGAAGTAGATATTTCTTCAGACTTTGCTTCATCAATGATCTTAGAATCATCTTTCTTCAGATTGGACTCATGCTCCTTTTGTGCATCATAAGCATTGTCAGCACCCAAAGGCTTCTTGACAGGTAATGGTGTAACGAATGGTTTCCAAAACTCATCTGAATCCTCTGATTCGGATAAATCACCCTCAGCTCCGCTTGCAGTGTTGTCTTCCTCAGATAAATAACCCTCAGCACCACTTGCATTATCAATACTATCATCTGTACCAAATAATAGAACACATAGAATAAACATTAAAGGCACAAGCATAAAAACATTACATTAGAAGAAAGAAATACATGTTATAGAAGCTATATATCTCCATCCCAGGTGTGTAAAAATGCATGAGTGAAGTCAGATAGTGTCTATAAACCATGCATGTCCATTGCATTCTGATGTCCATTGCATGAGTGAAGTCAAACAGAAGCATCTGAGTTATGAAGAAACTTACAGTGCCATTCATTTAAGAACAAGTACGGTCCAAAACATTCATAGTCAATTGCTTGCGCATTTGAAACAACATGAATTCATTATCTCAAAATTCACAAGAAAAAGTAGCTAACTTCTGAGCAATCAAAACTTAATCGGACAAAGACATTGACCTTATATTGGATTGGTTGAGAAGGAAACTTCTAGTGTGAAAACCATGATTAGCTAGGTAGATTAAAAAAAAGCTTCCTTAAGCTTCACAAACAATAACTAAGTTAAATGTAAGAAACTGAGTGCCACATGTCAATAATAAAGAAAGACATTAGCCCTGAGATACTTTATTCTCAACTAGAGATGCTGTCATGCTCCCCTAGCCATGCAAGCAAAAGTCATCTAGGCGTCACCTAGGCTAGATATAGACAAACCCTTCACTTCAACTCGGGGAAATTAGAAGGAGTCAAGCAAACATACACTTGATGTCGCATATTAAATAAAATCTAGAAGCACAAAAGCAAACAGACCATATCTCCATAGTTCTATATGCATTCCTCAAATGTACATTGACGTTACCTGTAATTTGCAGTGAGGTGGGCTGATTTCCTTTCTCGTGTCTATCCACTGCTCTTTTTGCTGTTGATATTCCAAGACCCGCATGGGTTTTGCCAGACAATTTTGCGTTTATCTCATCTGTAATAGTGGATGCAGGATTTTCTATAGCAATGGCAATAACTTCAGGCCGTTTACCACTATACTTCCTCACCATCTTTCTCAATACCTCAGACACAGTTCTTTCTATGTGAGCCAGAGGACTATTTACAGGGCAGCTTGAAAGAGCAGCATGGGCTGATTTATAGAGTGCATCCATCAACTTTCCTTTGTCGAGCCATAAGCATCTTGTGGTAATCCTTATCTTCCCTTTTAAGGTATTTGAAGCCAAACTACCTAAAACTTTGGGGCGAAATATTTCCATGCTGAAAAGTAAATATTAAGATGTCATTAAACATGGCATACTTCCTTCATTTTAATTTAAAACTTGAAAGATCTACCTAGAAACAATGATGCCATCTAATGCGATTCTCAATCTTTCATCAATGAAAAGTTCATTTGATGTGCCAAATGCTCTATCTCCATCACTATATTTCAACTGCGTGAAAAAAATGAAACCAGAAAATAAAACAGAAATTATTAAATAATTTCTACTTGAGAGCCAAGAGAGTACAGATGGCTGCCAACCTGTAAATTCTCTTTTCCAAGAGAAATGAAACCATTAGAAAGGACTTTTCTATTTCTCAAATGTGTAACACCAAGCATCTCTCCATTCTTAATGACCTGGTGCATAAAGTTCATCAATTCGTTCAATATGTTATGTAACAAGTCATGTTAAAATACTCTTTTGGTCCCTTACCATTTTTGTAATTTTTTTTTTAGTTATCTTTTAAAATTTTCATTTTGGTTCTTTACTTTTTGAATTTGAATCAATATTGTCCTCATTTTATCTTTTAAATTAAAAGATGTAAACTCTGACCCCAATAACTCAACATTCTGCAATTGAAAATAAATGGGAACCCTAAACAATTAACATCATCAAGAGCCCTAGCCTCCATCAAAAAATCTTGGAGCGATTGTAAGAGCACGTAGTGGTCTCCTTGACTACATGAAGAGAAAAAGAAAGGAGAATGAAAGGAAAGAGGGACAGAAAAAGAAGGTGAGCAAGAGACACAGAGATGCAATAGTGATGAGAGCGGGATCACAACAATTGGGGTGAGCAAGGAGGGAAAACATGGAAGAGAGGGGCTAGTTGCAGTGTTGCTGTCGCAGCGGTCCACCCTGGAAGCAAGTGTAAGAAGGAAGAGGGAAAGGGGCTGAGTTGGTGGAGCAAGAGGAAAATGGGAAGAAATAGCCCCTGGCACTCAGAAATAGCCTTTTCAGTGACACAGGAGGCTTCCAGCAACAAATTTTCTTTTCTTGTCCTTGCTCTCCTTTCCTACGGACAATTCTTTTTAAGTCCAACTGTAATTTGCAGGCTCTATGGATCAAAATGATTCTGGTTAGGGAAGGAAGGGTGAAGGAAGTAACAAAGAAATGTTTTAACTGATTACTTGGAAATTATTGGTTTAATGCCACTGAAATACCCCATGACTTTGTCTGTCGGTATTGTTGCTACTGGCTCGGTATTCGTGCTGGGGTATGAAATATGTTTTATGCACCTGTGACATTTGCTTAGACTGATTGAAATTTGATGTGGGTTGATGAAGCTGATTTAAATTGCCATTGGTTTTTAATAAAATACAATTATTATAGTGGCAATTTTTAATCACCACTACTTTAAAATATTTACAGACTAAAATCTTTAAATTTTAATATAATAGATTATTATAAAGTGGTTAAAACAGCCAGTATATTAATTAATTATTTTAATACTAACAGCGTAACCTTTGGCTGATGGAAAGGATCACATTGGTACTTTTGTAAACAAAAATGATCATAATGAAACTTCTAAAAAAAAATAAAGGACCAAAATGAGTTTCATTAAAAGACTAAGGACCAAAAATTTGTATTTTAACATATATAGCTCACTGTAATAGGCCACTAATCTCTTCTGCATTTCATCACAACATCTTATAGGAAGCAAATGACTCACAGCAGTGTGCCGAATGCCAGTTGATTTTCCCAGTAATTCATGTTCCTTCAGGAACAAAAGTTCTCCATGTATGGGAAGAAAATGTTGTGGCTTCACTATTCTAAGTACTTCTTCCTGCCGAAAAAACATATGGAAATTGTATTGGAAGACTCATTAAATGAATGAGTAAACTGAAAAGGCATCAAAACAAAATAACTAGTTCAGAAGGTCTGCTAATTCTTATGATTCGTGAAATATCAATGTGGATCTAACCACGAATAAGAGATATAATGAGAAGGCTTAACATGTCTTTGAAAATTGGAGTGAATCCAGTTTTGGTCCCCTAAATTTGAGAAAAAATAAAATAAAAGGAACAAAGAAACATTGACATGCAATAAAAAAATTACCAATTCTCCACGATATGCATGACCAGATGTGTGCAGACCTTCATTTTTTCCCATAACTATAGTTGATCCAATTTCCGATATACGGTTTAGCATTTTCATCACACGAGACTCGTTACCAGGGATAACCTAGCATTTTAATTTAGAATCAGAGCCAAAACACACATACTTATTTGTCGATAAAAAATAATGTATTCTTACAGTAAAAACAAAATCAGAGAAAGGTCATGCAGAAATTCAACATGGTTACTAGAATGGGTTGGGTAAAAATAGTATACTATCAAGTTTCAAATACTGATATCAATTCGCTAGAAACACGCATTTAACTAAACTACAGATATCTTGGCCTTTAGATAAAGTAATAAAAACAAATAAAAAACAATATTTTGTCATACCTTAGCTGAATACAAAACAAGATCTTCCTTGGTTAGTTTGAAAGCATGACTACTTCCATACGATGCAAGGTTCAAAGCAGCACGAGGTTCTGCCTGACACAACAGTACATATATATGGTCATGTCAATGTTTATAATTCATGAAATTAGCCACTCTTTTAAGGATATTGAAATAACGTACTTGAGAACCTGTTGTTACAATTAGCAGATCCTTTGGAGCATAAGCATCAATATCCTCTGCTTTCACCTTATGTATAATTAGAAATAACGAAATGCAGGGCAAGAGACATGATATGAGACTCACAAAAGCTGTTATAAATACATGGATAAAAATTAATAGTTTTGAATATAAATTTATACACAAACAAATAATGAATAAACAAGACGAAATTATCCAAACAGCATGGAAACGAATTAGATTCATACAGTTAAACAAATAGTTATTGGTTCACAATGTATTAAAGTAGCCAATAAATACTTCCAGAAAAAACAAAGATGTGGTGCTGTGATTGATGTGTGACAAAAAACTCACTTGCCATAAAGTTCAAGCTGGTAAAGTAAAACAGCCCAAGAATTATATTAATAATTGTAACAAACAAACCATCTAACATGAAAGTCTACTAGCCTTCAAAGTCCAAAAGTGCTTATTCTGAAAGATGAATTTTGAATTCAGTGATAAAGGAGGGAGGACCAAGTAGTTCATCAGAGATAAAAAATAAAAAAAACAATTCATTTAAATGACCAGGTGGAACTTCTCAATAATTAGGCAAAATTCAGAACTGGTGATTAATCTTCTTGCAACGAACTTCTTAATATATCAAATTAATAAATCAAGTTGATCAGCATTAGATTTGTCCAACTTCTAAAATAGCCAAAACAAGCTTTCACTGACTTTCTGCTAACAGCCTAGTTAATAAAACATGCTGGTCAGCACTATACTTATGGCGCTGTAATCAATCTCTCACGAATTAGGCAGAATTCTGCAGCTCTTGTAAGAGTAATAGAGAGTTATTCTCTCAAGCTTTGAAAGCTGGCTAGTTTCAGCTATGTCAGCATAAGTGCATTAGCCTCCCTTGAATTCTGCAGATCTTATAAGAGTAATAGAGTTATTCTCTCAAGCTTTGAAAGCTGGCTAGTTTCAGCCATGTCAGCATAAGTGCATTAGCCTCCCTTGTATTTTTTCTCTAGTATATAACTGATCTCTTCAATTGAAGATTTAAAAAGAAAAAAGAAAATCGATAACAGGATACAAGTTCTCAATCTCTCTTTTCTTTCAACTACAAGTTCTCTAATTTCAACAGCAGCAAAGTTCAAACATTTAATACCAGAGTGGATGGATCAATTGGAGCCTTTCCATCCTTCCAAGCTGCATCTAAATATGTCCTTAAGGACATGCCAACAAATACCTGATAACAGTTAAAATCTCTTAATATTTTTGTCATTCTAAATAAGTCAATTCCGATTGCATTTAAGTATACTAGACAGGGAGAACATTACCAACTTTCTGCCAGTTAAATCAGCAGCAGCTTTCACACTTCCAAGCCGATGTAAATTGGATGCAAATTGGGTGGTGATGACCCTTCCATTAGAAGCTGAAATATGTCGCAACAATGCATCTGCCACAACTGATTCACTAATTGTCCTACCAGGTGAGAGTACATTTGTTGAATCACTCATCATCTGTAAAGTAATGTCCGAAGCAAAGATTGTTTCTATCTTTTGTCAACATTAAAAGAAAAAGATGGAAAAGATACATATTTGATCTAACAAAAAATAAGAAAACTGTCTGCATGATCATACTAAATATAAACTGATGTACATCTAACATGGCATTTAATACTATTCATTTTCGAATATGTAATAGCAAAATTAAACAGAGCAGAAAAAAAAATATGAAAAAATATCTCTTTAAGAATATTGAGTAGAAAGGGAGAAAAAAATGTTGAAAAGAATATCCCTGAACTAAAATAATATTGCAAATTTAAAAAGCCTATTACCAATGGAATACAACTTAAAATTTTGAAAATGTGGAAACATGCTCTCCTTTAAGTCCAGGACAAGCCATGAAAGCCATATTAAGTTTAATATATAAGGCACTACTCAGAGAACACCACCAAACATAGTATGTTACACCTGACCCCGTTAGAAATGTCAATTACAAGTCTATTAAACCCTCTCAACCTTCAAATCCCTAATGTAAATCCAGGGAAAAGCTCATGATAAATTCTTCAAAACCAAGATCGAGTAGCAATTAGCAAATGTCCAAGTGACTTACCAATGTTACTCCCTCTTTAGAGAGTTCCTCTAAAGCTTCACGATCAAAAACATTCCCATCTAATGGTGTCTCATCAATCTATTGAATCAACAGGAGATTAAGCTAAATAAAACAGAGGGCCAACGCTAAGAGGGTATAAATGTAAAATACTGACCTTCCAGTCCCCAGTGTGAAGAATAGTACCATCAGAACAGCGAAGAACTAATCCACAACAATCAGGAATCGAATGGGTCACCCTGATAGGCTCTATTTCAAATGGCCCAGCCACAAACTTTTTCCTCATTTTAAATACTTTGAGTCTAGATGGAACAAAAATACCATGTTCCTTCAAACGTTTGTTTATAAGCTGTTAAAAAGAAAAGTTTTATCTTCTCTGGACCATAGAAAATAATCAATATAAAGAACACATTGTTTAATCTGATCTGAAAGAATATTTGATGACGAAAGTATACCAAATTTTTACTATAAATAATAAATATCAATTACTGTAACACAAAATGAAGAATTAAAGCATTATTTCATCAATTTCATGATAATGTTAACACTAAGATCTGACCTTTATCGCTTACTATGCATTAATATTTTCAATCCACAGAAACTGAACAAATTAACAAGTTGACTTATTTCAAGAAAATTTCTGGTCAAATACCTCCTTTGTAAAGGAAGATGAAAAAATTGGTGTATTGGAATCCAATGCCGGGATGACCTGACAAACCAATGTAAGTTAAGTTAAGAATAGACAAAAGGAAAGAACAATAAACATTGTTATGAAATATGAATAATTGATTAGAACCCTTGTCAATAACTAACAAATTAATACATATGAACATCATTTTTTATTGTGTTAAGAATAACTAAAATTATAGTAATATTGTAAATAGGGCAGATCATATCCTTGTGATTATCTAAATTAGGGTAACTGTACATTCATGTAATTATTCTTGTATCTGTGATACTCATATAGAAATAGTTGCTGTGCTACACACAGATTCAAGAAATAGGAAGCTCATTGTAGCAGGAAATACTCTTAGAGTAGCAGGGGGGGAAGCAATGGCTAAAAAAGAGCTCTCCAAATGCTTTTAGTAAGAATTCCCCCTCTAAAAGAATGTGCAGATAAATAACTCTATGATATACCACTGAAGATGTAGAGGGATTAGAGGGGGGGAAATCATAATCTGATAGTCTCTAAACTGAAGGGAAAAAGAGTGTCCAAGAAAATGCAAAAAATGTTAGAAAGACCAAACAGAGGAAGAAGAGAAATCAACTGTAATATTGAACAATACTGGTTTGGCAACATATATGTCTTACATCACATCACAAACTGTAACAGCAAAAAGGATAACTGCTGCTGCATAACTGCACTATACATAGTAGGAAAATAAAACAACTGCCATACTTAACTTCCTAAAAATAAGACACAAATACTAAAAATACGCCCTTAAAATAAACCTAACAATTCCCTTAAACTGAATGTTATCAACTATTCGGTTTACATCAGTTCAGTTTCGGAACATACTCCTAAAAATCCCCTAAGCTTCAAGAAGGTATCATGTTTGAATGGTTTAGTCATTATATCTGCTAGTCATTCCTTTGTGTCACAATAAACCATCTTCACCTCACCAGCTTTTATAAGCTCACGAAGAAAATGAAATTGCACATCTGTGTTTGCTGCAACCATGAATAACATGACTGTCATGTGACAGTGTTGAAACAGAGAGAGAGAATTGTGTGACTGAATCAGTGAATTTAAATTACATTAAACTCAATTGAAAATATACAGCATCAGCGTTTTTGCATGTGCAGTGCAAATACACATAATAACTTCCTGTAACAGCAGTTTGAGGAAGTTAAAGACAATAACAGATTACAATAACTTCTTGTAATTAAAATATACTAAAACGAAAATAAAATAAACCAGAATTACAAGACAAACAAACTACTGTACGAAACTCTGATAAATAAATAAAATACAAAAACACTAATAAAAGCTTAATTGCAGAACTACCATCACAATGAATGACAGTTGTCTTTCTCGTTTGGTCTAGTATTCCTAGCACTCGCTTCAACCAAACTGCTTGACAAGAACAAGAGGCTGCAGCAATGAATTCAGCTTCTGCAGTTGAGATCCTAACTACTGGTTGCTTCTTGGAAGACCAACATACTCTCCTGAAACCATTAGAAACACATAGCCTGAAGTACTCTTTGTATCTTCCAAATCCCCAACATAATCATTGTCAGTATAAAGCAACAATTTCAGAATTTCCTCCCTTCCTGCAGAAAATTCTAAAATATGTTGTTCCTTTCAAATACCAAATCACCCTTTTGTTGCTTGTAAGTGAAGCTTAGTAGGATTCTCCATATACCTACTGATAAGCCTCACAGTAAACATTCTATCAGGTCAAGTAGCTGTGAGATATCCTAGACTACGACAATTTGTTTCAAGTAAGTCTTTTCCACCTTGACACCATTTTTTCATCCTATAGAAGTTTTGTGCCTGGAACCATTGAATTTCTCACAAAAAATTGTTTTTGCCACACCAAATCTGTGCAGCACTTCCACAGCATAGCTTTTTGACTAAGAAAAATTCTATCAAACTTTTGTATGACTTCAAGACCCAAAAATTGCCTCATTTTACCCATATTTGTCATGCCAAACTCATGTTTTATGGAATTTTTGAACTCTACAAACATCAACTCATCATTCCTTGTGAAAATCAGAACATTAACATACAAACAAACAATTAACATTTCCCCACTTGTTGTTGTGACGAATAAAGTATGCTCATATTCACACTTCTCAAATCCTTCCTTTAGAAAATAACCTTCTATACAATGTACTAGGCACGGGGTGTTTGTTTAAGGCCATAAAGTTCCTTCTTCAACTTATAAACCTTTTTTCTCTTTTTCACATATCCACATGGCTGTTCCACAAAGACAGCTTCATTTAAGTTACCATGTAAAAACACAGATTTTACATCCACCTTATGTATGGTTCATCCTCGCTATGCTGCTAATGCTATCACAAGATGAATAGTGTCTAGATGTGCTACAAGCACAAACACATTTGTATACTCTACTCCATACTTTTGAGGATAACCTTTCACTACAAGGCAGCCTTATACTTACTTCTCCATGTTCATCAAATTTAGTCTTATAATCCCATTTAACTCCCACTTTCTTTCCCCCTTTAGGCAAATCTGTCAATTCCCATGTGCCATTCTTTTATGTTGCCTTTATTTCAGCATCCATGACCCTTCTCCACTAGTCATACTTGACAACATCTCTAAAATAAATTGGATCAGCAGCAGCAGCAGCAAACAATAGAAAATATGCTGCATTCCCTTCATCTGACAAGCCTTCTCCAGTTTCATAATCTTGCATCCAATGCTTCTATGCCTCCTTTCAATTGAGATCAAAGAGCCTTCTTGACCTTCCTCTACTTTTGCTGAGGAAGTGTATTCAGTATTAGATCCTCCTTGGTCACTTCCTCCCTCGGTTTTAGATTCCACTTTATCATCTTCACCCCATTCTAAATCATGCAGAACTACTACATCAATTTGCTTATCCCAATTCCAAAGCTTGTCTTCCTTAAATATAACATCCTTGTTATATTCTTTTTGAGATTGGACCATAAAGCCTATGAGCCTTAGACTCTCCCCTGACTCCTAACATAACACAAGTCAAGCTCTTATCATCTAGCTTTGTTCTCTACTGCCAGGCACATGAACATGAGAGATACATCCAAGACCAAAAATATTCAACAGAAGGCTTGACTCCACTCTAAGCTTCTTTTGGAGTTTCATGTCTCATGATCAATGTTGGGCTTCTATTCAAGACATGTATTGTCCACTTAACAGCTTTTGGCCAGAAATTCTTAAGACATTTTCTTATTCAACACCATGCTATGAACCATATTCATGATGGCTCTATTCTTGCATTCACCAACCCCGTTTTGATGTGGTGTGTATGCAGCTGTTAGTTGTCTTTTTATACCCTTCAAATCACAAAAATTAGTAAATGCACGTGATAGAACTTATCCACCTTGATCAAGGTGTAAGACTCTAATAAACAAATTGGTTTCCTTTCAACACGAATCTTAAATTTAATGCTTTTGACTTTTCTATCAAAAATGAATCCCATGTTTTTCTACTAAAATCGTCTATGAAAGTAAGCAAGTACCTATTTTTGCTGTTAGACATAAGTGCAATGGGTCCACAAATATCTACATGTACTAATTGAAGATTTGAGTTGCTCTCCAATTGCTCTTGTTTGGAATTGAGTCTATATGTTGTTTCCCCACTAAACAATCTCTACACAACTTTAAAGGTTACTTTAACTATGGTAAACCATTCACCATTTGTTTTTGATATAGAGTCTGGAGACCTTAGTAGCTTAAATGTCCATCCCTACAATGCCAAAGCTGCACAACATCTATAGTTGTGGTAAAATAAGCAAATTTAGGTGGCTAAAATATTGCATGTAGTATGAACATTTTGTTTCCATAATCAAACCTCGATTTGGATGGTACAACTTGCATTTTTCATGTTGAAACACAATTGAGTCCCTTTCTTCTAATTGGCCAACACTCAACAAACTATTCTTCACCTTTGGCACAAAAACCACTCTTGTGATGATTTATACAATGCCATTGACTAGTAACTTCACATTTCCTTTTCCTTTTACCTTCAAACTAGAATTGTCGCCTAGTTTTACAAAATCTCTAAAGTTCCCATTAGAATCTAAAAAGTACTCTTTTTTCTACACATGTGATCACTACAACTTGAGTCAAGGAACCATGTGTTCTCTTCATTGGTTTTCTACAACTCCAAGTCGGCCATCAGCAACATCTCTTCTTCAGCTTCTACACAATTTACTACTTGATCATTTTCCTTGCTTGGAAAATCCCATTGATAATGACCCAACCGATGGCATTTGTAACACTCTATTGTGGTTCTATCAAGCTTTCGTCTTCCTCTTCCGTTGCCTCTTCCTCGACCTCTTCCTTTAAAAGTGCTATGAGCTCCCCTTCCTCTAGATTGATCGCCATAAGTAACTTTCAATATTTGTTCCTCATCAACATGAGAACATATTTGTTGTTCATGAACAAGAAGACTACTTTGCAACTCATCTATGGCCAAGGTAAATGTATCTTTTTACTCTTCAATATAACACAAAACATAACCATATTTGGGTGTCATTGATCTCAAGATCTTTTCAACAACTTCAACATCCTTCTTTTTTATTCGTTTGCTTTCATTTTGTTGGCTACGGTAAGAGTCTGAGAAAAATAGTCATTCATTGACTCATTTGCATAACCTCAAATTCGTTGTGAAGGGGTTTGCAGATATACACGCTTAACTCTAGTGGAACCTTGTCTCATGGACTCCAAATGTCTTTTATTGTATCCTTCTTTAGGATTGTTTCTTGATGATAACATTCTAGGGCTTGAAATAGGTAGTTCTTTCCTTTTGAATCTTTCAAACTTACCTCATCAATGTTTTTATTCTGTACTTTTGTGAGAGGAACATCCTTTGTTGCAGGAATGCCATGTTCCACCAAACTCCAATACTCATTTGAATGCAAAATGTTTTCCATAAGCATTGCCTAGTTATTATAATGACCATCAAACTTTGGAATTGCTGGTTGCACAAAACAGCTATCTGTTGTCATGCTTCAAACACTACACTCGCAGAAACTGCTGTTGTTTCTAATTCCAAACAGCCACCCTAATGGAGCGTCTGATACCAAAGGTCAGCAAGATTAAAACATAAAAAGAAGAGAAATCAACTGCAATATCAAACAATACTGGTTTGGCAACATATATGCCTTACATCACGTCACAAACTGCAACAGCAAAAAAGGATAACTGCTGCCAAATAGCTGCACTATACATAGGGGGGAAATATAACAACTGTCATACTTAACTTCCGAAAAATAAGCCACAAATACTTAAAATAAACCTACAAAAAATTCAATTCCAAAAATGAGAAGTGGTAGTCGATTGTCAGTGGAGTCCATAACCACGTTACACAAATTGGACAGAAACAGCCTTGTAAGTTATAGCTAGCAAGTTGCAAGGCCCACAATTCAGTAAAACATCTTTTATATTATTAAGGGTCACAGTTGATAAATTACTCCATAGACACTTCAAAGAGAAAAAATAATAATAAAAAAAATAAGTTAATATAAGGAGAAGTTTTAAAAATTAATCTGTGCATAAGCCAGTTTTAACACATTAACATGTGCAAGAGTTCATTCTTCCTATTTTCAGCTCCCAGAAGGCCAGGCAGTTTATCCAAAGAAACTCTAATTGGATTAAGAAGCACAGAGAAGGAAGCATTACCCAAGGCAACGCACCAATATGATCTTCATGACCGTGTGTTATGACAAGCGCCTCAATTTTGTGGCTCCACTTTCTTATAAACGTGGTGTCAGGTATAATCTTCTGAACTCCAAGCTCGTCATAGCTGAAGAAGCGCAGGACAATGCAAGAGAAGTGATGTCACTAATTTTGATTTGGCCACAAAATACGGTAACACACAGAAGACGAAGGGTTTACTCTGGAAACATGACACCGGCGTCGATGAGGATATAGCGGTCGTGGTTGCCGACGAGCATGCAGTTCATCCCAATCTCCCCCAAACCACCAATGGGAAGAACGCGAAGCGGAGGCCCATCGGAGCCTTCGTAAAACTGCTCCATCTTGCGTTGAACCGAGTCCTCCATGCTTTTTCTAGGGCCTTCGATTCGCCTAGTTCTTCTGCGAGGCGCTTTGGTTGTAGACCCATGGGTGCTCCCTGAAAAAAGCACGTGCGTGAAATGCCATAAACTTGAATGCGAAAATGGCGTGGATTGGTTGGGTGGTGACGTACCTGGGAGTGAAGAAAGTGAAGCGGAGGTTGTTGCGGTTGGTTTGCGGCGGAGAGAGAGACGGAGAGAGAGGGAGAGAGAGGTGAGAGCAGCCATTGGTTGGAAGAAGTCCCACTTCGAAGGAGTGGTGGAATAGCGGGAAATGGAGTTTTGTTCATTCCTTCACTCACCTTCCTCAAATATCTTTCTTATCTACTTCTGTTTCACGGAACCTGTGTCCCACACGTGTGATCTTTTATAAGAAGATATTTCTTATTCACTTACTGCTGCATTTTTATGGCAAATTTTTATTAGTAATTTTGCAAGGGATAAAATTTTAAAATTTATGCATATAGGTAAGTTGTATCTATATAACATGATTTTATTATAAAATGTCATGCAAACATAATTTTAGAGTTTTTAAAATAAAAATGTGTTAGACTAATATGATGAATAAAAAGTCATATGAATCAAATATGGAAAGACATGAAAAAACGTTACTTTAGAATGGATAGTTTTTTAAAAATAACGAGACACGATTATTGTAACACCCTGTTTAATTAATAAAAATAATTAATGGAAGCGTCACACAAAAGTAATGTAGAACGCAATCTAGGAGTTTAAACCTTACTCCTTACAGTATTCGAGGCATACCACGATATCAAAACATAACAGAATACAAGAACCAAATGCTAACCGTAGATGATGGAGTATTAAAGAGTAAAGCAATACATGGACCATAGCCCTAACGAAAAGCCCAAACAAAACATGATGTCCAACCCAAGCAGACTATGCAGCGGAATCCTCTCTTCCCGGTTTACCTCGAGTGCCTCTCGCATCTGTTCACATCAACAAGTTGATGATCATAGCAAAGGAAGAAGAACCACATACAAGACAATCAAACAATCAAATAGAGTAAGCTAGAGTAGAAACCATACCTCAAGCAGTCACATGTTATTACACCAACCAAACAGTACATATATCATCCAATCATGTTACGACTCCTCAAGCAATACACTAGATTTTGACTCGACTCATCTGAATATGTATAATCTAGTCGGATTCAGCGGATGCTTGCACTTGTGGTGGATACCTCTGCTCACCCACGAGCTAAGTGTTACAAGTGTTATAGTGTTTCAATCCCCACACACAAGAGTAGCCCTTAATGAGTTTCAGGCCTCCTGCTACTCTCACCACAAGAGTCAGTTCGCTCTAAGTGAGACTAACTGACTCCTTAGAGTGTTAGGATGCAACCTTACCTTGTATCTTTACCAAATTATACAGATGGGGCACCACCATGAACACCCACCAATAGGGGTCATGGAATTACGTCCCGACACTTGAAGCACGACCCTGAAATCCCACCTAGAGATTTCAAGGAATTACGCGCTGATACATACCAAATATATTCCAACAATCAATTAACAATAATCAAGCATTCAAACCTCATGTCAACCATTGTAATCATTCCTCGTTCGTACCCCATGTTACAACAATAACAACTCATCCTTCCCAAAGTCCATGAATATAGAGTTTCGTCTCATAACAATACCATTGCCACTTTAATACCAACCTTTTCATTCATTTTACATGCCAAGATCGCACCAACATACCAATTCAATTCATAACTACATGTATTTCATGCCTTTATAAACTTCATACTCTAAATATACAATTCAATCAACCCAAACAATCCATAACGGTCAAGTGAAAAGAACAACGTGGCCCCGACGGGTCTCGCTCAAGCCAGGAGCCCTCGCTCAGGCGAGGGGAGTCCCCTCGCTCAAGCTGTAGGCCCTCGCTTAGGCGAGATCGCGACAGAGGCCCTGGGAGGTTTTTCGCACACTCGCTTAGGCGAGCCCTCCCTCACCCAAAGGTGAGGTTCCTCGCCTAGGCTGCAATTGTAGCGACACACCTCGAGCTCCCATGCGTTCTCACTTAGGCGAGCATCTCTCGCTAGATGCTCGCCTGAGCGAGATAGTACCTCGCTCAAAACGAAGACCCTCCACCTGAGCGAGAGTTCGAGCGCGAGCTAGGTTTTGTTTCTGCAAGTCTCGCCTAGGCGAGACAGGGTCGCTTGGGCGAGAATGTTAAGTCTCACCATTGTTCTCCCTGCAACAGTCACACACTCATGTCCAAACAACAATGCCATTCCATTCAAACGCTTACAGTAGTATCTTAACCACACAATCATGCAACCATTGACCAAATAAGCAAGAAACGAACTGACATGAAATCTCTAGCTTCCCTTACCTGGAAATAAGCTAGTAGACTATCCCGACGCAACTTTGACACCGAACAAAGGAGCGCAGCAGCTCCAAGAACCAAGTAATAAGCTGGAAAGAAATAGTGGGACAGAACAAAATGAGGTCATTGAGATGAGCTAAAATAAAACTAGAAGAAGACTACTACGAGCTCAAAGGCAACTTATGTGGAGTGGAAGAGCTTGAGTTGCTTGGGGAAGTTGACGGCTAACCCTAGCAGAGCGTTCTGAAAGGAAGAGGGGCAGGGTTTTAGGTACTGTTTTGCAAGAATGAGACTGAATGGGAAACCCTAGCAGCTTTAAGGGCCTTAGCACCCTATGGGCTAGCCCTTAGGCCCAACAGATTAAGGCCAACCCTTAAACATTAGGGCAGAAAATAAAATTGGGCCTTACAATTATTTTAATATTAAAATGTTAAAGTATAAATATAATTTTGATAAAAGAGTTTCATTACTTTAAAATGTTTTATCTCTTTAAAAACTACATTTATAAAGTCATTTGACTTTTCTCTACTCTTTCATAATCTTTGTTTATCTTTTTGAAAATTTGAGGTCACTATAGTGATTCTCACATAAAGTTCTTCAAGTCTTCCTGACCATTTTCTTCATTTGAGTAATTTAAAGTTCAATCATTTTTTCCATGTCAAAAATTTGTTTTCTTGTATGCATGTGACATTCTTTTGCTTGCATGTGTCCTTTGAGTCTTCAATATGGTTTTCTACTGATTAGTGATCATAATGGTATGACTTGATCATGTTTGTGATGTTTTTATGTGTAGATAGAGCATCTTGTGAGCTTAGAGGTGTGTGATGTATTAGAGTTATCTTGTTTGGTAAGAGAAGCTAGTTCATGTTTATGATTTTTGTGAACTTTGGTTGAATTGAAATCTGCATGTCGATGTTGTGATAATATGGTTTTGTTTTTTGTTTAATTTTGTGTAGTGAAGTGTGTTAGTGTGTGTTGTCTTGTGTTATGGTGAATATGATGAAATTTGGATTTTTATGAATTGTGGTTTGATGATGAAATTGAAGGAGATAATTCTAAATTGAGCAATTAGCCTAATTGGCACCATTTATAAACTATTTTATATCTATTTGAACCAAGAAAGAAGTGGAAGGCACCAATTAGATTCAATCAAGTTAGAATTTTCCTCATTCATTGTTGATTTATGAGATGCGTAGGTGATGTGAACCTAAGAAGCCCAACATCAAGCCAAGGTACACTTTGAAGTCCAAGCCCATCAAGAGGCCTAATAACAAGGGGCATGCTCAAAAAGATCCAATTGGGCTTCATCTAAGATGGCCCAAACCCACATGGGTTTCTTACACTCTTCACATGGGCCAAAGAAGATGTGAAAATTTGAAGAGGTGTATCACAGAGCAGTAGAATAACAATAAGATTGGCCTATTGTTTAGGCCTTATTTTCTAGAATAATAAGTCAAACAATGTGTAGTTGAATTGCTAAAGTTGGGCTTGACTAAGCCCAATAGGAGATTTGGTCGTGAGCTACTAAAGGTCCAAGGTGGACTAAGTGAAAGTCAACATTCCTTCCTACACCTCACGAATCCAATGCATCCAAGGGCTAGGAATGTTTCCTCCTTTTCCAAGGCATCATCCAATGGCCATGAGCATTTCTCCTTCTCCAAGCTATCTTCCACAGCCAAGATTGAATGTCTTTCTCATCCAAGAGCTAAGAGTGCTTATGCGTATTTACTTTCATATAAAAGCCTAAATTTTTTGCTATTGTAATCACTCTTGAACTTTTAAGCAATAGATGCCTAGTGTTGAGAAAACTCCACTCCTATTACCTTTTGAGAATCAATTAAGCTAGAGGATTGTAACATCTCCTCTAGAGATGGCAAATAAACCCGTCCCCGTGGGTATTGCCCGAACCCGTCCCCAGTTTGATGGGGAATCCCCGCATTGACTGGGTATGGGTATGAGTATGGGTATGGGGAATCCCTACTTTTTCAATTGGGTATGTGGATGTACATATCCTTGCCATAATACTCGTCCCCATTTAGATTATTAAAATATTCACAATTAATTAAGTAACCATATATATATATATATATATATTATTTTTTATTTCTTCTAATTGTTTGGTTTATCATGAAACTCATTCGCATCTCAATTATATTTTTCATCTTATCATAACATTTATGTAATCATATTAAAAAGATGTATGTCAACTAAAACTTTTTTATGTCTACCATTTGAATATTTCTATTATTTTTTAATATTTTTATTTATTGTATATTTTCCTTTCATATGAGAATGATTAATACTCTCAATTTAAGTATTTAATAGCACAAACCTTTCATTTAATAGCTAATATAAAAAAAATCTTTTACTTATTATTATTAGTTTTTGTTTCATTTGAAGAACTCTTTTATTTTACTAAAACAATTTTTGTTATTTCTCAACTATTGAGTATATATGTTATTATTTGAAAAGTTTTCTTAGATCTCTAAGATATTTTTCAACTTATCATACCTTTAATTATATATTTGTTTTCCTTTGGGCGATTTCTTTCAATAGTCTCTCAAATTGTTTATAAACATTTGTTAATTTTTAAATATTTTTATTGGTATAATTAGTCGCAACATACCCAGTTTCGTTCCAATGTGTTTAAATGGTACCCGCTTTTAATTTTGCATCTACTTAGTACCCAAATTAGTTAATTTGCATCAATGTGGTCCCTTTTCGTTGACTCCGTTAAATAACATAACGTCTCACTGTGTTGACCAGTTAAGTGAGAAAAAATGTTATGACGTGGCACAAGAGTGGTGTGTGATGTGGAACAATGCAGCATAAGAGGAATTTGAAAAGAAAACAGGCACAAATTGGGAACAAAATTGGAACGTTTTGTAGCGATAAAAGAGGGGTTTTCTATAGTCAGGGTTTACTGAATTTGGGCCATTTCGTGCGTTGTGGACAAAATTGAATGTGTAATTGACATCAAATTGGCAGCTATTTGGGGTTGTAGGTGCGCAAACTAGTTTTTTTTTTTTCGTTGATTGCATTATTTGTTGTTGGGATGGTGGGATTTAGGGTTAGTGGTTGAATGTTCCACCCATTGACCCACATACAGTAGCAGGAGAAGAAACGATGTGGTTATGTGACCCACACAAACAAGATGACCACGGATGACTAAAACCATGTAAACAATTATAATTTATTTTAAACTTTTATTATGATTATTATTTGTTCTTTGTATCATTTTGATCAAATGATGTATTATAACTTTTATTAGTGTATAAAAAAGAGATTTATTAGAATTT
>Ga0099822_1000091_pt1 | contig 52785 bp, 30 predicted proteins | sample CowpeawhiteBW_FD_76839 | JGI IMG/M metagenome (GOLD analysis project Ga0099822, IMG submission 76839) | Root nodule microbial communities of legume samples collected from California USA - Cow pea white BW | ecosystem: Host-associated > Plants > Roots > Nodule | place: USA: California | collected... | reverse complement strand
TTTTATATATTTTATATTTTTTAAATATAAAAAATAAATATATAAAAAAAGAATATTAAAAAAACACATATTTGTGTAGATTCTATTTTAAAATTTGAAAAATTTATAATATATAATATATATATATATATATATATATATATATATATATATATATATCTATATATTTGTCATTGTTATAATTTAAAATTAAATTCAAAAATATCGAAAAGATTAAAAATAATGAAAAAAATTGCATTTAGTAAAAATCATGTATCACACTTAAAGGAGAGGAAGACTAAGAACACCAGATAGGTGATAGATCTAGGTTTTCTGAAAAAAATCTAAAAAATATAGAATATTAATAACATATGAATTTAAATCGTATAAAATAATGAAATTATCTTCAGTTCAAAATCTTTAAATAATAAATTTATAAATTTTCAATTTTTATATATTTTTATTCGATATATAATTTAAACTTATACGTTAATTTCTAAAATCATAAAACAGAAGACACAACTCCAACAATAACACAAATAACAAAAAAAAAAATACTATCCAGATAAAAGACTAAAAAAAATCCAAACAAAAGACTACAGAACTAAAAACAACAAAACCACACACAAAAATTTAACAACATTTTTAAGAAAATATGAATTAAAGATATACTTACTAAAACAAGATAATGTAAACGTCAGAAATGTGAATGTTTTATTCTATTAAACGGGACATTTATATTGCCCTAATCCACGAAAACAATATTATCCTAATCTAAATAGATGTCTTTGTCAAAAAAAGATTTCCTTTTGACCACAGTCACCTGTCATAATCACAAAAGAAAAATTCCCATAACAGTAACGACGTGTGTAGATAATAATTGAGGAGTCTATATTTTATAAAATATGTTAACTAGAATGTTTATTTTAATGGTAAATTATAACTTTCTTTATTACTTAGGTTAATTTCGGACATGATTGAAGAATATTCAAGATATTTTATCAATATTTGTCTTGTTCTTATTTGATGGAAATAAAGGAACGTGAAAATACGAAAAAGGCAAAGCCAAAACATTCAGAAAACAAATAAATAAATGTATTGTTGGTTAAGTGGTTTGTCTTTTTATCTTCTTTCTTCTTTTGTTAGAAAGTGGTCTTCCCTTTTAAATTTATATCCATCTTTTTATGAAAGGGATGGGGAAAAAAAAAACACCCAAAACCCAAAAGAATTTAACATCTACTTGCTATAATCACACAAAATTGAAATTTTTCCTTCACATTTGGGTTTACATGGGTAATTAAAATAGTTGACTACATTGTGTAAACAGAGTTGTTTTGTTACATTTGTTAAATTTGTTAAATTCAAACAAATTCTTAAAATATGTTGAAGTGGGTATAAGAATTTAACTTGAGAGTGTTGTACATATGATTTTTTTTTTCCTCAGAATTGGTCTGACCTGTTGGTATATTATATAGGTATGACTCAAAAGATTTAGTATTTTTTTTTTAAATAACTATTTTTTTTTATTAAAAAAACTTATTTATTTATACTAATAACGTGTGACATAGTCTATGTCAATAATTTATATTTTTTTGTTTACAATTTTCTTCAGCTATATTATATAGGTATGACTCAAAGATTTAGTATTTGTTTTGAAATAACTTTTTATTTTATTTTATTTTTATTAAAAAAACTTATTTATCTATACCAATAACGTGTGATATAGTCTATTTCAATAATTTATATTTGTTCTTACAATTTTCTTCAGCTGTCTGTTTTTTAAATCTCACCTTTTAATCTTGTCTATTTTACTACTTTTTACTTTTACGTTCTTTAGCATAATATAATTTTGTACTTCTCTTTATTCTGTTCTTAAAACTAAAGATTTTATTTCCTTTTAATTACCGTTATTTTATAAAAAATACAATATCTGCTAATTATTTCCATCTTTATTATGTTCTTCTAATATTAAATAACAAACACAATAAAATTACGACGATTTAATTAGTAATATTGCAGCGATTTTTCATTTTTATTCCTACAACATAATTATTTTCAATTCTAAAGGATAAGTTAATGACAACTTTTACAAAATATTTTATGGATAACAGTCCGACCATATCTCGACCTGTCTTTATGTGAAAAGGCCGACTACATTCTGACATCAGGAAAAGGAAAGGAGACACGTGCGCAAGTCCAACAGACAAAGGAAAAGGGGCCAGCATGGTGCAGATGTTGGGTACATCTCGGCCCGTCGCCTGGCCCGATATATCCCGACTCAATAGTGACCAATTGGGTAAGGATGATATGTACAGACGAGCAGTGCGTAATCTTATCCAATAAGAAAATGAGTGATCCTTGACAAAGTACAGACGAGCAATCTCAGTTAATATGACATAATTGATCCTTGACAAGGTACAGAAGAACAATCTTAATCAATAAGGAAAGAGTTGATCCTTGACAAGGAAAGAGTTGATCAATCTCAGTCAATAAGGAAAAAGCTTAAGTGTGCAATTTTATTCAGAAAGGAAAGAGTTGATCATCGGATATGAATGACTCACAAATAATAATAATAGGTCTGCCAAATGAACGAAATGAACAATATAAATTAGGGTCTAGTGACTACAAAGAAATATGTTTTTGTCACTCTACTACATATGCCTCATATCAAATCACTATTTGACTTGAGTGTCGGAGTGCCTGCAGGTATCCCACCCTCGGAGTTCACGCAGCGAGCAGATCCAGGAAGAGTCCGGAGAGGAGTAGAAGAAAAATCGACACAGAGAGTTCTTGAAATCGTTTGATTTCATACTAAAATAGTACTGATCACGTACATTTTATAATTTTTATGCAATAATATTTCCCCTACTATGTACTATGAGCATATGTGTATATTGTTAAACATATAGTTATTAGTGAAATTACTTGTTGAAATAACTAACATGACAAAAGTATAAGTTATTATATACTTAAATATGATATTTTATGATATCATTCATATAGATTTTATCTTATTTCAATTTCTTTTGAAACATTTATAATTATAGCTTATTAATTGGGGTGAGTTTTTATTTTGAATCAATTATTTTACACAACTAAAAATATATTTTATATAGAGCACGTACATAATTTAACTACGCAATTTTCATTGATACGCTTAATCGTAAAAAAGCTAATAAAAGTTTTGAAAAAAAATGTTTTGCATATCACTTCAAATTTTAGGTCTCAAATTGAACGATTAATCAAACGTTAATATTAAATGTACAAATATCCAACAACTAGACATGCATTCTATTTAAATAAAAATTAAATATAGAAGAACTAAAAATTTAACCAAATTAAAATTGTGGTTGGATGATAAATAATAAAAACTTAAAAGCAATGTAGATTATTTATAATTTAAAAAAATTAATAAGAGATATTTTATTTTGTTAAGTTTAAAATTACCAAACTCCAATAAACCTAATTAACCTGTGAAGGAAAGGGAAGGCTTAACGGCGAACAGGAAAAGCAAAGCAAGGGCTCTGATCTTCTTCTCTCTGAGGTACTTATCTTCTTCCTTTCTTAGATATTCTAATTGATTCAGAAACAGTTTCGTTTCATTTCGCTGCTTCTTTTTTAGATTTTTCTGTTTCAATCTTGAGTCGATTACTTTCTCCCTTACTTCTCCTGCAATTGACATCTCTGAAATTTCATTTGTGATTTCAATTATTATGGATTGGGAACCATTTTTTTTCATATTGCTGTTAAAGGTAAAAATATAACAGATGTAATTTCAGAATTCATAATCTAACTCCTATATTTCTATACACTTTACACCTCCGATTTTATTATTTTATTTGGTTTTTCGTGTTATCAGAAACATGGCCGCACTGATAACAAATTCTAAAGAATTGCCTCTGCCTCGTTTGATCTGATGTTAACGTTCGTACATTCTTGACGAACTTCTGTCACTCAGTATCCATTGACACAGCAACAACTGTTATATATAAGGGTTAGTGTTGTATTTTTGACCATGAACAATTTTTTTTGTTTTTCTTATCCGTTTAAATAATGTGCAGTTACATCCTTTCGAAATCCAATAATTCCTTGGAGGCTCTTGGTAGAAAAGAAAACAAAGGTCGATCTAATCGTGATGGCAACCTATATGTCACCCGTTGATGGCTATAAATTTTTAGAAGATCTTAATAAAAATAATATTAATATTCCTGTTATATGTAAGTATTTGATCTCTTTATCAAAGAATTTCAACATTTGTCAATATACAGTCATGTCTGAGGATAAAAGTATGAGTTCTCGATCTAAGGCTTATAAATTGGGAGCAGTTGATTATTGGTTCAAACCTCTTACTGAGACTAAGGTAGAAGTCATGGAAGGTCGCAAAATGATGTATGCAGCCATGATGGAAAGGAGAAGAGAGGAAGCAGAATCCTGTTTCTCAATCAATAAACGGTTAAAAATGGACAACAACAATACTAACTAAATCCCTACAAGCTATTCACCATTTATGATTAGTTTATTTTTCATCACTATCGGTCGTTTTATGTGATGTCGACGGTTTTACTCAAATGTTATCATCAATCAACATAAACTTGATTTCTTTTCTTTTTCGTAACTTTAAACCATGTTGCTAAGTATTCTACGATTCGGATTTATTGAATTCTATTTATTTTTTATAAATTTATTGTTTTCTTCTTTCTAATGCCTATTTAGTTAATAATTTATTGAATTCTATTTATTTTTTATAAATTTATTGTTTTCTTCTTTCTAATAATGCCTATTGGTTCCCTGAAGATTCACCATGTTAACCTGCATTATTTTATAACGATCAATGAAATGAGATGAAAAATGTTCAGTAATACACAATGTACTTAGGAATACATTCAATATATAACTTGTTTTCGGGTGTAGGGACCAAACACCTACTATTAACACTCAAGTTACTCTTTAACCTTTTTTATATGCGCTCTCATTAATTAGCTCGTTAAATCCCTCGAATATTACTCCTCCACCACTGTTCGGTCCTTCAGGTGATCGGCGTACTTATCTAAAAGGCTCTCCGATGCCTTAAGTTAGTTAAGGCCGATCGGGAGATAATAGTAACTGCTATAATAAATGCGAATTAAAGATCCTCACCAACCTACCTCAGACTTCTATTTATAGTTTTCGGTATGGGCCTATAATTAAGATTTCTTAATCATGGTCCAATTGCTTTTTAAACTTGATTAATGACTTGTGTTATCTTAATTTAATTCTAACTTATTGATCCAGGTTTTGGCATGGTCACCCGACCGACGGTCGTACGGCCTGACGGGTGTCCTTACAGGTGAGAGTCTCCATGGAGACAAAATTCAATTGGAAATGAAGGCGGGGAGAATGTTTAACATGTCTAACAGGTAGTCGATTTAGCGTGCTTGGAGCTGAGACTCCGGAGAAATTGTTACATCAGCGTCCAAGATGAGGTCCACCTGTAGCAGGCGGCCTACGGCCGCTTGACCTTAGTCCACTTAACCGATTGGCCGATGAGTCCTACAGTACATAACTTTTTATGATCAAAGTGGAATAAGCATTTAAAGACGTTTACGTTTAAACAACACTATTTTGATCTGATCCTTAAAATCTAATATATTGAACCTATAAAATTAAATTTCAGCAATCAAAACATATTTTTTTCATAATTTAATTAATCAATTTATATTTGTTTATGCCAGGTGGAAACAGTAAATTAGAAATCGATGAATCGACAAATACCATTTTCAAATCATGTTGATGTGAATTTAACAGAAACAACCACAAAAATAACAAATCAATGTAATTTTTTTTAAAATATTAAAATCCGATTTAAAAAATATAAGAACTAAATTACATTAAATATATATATTATTTCTTCAAACAAAGAAAAACTTAAAGAAACAATCTCAACTACCGTTCAAACATGAATGGTGCCAACAATTATTTAAAGGTCGTGATTACTGAAAATCATGGTTCTAAGCATGAAACCATACTCTAACAATAAAAAATCTCCCCCCTACACCCACTTAATGCCTGGATATATATTTGTGACATGATTGTGAATTATGATCTTCAAACCACCAACCCCATTTCATCCCCTACGTTTGTGCTTTTTGTTTGTAATAATTGCACACCTATAAACTATAATTATATTTAAATAGTCACAATTAAAATGGTTCGATATTATTACTATTATTTTAAATTTATGTTTAAATTAAGTAAACATTTTGAACATATTTGTTTAAATTACAAGAAATGAAATGGAAGGGAGAGAGAATTTTTGTAGACTTGTTTTTGTTTGATTTGGCTTCCAGGAAGAGAGAGGCGTGGAAATATTGCTCATTCAATTAAACATTGATGGTTTTAGAGGGAGGGATGAAGATCATTTAAAATATTTTAAGTGTAATGACTACAACATTACTACTCATGTTTTTAAATTAAATTTATAAGACCATAAATATACATTTATATTTTAAAACTAATTCATCCTCCCCTTGAATCAAGGAAGAAAAATTATTACATCTTTCGGTCTCCATTAAAATCTCTTTGTTTCTTCTCAACATATAAGATTGTTTGATCCAAAGTTCTCATTTAATTTTTATAACGTTAAGCACACAACTATTATTAATTTTTTTTATTAATTAAATGTTTAAAAAAATTCACAATCTTAATTAGTTTAATGATTTTTTAATTTTATTATTCAAATTATTATTAATTATTACATATTTACTAATCACAATTACTACAATTAATGTTATTTGATAATTGATATTTATTATTAAATTATTTATAATAATCTAGTAATGTAATACTTGCCATTTTAAATACAATAAATTTATTAAATTACTTATGTACTAATTATAATTACAAATTAATAAAAATCAATATTTAAAGAATGATATTGAAAAGAAAAAAAAAGTTCAGCGTGAATTCGGCTGCATGCTCAACCCGAAAACAACAGGAAAATTTGTTTTCTTCTCTTTGTTATTAAGAAAAAAAAAATCTACATCAGTCTCATTTAATTTGTCTCTCTATTTAAATTAAAAATAAATAAATTTTCTACAAAATAAATTTGAATGAAGAATTGATATTTTTGACGAAAAATAAACAAATTTTATTATAGAAGGCTAGAGGCACTAGACCAAACAAAAACCTTATTTGAGTATATAGTATGCAGTTTTGTCAACTATCTATTCTCTATAAAGGGGTAAGAATACCACAATCGTCAATGCTACTCGATTCCATAAGGAAAATACTGCATCATGATTCAACGTGTCTTCAACTTCTCAATCTTATAATGTTAATGGAATGAAAACTAATAGATATTGTTTTTCAATATTTCGTAAATCGTAATTTTTTATTTTAAATTTTGTGTGTTCTCAATATACTTTGCATTCATTTATTTGTTTATTTTAATAAATTTTTTTCATATAATAATGAATGATTGATAAACTTCGTAATATTTATTTAAAAAAAACTACTATTAAAAGACAAAAAATTCACCTCATATTTATTTAACTTTAAACTAACTGAAGAAAGGAAACAGGTATTTAAGCCCTTGTGTAAATTTTTCTTGTTTATTTAAAATATTAAGCACTTTTTATATTCACTAAACTTTATAATTTACATTATTCTCGTTTTAAAATTATTTACTCAACCAATAGTCAACACACATAATATTATTTTGTTCATCTGATATACCGAACCTATTTCAAGATTGGGTTTCGAGAAATGCGTTTGGTGATGTAATATTAAATTATAAGTTTAGAAGAGTGAGTTAGAAATATATAGTAAAAAATAAAATGAATCCTTGAAAGGAACACCAACCTGTAATCCGTTGAAGAAGGAAAGAGAAGGCTTAACGGCGGGAAAAAAAGGTAAAAGCTGCGAAAAGCAAACAAAAACTACCAAACCAAAAGCAAACTCTCTCATCTCTTCTTTAAACAATTTTTAATTTAATAACCAAAAGAAGAACAACAAGAAAAGCAAACCAAACCAAAGCAAGCGCTCTATAATCCCTTTCTCATTTTTCGTTTTCTTCTTTAATTCTCTCTCAAAAGAGAGAAACCAGAAACTAAACCAGAAATAGCGAATGAAACCGAGATTCTACAACAAAGAGTGTTTCAGTGTTCGCTCTTAACTAGATCTGCGTCCTCTTCGTTCTTTCCTCTCAGGTAACTCGCATTTCTTCTTTTCTTTAATTCTTCGCTTTTGCATTAAACGATTCCGCTTTCTCAGTTCGAGTTGTAACTTGAAAGTCTTCAGTTACTTCTTTCAGGACGCGCGATAGTTTATTGTATTTGTATTCTAATGTGAATGTTGCCTCTCAAGAATAAGAAACACTGTTTCTCGCTCTGTTTTTGCTACTTTTTCTGGCTGTGTTTTTGCTAGATCACATTTATGTCATGATGTCCATTTTCTTCGATCTTATGTCTCTTCCCGTGTGGGATATGGGGAATGCTAATGCGTGATCGATGGTTTTGGTGTTTGTTAGTCGAGAAAATTAGGAACGAGATTGAGCAAAGTTTAGACGCTTACTTCGAGGTAAAGGAAAAAAAAGAATCACTGCAGTGCACTCAACTGCTTCAAATAATTGGAAGAAAAAAATTTCTAGCGCTGATAATTGAGGTTCCTTCCTTCTTCTTTTATTTTTATTTATTTTTTTATTTTTTATTTTTCATCCTGACATTTTTTAAAGATTTTAAATACTTACTGTGTTTTCTCAGAACTTCCAGTGTTTTTTTCTTTCTTTTTTTGGCGTGTTTTAATATGTATTTTTGTTTTTTTAGAGAATATTCTTATAATGCCGTTTTATGCGTTTCGACTTGTAAATTCACGGTTGATGTGTTTCTACGCAATAGCATCCTCTTCACGTTCATGATTTATGCAATTCCTTGTAATTATTGTAATTAAGAACTTGAAATTAAATCGGGCCATAAATTCAGTGTGGGAGCATGAGTACGATTTTCAGGGTGGAGAGAGTTATCACTACGGTTGTTCACTTTATTATTGATTATTGATAGCTAGAAAGAGGCGAGGAATTATAGTGAAAGACATTTGAGGTACGATTCGGAGTTAGAATTTATTTTACGAGGATCGGTTGGTAATTGTTGGCTGAAAAATGGAATGACAGGAAGGACAATTGAAATGAAATGACTATCACTGTTGACTACCAAAGAGAAAAAAACAAAACCATAAGTTAAATTTGACCCAGAAAGCTGCCCAAACCTCCCCGCAAGATTTAAGTTCTTCTATTATTTCATTTAAGGATTAGTTAAAATAGTAATGGAGCTACAATGACGAAGATGAGTCTTTTTCTGAAAAATAATGCAGTACAGGGAATGGAGTAGAAGATGATAAAGGAATGAGTCCCATTTCTTCTGTGTCCCATTCATGTTCTGCTTAGCAATTTTGTGTAGAAGAGATGGAAGCTGGGGAAAGCAACAGTGGTAACGAGAGGCGTATCATATCCAAGGATTCTTCGTGGTTCAGTCAATTCAGAAATGCATCCAACCCATGGATGGCAAGATATGCCTATGCGTTGATTTTTCTTCTGTCAAATCTTCTAGCATGGGCTGCCCGGGACTATGGTCGTGGTGCTTTAACAGAAATGAAGAGTAAGATTTCTTAAATCCTCAAACTGATCAATTTTTACATCCCACCGCCGTAACATTTAGTTTTCTAATGCTTCTTTCAGATCTAGCGCCTATGCTTAAAATTTCTATTTATTTTTTATAAATTGATTGTTTTCTTCTTTCTAATGCCTATTGGTTCCCTAAGATTCACTATATTAACCTTCAAATCTGACATATTGTCTGAATGCATACATTATTTTATAACGATCAATGAGATGAGATGAAAAAATATTCAGTAATGCACAATGTACTTTGGAATATATTCAATATACAACTTTTTATGATCAAAAAGTGGAATAAGCATTTAAAGCCGTTTACGTTTAAGCAATACTATTTTGATGTGATGCTTAAAATCTAATATATTGAACCTACAGGATTAAAAGGATGCAACGGTGGAAAAGACTGTTTGGATGCTGAAGGTGTTTTACGAGTGAGTTTAGGTTGCTTTGTATCCTTCCCAATTATACATATGAAAATTGTTGGTAAAGGCTTTGAGTAAGGTTTGTAGAAAGGAAATCAGTAATAATTTGATTAATCAATGATTTATGTTTGTTTATGGTAGGTGGAAAAAGTAAATTAGAAAATGATGAATCGACAAAGAGTTATGTCATAACTATGTAACTTTATCTTAGGCCAATGGAATAGTCCAATACTATTTAAAATGAACCTTAACCGAGTTCAGATATTTTTTATGATAATGTTTTTTTCAACTGCTCGCACGTCTAAACTGAACGATGTGAGAGATACATGGCACTCTGGATGGTGGTCAGTCAAGATTGCTCTCTGGGTCGTCATCACTATCATCCCATTTTTACTCCCTTCTGAATTTATACAAATTTACGGTTAGTAAGTTGTATTTGCATCAAGCCTCTTACAATTAATTCATTATCTGAAATATGAAAACGTAGTTATTATAAGCTTGTCATTCCTCTGATACAATTCTTTTGGCAGGGGAGGTGGCTCACTTTGGTGCAGGGTACATTTTTAACCTCTTACAAATAATTTAGTCTTGCCATTTTTCCTAAAGTCATCTATGAATATTCAAAATATTGCTGTATTCCTTTTTCAGGGTTTTCCTTCTTATCCAACTAATAAGCATTATCAGCTTCATTACATGGCTGAATGATTGCTGTGAGTCAGAAAAATTTGCAGCAAGATGGTAAGATTTTATCAGTTAAAGAACCAACAGAAACGCATGCATCCTGAACACGAACAATAGGCTTGAGAAAATTGTATCCGTTTAAGTTTTATTTAAGATAATATGAGGGATACGATTTAATATTTATGTGCTTAATCATGAACTATCATGCAGCCGAATTCATGTGATGTTGTTTGCGACGACTGCATATGTTGTCTGTTTGGTGGGGATCATTTTGATGTACATTTGGTATGCACCAAAGCCATCTTGCCTCCTCAACATTTTCTTCATTAGTTGGACCTTAGTACTTCTCCAACTTATGACAAGTGTGTCTCTGCACCCAAAAGTAAGATTTTCCGAGCTCAATTCTCTTCATCATGCAAGATATGATGTGGATTTTCTAACTATATCTGCAATAGGTTGATGCTGGCATTTTAACTCCAGGGCTTATGGGACTTTATGTTGTCTTCCTCTGTTGGTGCGCCATTAGAAGGCAAGCCTACCAATCTTTGCTTGATAATTTTGGATTAGTATCGATGGTGCTGTCCAAAGCATTTAGTCTCTATTGTTTAGTAGTGTTATCTACCAAAGAAGGCATGCAAGTAACACGATTCGTAAAATAAAACGTCTAATATCCAAGTCTTTTTTTAATTTTTATTCATTTAAGCTTATGTAATCCAGAAAATGATATTTTAACAAGTAAATTTTGACAATTTTCTCTTATAACTTAAGATATCATCTTCTAAGTGGCTTCCTATTTTTTTATTCTTTCATTTTATTATATTTTAAAACCACTTAAAAGGACATCATCTCAGGTTGTAAGAGAAAATTGTCAAAATTTAGTTGTTAAAATATCATTTTTCTATGCAATCCCTCTAACTTCCTGTTTTTATTTCTACTGGCTTTGAGCTTTAGCATATTTTTGAATGCAGTGAACCTGCAGGAGGAAGCTGCATCAGGAAGTCTGACTCTGCCACAAAAACAGACTGGCTAAGCATCATTGTAATATGTTTCTACTTCTATTATGTTTTTTGGAGAGTAATATATAACTATTCTTGCTTCATTGAAATTTGAAGAGTCAAATAAATTAGAATATCTCTTTAAATCTATAACCCCGATTACTTATTATGGGTTGGTTGACCTATGTCATTGTCCACAGAGCTTTGTTGTTGCAGTACTAGCAATCGTTATTGCGACATTTTCAACAGGCATAGACTCCAAATGCTTCCAGGTTAATTACAAACTTTTAGTTTACCTTGATTTTTTAACATTATGTTCTCAATGCATATCTGATAGATCCCTGCAGCTCAAGAAGGACAATACACCAGCAGCAGAGGATGATGTACCTTATGGCTATGGCTTCTTCCATTTTGTTTTTGCCACCGGAGCAATGTATTTTGCTATGCTATTGATTGGGTGGAATAGTCATCACTCTATGAGAAAGTATGGGTCTCCTCTTCTCCAGTAGTTGTTCCATATTATTTCACCTTGCATCATACATGTTATAGCAATTTCAAAAGATGTAATACCTTTATTGTTGTGCAGATGGACAATTGATGTGGGTTGGACCAGCACCTGGGTAAAAATAGTAAATGAATGGTTGGCAGTCTGCGTATACTGTAAGTAAGCTTCAAGATCTGAATTTATCTAAACATAATAGAAGTCTCAAACTCATAAACATTGTGTTATCAATAACTCTTTCGTATTATTCTCGAACAATTGATCCTCAATGAAAAATACTTGTGTCTTTTGACAGTGTGGATGCTGATAGCCCCAATCGTATGGAATATCAGACATATTGGTTCTACTTGAAAACGTCAGAAACAAACCATTATAGTTTTGATATTTTTTTTCTTCTAGAATTAAGATCTTCGGATAGTTCCATATCTCAGATGTACATGCAGTGGAGTCCTCCAGCTTTCAGATTGGAAAAAGAACCGCAATTCCAAAACCAAGGAAATTCTCTGGCAGAAACCATTCTTTTTGAGTGGGCATTATACAGAAGCAATGGATCTGCCACCAATGCACATATGCTGCTTTGATTTCTTCAATATATTCCAAGGTATGGGATTGAAATCACCACTCCCAATTTTCTGTTTCGCTTGGTGCACATCAATCAAAGCCTGACACGTGGATTAAAATTTTTAAATATTTTTTATTATTTTTTGTCTTACACCCTGTAACTGTAGCAGTTACTCTTCTACCTTAAGTAATATTCTTCGATTAATCAAACATATTTCCCTCACAATCAGTAATCAACTGACAATTTATTACTTCTTTCCAATATCATTAACAAATATGAAAAACCTACAATTTTGTTATTATGATGTAATAAAATTCGCTAAAAATTGAAGAAACAAATATTGGTAGTAGAAATTAAAAAGAAAAAAAATCAGTAGCCAAAAATTGACATGTAGGGAACTTCAAATACATTTTATCTAAAATTATTAATTTGACTGGGTAGATTAAGATTCAAATTTAAATTAAGTAATAATATTTTAAAGAAATAAAAAGTTGTCATTCATAAAAAAAACAATTTGGAAGGGCATATTAAGATTAAAATTTAAATTTAAATAAGCACTAATATTTTTAAGGAAAAAAATATAAAAAAAAAATTCAATGAAAATTTTAAGTAGAGCTTATATTAAAGTGTTTGTATTTGTGATTGGATTAGACCCGTGTAACAACATTAAAACACAATATTATAACCACAGATAAAAACAGAAATGGTGTTTTTGAACTCCTGTCACATTCCTATAATTTCGACCCGTTATACAAATCCTATAAAAAATAATCGATATATTCATATCATAATATCACATTTATTCAAAAATATATTCTAAATTAAATAATTTTTAATAATTCAAAATATATTTCTAAACTAAAAATTCTGAAACATGAATTCATAATTTAAAATATAGTTTGAATCTTGGATTTTGTCATCTATAATATAATTTTAGATTACAAAATACAAGACATAAAATTAAATACTGAAATCCAAAATCATATTTTATATTACATAATTTATAACTATTGTCTTAATTACCCAACTTAGAATCATATTTTAAGTTATTTACATAATTCAAATTGCGTAATTTAAAAATGTTCTTAATTACGTAATCTAAGATACAATTTTAAAAAGATTGTTCCAAACTACCTAATCTATCAAAACAACAATTATAAACTTCTAAAAACAACTAATCACTGTATTACTGAATGAACTATTATGGAACTTATTCCAAAACGCAACCAGAAGATTTTCGACATATTTAAAAAAAGTTTTATTTAATATGCAAAAGTATTGTAGTAAATGCATTGAAGAAAGTATAAGACTGGAAGAAGAAAATACCTATTCAAAAGGACCCAAAAGATGGTGTGTTGTCGATCCCACCCAATTGATTTTTCATGTTTCGGCTTGACGAGAGTTGAAAAATGTTATTTCCCATTCATTTTAAGTCACTTTTTATACATAGACCAATTCACTAAATAAGTGACCTTTATCAAGTATAAAATTTAAGATTATGTACTGCAGCGATAATGTAATACTTAAGCAACATAATGTAAAAGAAAAAAATCAACCACAATCACGTATAAAAAATTCAATAAACGGAGAGGAATAGAACTAAAATTTGAAAATTATTTAACAGGGAGATTGATTTCACGTACCTCAACGAATAGAACGACCTTACAAAAATTATGTGATTACAAAATAATACAAGAAAATATGAAAAATAATATTAGGAGCACCTTTATCTCCAGAGGCAGTCCTTGCCTTCATCATTCCTGTAACAAAAAACAAATTTACAAGGCCAAGTGCAAATATTTTAATTTGAACCACGGGCATGTGGCGACCGACCATAAATCTCTCCATGCGTTTCGTTTTGATCGACAAACGATAGAAACTTCAACTATATTTGTACAGGGTGCAACACATTGATGCATGACTAAAAAAGAGTGCAAGAAGACAAAAACTTGAGATCATCCGAAAGGGTTTCCTCCTGCCTGGAAGTTATTTGGGGTAACAGCAGCTGACAACCTACTACCACTCAGCTGCTGATCTGAATTTGAGAAGCCAAAAGCAGTTCCCTCAGCAGTAAAATTCCCAAATCCTTGATGCCTACATATTCAGTTATAAATCTTAAGTGGAAAGGAAAGTAATGGCACAGCCGATAAACTGTCTCTTGACTAGATTACTTCACAAATAACATTAAACTCAGTTCTCAGTATTCACACCAATACTTGTAGCAGCACACTCAAGACACCATAGCTAACTTAATTTTTCCAACATGGAACATTTTACGAATTATTTGACCCAAAAAATATTTCGAAGAGAAAAGAAATGACTACCGCACCCCATGCAAAACAGTAAATATTCAAAAGACTAAAGAACAATTAGTTACCTTTGCATTGGCATGTTAGAGGCCATTTGTTGTCCCATGTATGCCCCTGAGATTTTAACATGGTTAAGGTAAGGATACAGATAAAGAGCCAATTGCCCTGGGATAAAGTAGCTGATTGAGGAAATAGTAATAGAATTACCTGGTCCCATTGCGGGTGCAAGGGTTTGTGCTTGAGGAGGCGGCACTGATACATATGACGATGAGGGCGGATTCCAGGCAAGAGATGGATTACCCATGTTTGAAGAGTGCACTGTAGCTGAAGGTATCGGCAGAGCACCTTGCAGAGATGACATGGATGGAAACTGCAACCAAGGAACACCAGTCTTACAGCATCAACCCAAATGAGCAATTAATTGGTGACTTAGCGTAATAGAAAGTCAGCATATCAAATTTCAATTTTCCAGTATTTCCAAAGCCAGGTGATTAGAGAAAAATATAGTAAATGAATTCATGAGCACCTCAAATAGAGGCAGACTAAAGTAATGTAAAGATGAAAAAATACATTGAGTTAATAGCTCAACAATGGATAAATCCAACTCACGTTAAATATTAAAGGTTTATTACAATACTCTCGTATGTTCTACAGAAAATAGGATAAATAGTGTATACTGTATTACTAGGAATTTTCACTAGTATATCAATGAAAGTCACATACTGTTGGGGCTTGAACTGGAGTAGGTTCGTTATGGACATCAAATGGATTTTTTGATTTTGATGCTTGTGGAAAACTTGGAATGGGCTGTAACAGAAGGAAGAAATTTATGAGATATGATCATACCATAGTACTAGCCAGTACAAACAGTTTAAGGTAAAGTTGCAACTCGTAAATTGGATAGTAATAGTACCACCGCATTATTGTATGGAATTGAAATACCCATGCTAGGTGGTAGACCCATTTGCCAACCTGGGACTGGAGCAGGGAAGGATGAATATTTAACTGTGAATAGATCCTGCAGAAATCACGACTCCCCTAAGGTAAATAATATACACACAAAATAGTATGCATGGCATAGATGTGTAGATAACTAAGGAAAGAAATCACAATTATTAATTTGATCTATAGAAATCAATCAAAAATTCAAAATCATATAAATTCTATTTGGTGTAATTAGGATCTGATTTCATTTCATTCTGCTTTTAGATTAGATACCTTTATAGGAAAGAATCCTTCCTGATATTCAATGAGATTTTTCTCAGACATTTAGGCAGATCCTTCCTTATTTTTCAGGCCTAGATTAGTGTACAGAACTAAATTCCTCTTCCTATTTATTATTCCTCTTTGTATCAATTTCATTACTCACTTTTCCGCAAGATTCATGGAGTAAAATATGAAGTGAAGAATACCTCCGGAAGTTCACTTCTTCCACTTGGCTTCATGTCTACTGTAGACGATTGTAAAACAACACTGGATTTAGCTTCATTGGCAGACTTTGGGACAAGGTGCGACGCATGGGGCATTGATGTGTTTGGATGCCCTTGTACTGATGGTACCGAGGGTATAGTCCAGGGCTGCAAGAAGTTTCTCGAACAAGATGAACAAATACCACATCTGAATTAATAGACAGAATATTTGAGACAATTACACAATAAGACAAACCTGATTATTCAAAGCTCCACCGACTGGTGGTGTAGCTTGTTGAATAGAAGGCTGACTAGCAGCTGCGGCAAACAAAGGTTGCTGTTGCTGATACTGCAAACTAGACCACTGTCCAGCATTATTCAGAATTGATGCTGTCATCAATCCGGAAGATGTTACAGAAGCATCACTGGGTGGGAATGTTGAGAAGCTGCTAGCAAATGTACCTCCAACAGCAGTAGCAGATGATAGAGTTGATCCCGTCACAGGTCCTGCAGAGAAAAGAGGAGTCACTGAATAACAATTTTGTCATTAACCTCCTAGGAATAGGCATTGCAACATGAGGATCACCTTGGGCTTGGGAAACTTGAGAAGGTAAAGATACTGGTCCTGTCAATTGAGTAAGCATAGATTCAAGTGGATTAACGTTTGAAGGACCATGCGGTGTTTTTGCCTCAGGAGCAAAATCAAAAGATGCCCAATTGTTATTATTAGAATTAGCAGGCATCCCAAGTTCAGCCACAGCAGTCTGATGGGCTTGAGGAATTGCTGGAGCAGCAGATGGTTCAGGATCATCATCAAAATCAATAAGGCTCTTCAGAGTCTCAGGCTTAACTTCTACTGGGGTTCCATGGCTGGATGCTAAGCTACTGGAAGATGCAGTTCTCTGTAATTACAATAGTCAATTATGATAATATTTTTTCCATAGAAAACCAATTTTGGGACACTTACAAGGTAAAAGGGGGAGAGGACAGGGGGAGATCAGCCCAGAAGATTCATAGTAAAAGAAGTAAATACTGAACCACATCACATAAATTGATAAGAGAAACAATAAATGAATATGTTGATGTTCATGCTTATTGTCACTTCCATTTCTTTTGATGCTTACAGAACATTGTTCATTTTACAAGAAGATATTGATCTAAATCAAATTCAATTCCATCATTTTATTATATTTACCTACCTCATTAAAACCCTCTAAGGAACACCGTCTACTAACTATTTATTGTAAATGCCCCAATTAACTACCCTAACTCTAAACACCTATGGTTGAAGCAGATGGAACACCGTCAATAATACCTACCTGCGTGAGTGTTGAGCCGTTAGCAGCCAGACCCTTGTTTGTTTTGGGCGGTTCACTTATTCGAAGAGGTACTACATTTTCTCCCAAGATCTCTCTAACAGGTCGGACAATGGGTGGGCTGGAAGAACCTGAATCCTTGGTTCGATCAGGAGAATGGCCCTCCCACTTATGATTTCCATCGGATATTTTATTATCTTCATATTTCCGTCCATCTCCAAATCTTTCTTCTCGACGCCAATCATTGATTATAGGAGGACGACCAGGACTTATCTTGTAATCACCACCATATTGCCTATTTTCTTGATCATATCCCGGACTTCTTCCACCAGGACTAGACCTGTCACTGTAACGATCCTCGTAAGGAGGGCTTTTAGGTCCTCCTTGATACGTCTCTGTCCTCTTGTTTTCATAGGAATCATCCTTGTCACCCTGTATAACAATGTACTAGTTAAATCAATTAAGCAAAGATGCATACCCAACATGGCAGACTAGACTATCCAAACAACATGCGTCTGAATGTGTCAGATTCAAAAAAAGAAATTTTCAGCTCCGATATGGCTACAAAGCAGCACTGGACCAGTCATCATTATTACTAAAAACAGGTGCTACCTATCATAAACATCGCAGCAAATTTTAAAAGAGAGAGAGAAGATAGCTGCCTTTTTTTATCTATAATAAACATTCACGTTGTCCAATCCTCTAAAAATATAAGAACTTTAAAAAAGGGATTTATTTTTATTCAAACATCTCCTTTCGCTTTTGTTTTGTCAACTTGCAATTTTTATTTTGAAAACAGATACCAATTACAAATAAATTGTGTGTTTTTTTTCTATATTTTTGTGTTTTTGCTTGTTTCTTTATTCAAAAAAGGGATTTTTTTTTGTGCAATTCATTAGTTTAATAACCAAGTTCATAAATCTATGAACCCCTAAAAGAATATTCAATAATTTTTATCTTATTTTTAATCAAGAATTTCGTTGTTTTTGTCAGTGCTCTGGTTTTCAGTTCTCTGTGTTTATATATTGTTTCCTACTACTTCTAAAATTCTTATTGAACTTGAGTCATGTATCAATGTCTCATGGGTTAAAATTGAATTCGGGATAGACTATCCTGTATCTGCTTAAAATGGTAAATCCAAAGAAAAACTTTGGTACCTTGGCTCTTGGAGGTTTATCATTGGTCCTTTCACCACTGAATCTTCTATCCACATAAACATGCTTGATGAAATCCCGGAGCCTGTCAACATTGCTGGCACCAGAATGCAAGTCAGAATAATGCAGTCTGCAATTAACAAAAGAGCTAACAAGAACATGCTTACCTGCTATCAGGCAAAGAATGACGTTGTGGATCCCATTCTTTAAAATAGATTTCTTTTGCACGCTGCAAATATTAGATATAATGAAAAACAACCTAAGAAATCTGATCATGACAGGCTCAAGATATCTCGAGCAAGCTTCAGCGCACAAAAAGTTCATACCTGATTTCCACCTTCCTGAAGTGCACTAACTTCTAGTGCAGTAAATTTGGCCATTGAAATTGATTTTACCCGATGTGTAAATTCTCGGCTAGAAATTAAAACAAAAAGCAGTTGAGAAGAAAGGAAACTGAACCAACATTGTGCTACGGCAGAATATTTAAACAAATTACAATTTGTATCAATCTGCCAAACAAAAAACAGACTTTTGTAGGTGTATAATTTATGAACTACAATCCATCAAAAACAGCATTACAGCAACACACAAAGAGAACAAGAAAAATTAATCAAGTATATATACAGACATTCCAGCTTCATTGCTAGTGGGGTGTAGAAAAGATCACGAGGAAAACATATAGAAAGCCTGTAAACTAAAGGCACATGGAAAACTTGAGTCCATCAAAGAGTATCTATTAAACAATCCTCAAAGCCAAATCATTATGATATCATTGAAATCAGAAAGGTTGTAAGTACTTACTGTATTCCGCTACAGTTAATGCATACAAACGTCCAGAAATTTGTGCACACATATTGTGGTCCCTAACAATGGAGAAAGAAAAAAGGTATCAATGAAACCACCTTTTCTCAAACATTAACATCAAATTCAACAATTTTCAAGAAAGGTCCAGAAGAATGCAATCAGAACAACAATATAAAAGTTGATAGAGATAACTGTCTCATATATCAAGGTCTAAAAACGATAGCCCAACAAAAACATTCTATCTATCTTATAATCAGATTTATCACCATTTGAGATTCCTTTTTTGCTTAGAATCCAGAGATTATTGATAGGTACGCATACGCTATCATCCACGACAACTTTAATGGGTAACAGCCATGACCTTAGATAAAATCTGGTCGCATCTACTGTTTCCCCACAACATCTTTATAATAATTATAGACTCATTTTACAAAATCTTGTCTATAGTAAAAAATAATGAAGGCATACTGCAGAACAAGCTTGTAGATAATTTGGAAGTTTCTTGATTAATAATAAAAATCCAAAAATGAAAATATTATTACTGAATAAAGCCCCACTTCAAAAGATTACAATATCTAACTCTAATACAATTTTCAATAATTGCAGTACGACAGTCAAATGAAACACTACTTCATATTGTTGGCATGCCATACACATCATACAATTTGTGCCACCCACTCTAGCATTTTCAAATACAATAAGAAATTGTGTCATGCATGTATCTGCCAACGGTTGGTCAGCAAAAAGCAAAAAGTTTTTTGCTATCATGTTTTCTCCACCATAACTTAAGGTGTGCAATGTTACGCAGACAGTCAAATGAACCTACAACTCATTGCCCAAATGCATTTCCATTTTGTTTCCATTAACCAGCAATCTATTTAAAGTGTCTTTCCCGTGATAACAGAGTTCAGGTGAATCTAAAATCAATGACCTTGGGCCACTCGCCCAATTTCGCTCCGAAATTCTTAGGGGTTTGAAGAGTAAGACAAATCTTTACGTCACCATTGAATGTAGATCATATTAATGTCCCTCACCTTAACTATACTTTGAATGTTTTAAATTGCTGTAGTATACATTCCACGACACAAAGTAAGAAAATTCTAGCACAAAGATCACCTAACAATAACTCAATCCGGCAATAATTATCAAGAGAGCGAGGGAAAAAAATCTTACCAAACTGTTACAGTTAATACATCTCCGATTCGGCGTAAGTTTGAGAAGACCTCGAATTATTCGTTCATTTTTCTCATCTTCCTTCAGTCGACTAGCCATCTTCACTTCTGTTGCACACATCACAGCATATACAACATAAACATCAATCCCTCACGAAATAAACAAAATCCAACTAAACAAATTCAGATTGCTCCAAAAGCCACAAAGCAACAAACTAAAACACTTTTCATGCTTTCATCCAAAATCACGATCATCTGCGTTAGCTCCGCATAACGTCTACAAAGTTCCAGAAAAAAAAAAACGAAAACTATAATCTAGAACATTCCATTCCTTAGGCAACAATTTTCTCAGCAACAGAACGGCGAAGAGTGCACAGAGGACGCATAAACAAACGATAATGCAAAAACAGTAGATCTGATAGTAGAGGACTAGGCTAGAATAGCAAAGCGTTCAAGTGAGCAACCTTGTGAAGTGAAAACTGTTTGAAAACCCTAAAAGTTGAAGAAAGAGAAACGATGCGGAGAGAAAAAGTAAATGAATGAAATGAGAAGTAGTAACCTGATTTTGCAGCAGAAGAAGAATCAGTTACGAGTATTGAACTTCAGCACCTTACAGCGCTAAAAGGAGAAAGAGAGAGCGAGCGAGCAAGAGAGAGATCTTTCAGAATTGAGAAATCAGTTACAGGTTTGTACAGAGCTGAGAGAGATTTGCGAAACAGCATGAAAAGAGAAGAAGCCGAGAGAACAGAGAGGAAAAAGGAAGAATTGATCGGAAAAAAAGTTTGTTATATTTTTTAAAGTTTATTTTTTATTTTTTAAGACAGCCTCCAGCTGTGTGCGGAGGTTGAATTTATTTTACGGTTTGTTTTTAATTTGTTAGAACAGTCTTCAGCATGGTCATACTTGGCGACTCTAAATTCCTTTACATGCTTGACCATCACACTCCTCTCGTTTTACAAATACATATAATATGATTTTTATTTTATTTTTTAAAAAAAGAAAAGAACAAAAACAATGTGTCGTGGATTTAGGAGATTTTCTTTCAACGTCATGTGATACAAACGTTGTTTCGATTGAATACATAGAAATCCTTAATGTTGCTAAATGTGAGTAAAATTGATTTTAAAATTAAGTTATTTTATGCTTGGTATTTTAGTTATAAAGTTATGTTAGACGTCAAACCTAGTATATTTTTTTTATTTAGTGTAAAAATGGTTTAATTCATAATTTAGAAGCAATTTCTTAATAAGAAACTAGATATATGAATATTTATTTAAAAGTAGGTTAATTAGTATCTTTAACGTGAGTCTAAAGATTTTAACAACAAATTGAACAATTATTTTGTCTTGGTGTTTATGAACGAAAATAGGTGAAAATAATTTCAATGCATACAATATTTGTATGTAGTGAACACGTGAAAATGCAACAATTTGCGCTTTTTATAGGCAGGTGTAGATACACACTTAATCTCTTTATGAATGTAGTTAATAGTTATTTTCAAGATTGTAAATTAGTCCTTACATTTGAAAGAGATAGATTGTGGTGATTGATGATGGGAGTAGGTACTCGACTTTATGTGCGAATCCTTATTATTCACTTTTAAAGTATACAAAACATGGTGGTGTATAAATTCTCTTAAAAATAATAATTAAACAATGTAAGATTTTACCTTTTAAAATATGACACAAAACTTACACCATTAAATTGAGTAACACGCAATTGGACTAAAAAAAATTAACTCAGTATAAGGAATGGCATAACTTAGAGACTGAGATGGGTAAAGAACATTGTTAACTATACATGTGTTAATGTAAAGGAGATAATCTAGAGCATGTCTTGAACAAATCTAAAAGAAATACTGGTAAGTTTCAATGGTGTAGAACCTATAAAAAAATAGTATATAGATAATGATTGTGGATTAAACAGAGTTATCAAAACAGATTCAATTAGTGAAATGGGTCTACTCAAGGAATCTAGAAGTAGATTATATTGAGATCTGAAATAGACAATCTAAACTAAAACTAAAAATAAAAATAAAATGTTTAAGTCGTTAAATTTGTCGCTCTCAGTAACTATCCATCTCCTTCTTCACATTCATATTTCTTCCTAATTGTGATTGAGAGGACTAGTCCAAGTCCTATAAAATTAACATTCTCTTGTACCTCTGAAAGTAAGATTTATTATAGTGCCTTCACAAATAAATTTAGACTGTCAATTATGGTATTTTTTTTTCTTTTCTATTCTATTGGTACAGATTCTTTTGTTGTTGAGAATAATGATGATATAAATATTTTACTATGTCATCTGAAATATTTGCTTATTCAAATATGAGTCTGAAAACAATAAAAGTATCTTTAAATATTAATGATAGGTTTGATAAATCTTTACAAAAATTTGTGTTTCATAATGGATTACTCATTTTATGTTTATTGGCGATGTAAAAAATATAAGACACTAATAATTCTATCTTAGATCTGGTGATAGAATTATTATTAACCAACATATATTCGAATTGTTAAAAACATATGTTTTACATTGTCTTTAAAAATTTTATAATTTTGTCCTTAAAAAATCTTTATGAAAGTAAATCACAATTTTATTTTTAAAAGATTCTTAGGAAAGTGAAAGGAAAAAATATATTTAAATCTTCTTATATATCCATTTTAATTTTCTAAACTATAGGGTTGCTTTTGTAATAAAAAATGCTTTTTAATCAAGGCTAATTTTAGTAGAAATTGATATAGAACTAAATTGAATCTTGAAAACAGTAGTTGGAAGGAAACGTGCATTGATCTAGGACTATTCGAATTTTCATGATTTGAGTGGATGACAGAAGTTGATCCGGTCTTCTCTTAATTTTAAAACAAATAGTAAAATCCGAACCGAATGAAGACATGATTCAAAAATTAAAATCCTCGAGTGAGTATGTTAAAAGCAAAGGACTAAAGAAATTATTATCAAGAAGCAAGTTAATAACTATCCTTATTGAACAAATTTTAGCTACAACTAGTTGTGATTAAAAATTTATTCTAGACGTCGTTTTGATAGCATTTCGTATAATTATTATACATAACGAATACAAGATTTATAATTAGAACTACAAAGTAATCATTGTTCATGAATTTAAAACACTCCTTCTGGCATTTTTTACAAGAAGAAAGTTAGATGTTTGACTTGATATTTGTTATAAGAACCAATGTAGAATCTCTCCTGCATTAATACGTTTTCCCTTGTCAGAAAAAAAAAAAACTTTTAATTCAGTAGTTTTTAATTTCAATCAATAATAAATGAAATACAACTTATATAACTAATTTTCTTAATCTTAATGTATTAGTTAGCTAGCCTTACTAAAAATATCACAATAATTATTATAAAAATCAAATAAAATTATCTGATGTGATCATTTGTAGTAGAATAACATTGTAAAAAATCTATATATTTTCAATTTGTTTTAATTAAAGGGACCTTTTTTTAACTATAGACGAATTTTATAAAAATCTATAAAATTTGACTTTTATTTCTAATAAATAAAAGTCAAATTTACGTATGAAACTGTAGGGATAATGTAAAACCTAAGCAGTATAATGTAAACGAAAAAATTAACAGCAACCACATAAGAATTTCAATAAACAGATAGGCTTAGAACTCATTTAACAAATTATTTAACAGGGAGATCTCGCGTACCTCAACGAATAGAACGACCTTACAAAAATTATGATACTACCAAATAATACAAGAAAATCTGAAAAATGATATTGCAAGCACTTCTATTTCCACAAAGGTGTGCTTGTATCTTTCCTATAACAATAAACAATGTACAAGGCCCGGTGCAAATTTTTTTTATCTAACCCACGGGCGAAAATGACTAACTTCAATATGCTCGAGTGTTTCCTTTTGACTGACAAACGACAGAAATTTCAACCATGTTTGTACAGGGTGCAACAAGTTCGTGCGTGGCCTAAAGAGTGCCAGCAGACAAAAACTTAAGATCATCCGAAAGGGTTTCCTCCTGCCAGAAAGGTGTTTGGGGTAACAGTTCCCTCAGTCGCCAACCTCCCAAATCCTTGATGCCTACATATTCAGTTATAAATCTTAAGGGTAACACCAATAAATTATCCCTTGCACATATTACTTCACAAGTAACAAATGAAACTCAATTCTCAGTAATCACTGCTAACACTTATAGCAGCCCAGTCAAGGAACAGGAGCCTATGAAACATGATGCTATGCTATAGTATGAGTGGCTATTTTTTGTATTCCAACACGGGACATTTTACGAATGATTAGACCAAAAGATTTTTCCATGAGAAAATAACTAACCAACGACAGCACACGCAAAAGGTAAATTTAAAAAGACTAGAGAATAATTAGTTACCTTGGCATTGGCATGTTAGTGACCATTTGTTGTCCCATGTATGCCCCTAAGATTTTAACATTGTTAAGGATACAGATAAAGGGCAAAATTGCCTTACATGGAGTAGCTGATTGCGGAAATAGTAATCGGATTACCTGGTCCCATTACGGGTGCAATAGTTTGTGCTTGAGGAGGCGGCACTAATGCATATGATGATGACGGATTCCAGGCAAGAGATGGATTACCCATATTTGAAGGGTGGATTTTAGCTGATGGCGTTACACTAGGCAGAGCACCTTGCAGAGATGACATGGAAGGAAACTGCAACCGAGGAACACCAACCAAAATGCATCACCCGCATGAGTAATTAATTATTGAATTGACTCAATGCAATACCAGAGAGAAAGAAAATAAAGACAAGACATTCATATGAGGCACCTCTAAGCGAGATGCAAACTTCAGATAGTAACGTAATTAATGTTAAAAAAACATTAGTTAATAACTCAATAGAGGACAAATCCAAACCACGTGAAGGACTCTAGAAGAGTCAATATACCAAATGAACAATGTTAAATATAATTGGTTTAATACAATATTCACATGTGACTTACACAAAATAGGACCAATAGAATATACTGTATCACTGTGAACATTAAGCACTAGTGTATCAATGAAAGTGACATACTGTTGGGACTTGAACTGGAGTAGGTTCGTTACTGGCGTCGAATGGATTTATTGACTTTGATGCTTGTGGAAAACTTGGCATGGGCTGTAACGATGGGAAGAGATTTATGAGATATGCGTCATACTATTGTACTAGCCAGGAGAAAAAGTTTAAAATTGACAGTTAATAAATTGAATTTTAACAATACCACTGCATTATTGTATTGAATTGGGATACCCATACTAGGTGGTAGACCGGTTTGCCAACCTGGGACTGGGGCAGGGAAGGATGGATATTTTACTGTGAATAGATCCTGCACAAATCACAACTATTTCACTAAGATAAACAGTAGATACACAAAATCAACTGCAGAATGTAGATGTTTCATGAAGCAAAAATATGAAGTGAAGAATACCTCTGGAAGCTCATTTCTTCCACTTGGTTTCATTTCAACTGCAGAAGGTTGTAAAACAACACTGGACATAGCCTCATTGGCAGGCTTTGGGACAAGGTGTGATGCATGGGGTATTGATGTGCTTGGATGCCCTTGTAGTGACGGTACAGATGGTACGGTCCAGGGCTGCAAGAAATTTCCCAGAAAGGGTAAACAAATACAACATCTGAATTGATAGACATAACATTTGAGACAATTATACAATAAGACGAACCTGATTATTCAAAGCTGCACCAACTGGTGGAGTGGCTTGTAGAATAGAAGGTTGACTTGCAGCAGCAGTGAACAAAGGTTGTTGTTGCTGATACTGCAAACTAGCCCACTGTCCTGCATTATTGAAAGTTGATGTCGCTGTCACTTCAAAAGATGTTACTGAAGCACTAGTAGGTGGGAATGTTGAGAAGCTGCTAGCAGTAAGAGTTGATCCCGTCAAAGGTCCTGCTAGGAAAAAAGAAGAATTGTAGACTGTTAACAATCTTGTCATTTACTTCCCGGGAATAGATGTTGCAACTGGGGATCACCTTGGGCTCGGGAAACCTGAGAAGGTAAAGATACTGGTACTGTCAATTGTGTCAGCACAGATTCAAGTGGATTTACGTTTGAAGGACCCTGAGGTGCATTTGCCTCAGGAGAAAAATCAAAAGAGGCCCAATTATTATCATTGGAATATGCAAGCATCCCAACTTCAGCAACAGTAGTTTGTTGGGCTTGAGTAATTGCTGGAGTAACAGCTGGTTCAGGATCATCATCAAAATCAATAAGGCTCTTAATAGTCTCAGGCTTAACTTCTGTCCGGGTTACATCGCTGGATGCTAAGCTACTGGAAGATGCAGTTCTCTGCAATTACAATAATCAATTATGATAATTTATTTTTGTAGAAAATCAATTTTGGCAAGCTTAAAAGGGGAGATCGTCCCATAAAATTCATAGTAAAAAAATGTAAATATTGAACCACATCACATGCATATATAATAAGAGAACAAAAAAAGAATATGTTCACGTTCATGCTTATTGTCACTTCCATGTTCTCTTGATGCTTACAGAGCATTGCTCATCTTTTTTTATAAAAAAAAAGAGAAAGATATTGACCTAAATCAAATTCCTTTCCATCCTCCTGCTATTTATTTACCTCACAACCCCTCTATCCCCTTCTACTAACTAACTATTATAACCATGCCAACAGTCCTAACTCCCAACACAAACCCTTGGAGCATACAAAGATCATCATTAGCAATAACTTTACCTGTGCAAATGTTGAGCCATTAGCAGCCTGTACACCGTTTGTTTTGGGTGGTTCACTAATTCGAAGAGGTACTACATTTTCTCCCAAGATTTCTCTAACAGGTCGGACCACAGGAGGGCTGGAAGAATCTGGATCCTTGGTATGATCAGGAGAATGGCTTTCCTTATGATTTCCATCAGATATTCTCTGATCATCATATTTTCGTCGATCGCCAAACCTTTCTTCTCGATGCCAGTCGTTTAGTATAGGAGGACGACCAGGACTTATCTTGTAATCAACATATTGCCTATTTTCTTGATCATATCCAGGACTTCTTCCACCAGGACTAGACCTATCACTGTAATGGTCCTCATATGGAGGGCTTTTCGGCCCACCCTGATACATCTCTGTCTTCTTGTTTTCATAGAAATCATCCTTGTCACCCTGTATAACAATGTACTAGTTAAATCAATTAAGTACAGACAGAACATGGAACACTAACAACATGGGTCCATATGTTTCTCATACAAAGAAATTTTCAGACCTAACAGGGCTTCAACACAGCAGTACGAGACCGTTTATCATTATTATTACAAAAGGGTGGAACCAATTTTAACCTTGTAAGCTAATTTAGAGAGAGAGAGAGAGAGAGAGAGAGAGAGAGAAGGTAGCAGCGATATTGTCAGATATTGAGCACCCAATTTAACTGACATACATGCGTATGTGTGTGAACATATATACTGTTTCCTACTACTTTTAAAATTTGGTGTTGAATTTATATCATTTATGTGTGTTTCTTATGGCAAATCGAACTCACAAGTCGTGATAAACTATTTTGTATCTACTTAAAATGATAAATCCAAAGAAAACAAATGCTTTAGCACCTTTACTCTTGGAGGTTTATCATTGGTCTTCTCACCGCTGAATCTTCTATCGATATAAACATGCTTGATGAAATGCCGGAGCCTATCAACATGGCTGGCACCAGAATGCAAATTAGAATAATGCAGTCTGCAATTACCACAAGAGCTAACAAGCAAATGTTTACCTGCTATCAGGAAAAGAATGACGTTGTGGGTCCCATTCTTTAAAATAAATTTCTTTTGCACGCTGCAAAAATTAGATATAATGGAAAACCACATAATAAATTGTAACATGAGAGACTCAAGATATCAAAAGCAAGTTTTATCACAAAAACACATTCACACCTGATTTCCACCTTCTTGAAGTGCACTAACTTCTTGTGCAGTAAATTTGGCCATTGAAATTGATTTCACCCGATGTGTAAATTCTCGGCTGGAAATTAAAACAAAAGGCATTTGTGAGGAAAGAAAACTGAACTAACATTGTCCTATCTCTTCTACGACAGAATATTTAAACAAATTACAGTTTGGATAAAACTGCCAATGAAAAATCATACTTTTGTAGGTGTACAATTTACAAAACTACTATCCATCAAAAACAACAATATTCAGAAAGAATAAGAAACAAACATTATGTATATACAGAGATTTCCAGCTTCATTGTCACTGGAGTAGAAGAAATATCAAGAGGAAAATATATAGAAAGTCAGTAAACTAGAGGCACATGGCAAAACCCAAGTCCATTGTGCAGACCAATACTAGTCATCAGTACTGTGGGTTTGCGAAGCACCTTTAAGTATATCTACTTAACAATCTTTAAAGACAACGCATTTTGACAACACTATAAGCAAAAAAGGTTGCAAGTACTTACTGTATTCCGCTACAGTTAGTGCATACAAACGTCCAGAAATTCGTGCACACATATTGTGGACCCTAACAACGGAGAAAGAAAAAGGGTTCAATGAAACCAACTTTTCTCAAATACAAACAACAAATTCAACGAGAAAGGTTCAAAAAAATGAAAAAAAAAAAAAAAACACTCTAAAAGTTGGTAGAGATTACTGGCTCTTAATTAAAAATCTAAAAAGACAATTCAGATGCCCAACAAAAGCATCCTATCTTATATCCAAATTTATCCATTCATCTAAGGCTCCTTTGTTGCATGAAACCAGAGAATATAGATAGGTACTGCATACTGCTGTCATCCCAACAATTTTAATGGGCTACAACCATGATCGTAGAATGAAGGCATGCGGCAAAACAAGCTTATAAATTATTTGAAAGTTCCTAGATTAATAATTGAAAATCATAAAATGAAAGCAATATTACCCGAATAAAAGCTGACTTTAAACGATTAAAACATCTAACTCAACTGTTATTTTTAATAATTGACGGTAGAAAGTTAAGAGAAAGACTCCTTCGTATTATTGCCATTCCATACACCAGAATAATTTGGGACATCCACTACAGCATTTTTCAAATACAACTAGAAATTGCACGGCATGCATATATCTGCTAACTGTTGTCCAGCAAAAAGAAAAAATATTTTACTCCCATGATTTCTCCAACATATTGTCAAGTGTGCAATGATTTGCAAATAGTTAAACAAACCAACAATTCCTTACTGCAATGCATTCCTTCTGTCACACCATTTTGTTTCCATTAACTAGCAATCTATTTAAAATGACTTTCCCGCGATAACAAAGCCCATGTCAACCTAACATTAATGACCTTGGGCCACTCATCCAATTTCAAACGTACCAAAATTACACACAGACATCTTAGGTGTTTGAAGAGTAAGTCATTACTCACATTACATTGAAGGTAAAACATATCAATGTCCCTCACCTTGACTACAATTTCAATGTTTTAAACTGATGTTGTATACATTCAGTGGTGTACATAGTAGGAAAACTCGCTAGCACAAAGAGCACCTAACAATAACTCAATCCGTAATTTCAGAACAAGTTTAATTATCAAGAGAGGGAGGAAAAAAACCTACCAGACTGTTACAGTTAATACATCTTCGATTCGGCGTAAGTTTGAGAAGACCTCGAATTATTCGTTCATTTTTCTCATCTTCCTTCGCTCGACTAGCCATCTTCACTTCTGTTGCACACATCAGAGCATATACGACATAAACATCAATTACTCACGAAAATAAAAAAAATCCAATTAAGCAAACTCTGCTTGCTCCAAAGGCTACAAAGCAAAACAGACTAAAAACTTTTCATGTTTTCATCCAAAATGAAGATCATCCGCGTTAGCTCCGCATAACGCGGCTAGAATGTTCCAGAACTAAAACGAAAACAATAATCAAGAACATTCCGTTCCTTAGGCAACAATTTTCGCAGCAACGGAACGGCGAAGAGTGCAAAGACGACGCAAAAAGAAACGACAATGAGAAAACAGTAGATCTGGTAGTAGAGGACTAGGCTAGAATAGCAAAGCGTTCAAGTGAGCAACCTTGTGTAGTGAAAACTGTTTGAAAACCTGAACAGTTGAAGAAAGAGGAACGCTAACGAGAGAAAAAGGAAATGAGAAGTAGTAACCTGATTTTGCAGCAGAAGAAGAATCAGTTATGAGTCTTCAACTTCAGCACCTTACAGCGCTCAAAGGAGAAAGAGAGAGCGAGCGAGCAAGAGAGAGATCTTTCTGAATTAAGAAATCAGTTACAGGTTTGTACAGAGTCGGGGGAGATTAGCGTAACAGCATGAAAAGAGAAGAAAGGGAGAGGACAGAGAGGAAAGGAAGGATTGATCGAAAAAAAAAAAGTTTATTATATTTCGCAAATTTTTTTAGTACAGCCTCCAGCTGTATACGGAGGATGATTTTATTTTACGGTCTGATTCTAATTTATTAGAACAGTCTCCAGCTTTGGTCGTACATGAGGACTCCAAATTCTATATATAGCATTCTTGACTATTATATTACTCCTTTTTTTTTAAATAGAAAAAACACTAAAAAGGAAAATAAAATAATTAACACAAGTAATATAACACAACGAAAATATGTATAATTTTTTTTCTGGCCTCATCTACAACAAACATTTCATTTGATGGTAAAATTGATTTTGAAAATATGTATATTATGTGTGAATATTTTTGTGGGTGACTGAAAAGGTTCGAAATTATACGAATTATGTGTCTAATTCGTATACATACAGCTTGTGATATTCCTTGTCTAAATTCAACTAAAGTTTTGAAACTTCCTTCCAATCCTCGTCCAATAAGGGTTTCAGAAAGTTTTAGACCCATGTGTAGTTGATTTTGAAATTCAAGAGAAGGCGTACTCTGAAAAAATCAAATAGCTTGATTGTGAGTTCAACCTTTTAAAATTAGAAAGAAAAGTGTGTTTAGAAGATTTACTTTCTTTTGTGAAAAATATTTTGTTTTGACTTTGAATAAACAAAGTGATGGTGTGCCCAAATTGCTCCTATAGTTGCATCCCAGATTATTTTCTTTTCTGCCTAACAACATATTTTTTGATGGAGACTATTTTTCCCCGAAGATAATTTTACTCCAAACATTAGTTGAATCATAAGTATCGGAGTCTAAATATTTGACATTACTATATATTTAAAACTAACTGATACTTAAATTAAAAATAAATAATGCATAAGTTTATTTCTGCTTTTAATGATTTTATTCTCTGTTTGAAAACATAATTCCTTAATTTTTCTTGTCTGTTATTTCTTGTGAAGCCTCTACCTTCATTTATTTTTCAACTTAGAGATCAAGATAATTAAATGTTATTTTTAAGTAGTTAGGTGTGTCTTATTAAAAAAAATAATAGGAAATCTGGCTTTGGAACATGAAATTGTGCACCATGAGGTAAAGTTCAACCCATGGGTAAAATCTGATCTTAAAAATATCAACTTCTGGTATATCAATCTTTTTACCTCGCTAGCTCAAGACTGGTTGAAAGAATTAGGTTCATCACGAAAAAACTTCTAAATTTTACACAGTGAACAGTGACGTGGAAAGTAATATTTTACTGCTACTTTGACATGTAATAATGAAAGTTTAATTAATGGGATAATAACCACTTCGATACAAGGATGTAAATTTTGTATCACTTTAAAAAAAAGTGACAATTATAATCCAAATTTTGAAAAAGTGATTTAATTAGATCATTTGTAAATATAAATTATTAATGTTATTAATGGTGTGTCGGTCTATAGTTTTTTTACTTTTTAAATCTTTCTAAATTTTTAATATTTTTTTACAAAAAAAGAAAATATCGATCCAGTAAATGGTGTGAACGCGGCATTTTTAGTGTCATATGACAATGCAATTTCACGTGTTATTTTAATTTAGTCTTTATATATGTCTTATTGATTCAATTTAGTCCCTCGTATATGTCTTATTAATTCAAAACATATCATTTTATATTTAACATATCTTCTTATCACCATATGGATCATAAAACCATTAATTGATCACCCTAATTGACCTATCAACGAAACCACTTTTCTAATAAACCACATTACTTGACTAAGATGACAAAAATACTTGTGCATGCGGATATTTAAGAAAAAAAGTTCAAAGCGGATAGTTGATACCTACATATAACAGATATTTTAACAGTCATTCATGAACAGATTGAATACAAATATCATACCCATAGGTATCCGTTATAAAAAAAGAATCTATATTTTATTAATTAAAATTAAAGTTATATTTATATTTATATTTTATTGGATTAAATTAATTATTATTAAAAATTAAATTTATATTTATTTTATTTTCATTTAAATTTTATTATAAAAATTTATAAGCATGTCTGATGCAACCACTGAAATTATTACTTACCTAATGAACCCATTTCAATAACCATTTTTAGGGAATATCTCTTAAAAGTAAGAAGAAAAAAAAAGTAATTGAAAAGAAACTCAACGAAAAATCAAACAAAAAGAATCGCCGGATTCTTCCATTGTGTTTCCGGGACCATGTGTAATGTTCAATGCATAATATGCTTTCATTTCAGCTTTCTTTTCTCCAGCGATGAACAATAAAACTAAAGGAATTTTAATCAATAATACCATATCCCTCTTCGTCGCATACAAATATTCAAAACAATTATAAGCTTCTTTCCTGTCGTTTACTACAGTACCACTATGGCTGTCCGTACAAAACAACAACGCAACCATAACTTGCAAACTTTATTTAAGTTATAATTATGCAATATCTTTTACTTCATTTTTTAGTCCAAGGAATAGAAAATTATGCATCCTTTAGCATAATTAATTGAAATTCAAAAGATTGTCACATCTTTTCTTTATTATATTACTTATTACTATGAATTATTAATTTTTTGAAATAATTTTTATTATATATAATTAAATTATAACAAAAAACTGAAAAATATTAACACATAATATCAAATTCATTTATTTAAATACTAATTACTAATTTCGCTTACAAGAATTTAACTTAATGATTTTAATTAACTTTGGTAATTAAAACGTTGTTTATAAAATAATAACGCGTTCAAAAACTAATTTACTCTAAGTTAAGTTATTTCAGAAGAACCTTTTTCATTTTTTAACCCATTAAACTTCTCTAATTTCCAACAGTAGTGTATTCTCTAACAGTAGTATTTTTTTCAAAACTTCTTCTTTCTTTTAATTTTTTTTCTCTATAATGTCACTTCAATACTCTCAAAACAAATCAATAAATATAATGCTTTTTATCCAAATTACTTTACATTGAGTAAAAATAGTTAATCACACGTACAGCGTACAATTTATTGTTTTAAAATGCATTTCAAACTTAGTTTTTTTTTTTATCTTTTTCATTATTTAATAACTTATTACCAAATAATAATAAAATATTTAATTAACTTTTATTATTTAAAATCTACGTGATACGGAAATAATTTATAACAAGTAAAAAATATTAACAAATAATTTATTAAATTTACTTTTTTACATTATCTAATAAACTAAAATATTAAACAAAATAATTAACATCAAATAAATTTACATCAAAATATTTTGACGGTATGGGTATATGTACCACTACTCTACAGAGTACCCGATGAGAACAGAAAATTTCGAATTCTTTGAATGGCAGAAACACCGACACTAATCGAAAAACCCAGACTAATAAACCCTGAACCATTTTACAGACTTTTTTTTTCTTTTTCTTTTTTCTTTTTTCATTAGTTTTTACGGTTTGCCACAGGGGACGGAGTTTCAGCGCTGCGGTGCACTGTACGAAGGGTGGAAGCGAGCGATTACGATGAAGACGGGATTCCATCGGTGGAGTTCTGATGATCAAAGAAACGTAAGTGATGATTAATTGGACGGTCTTGATGAGCGCAAAGTAGGAGTTATCATTGATGAGCAACGAGGTTTTCGTGGCTCGGTCTCTTTCGAAGTTGCCTTGCCGCTTATACCAAGTAATTCTTTTCCACTTTCTTGTCCCGTTTTCTGGGTTAGAATTTTAAAAATCTTTTATGGTGTATTGTTTACCCGTTACTACAATTTTGGGTTTGTGAAGCGTTCATTCTCAAACACTGGTAGCTCTTCCTGAACAAAGGAGCTATCTTCTGCGCCTTTTAGTTTCTTTGCCCATGCTTTTTTCTCACTTGTTCTTCGCCATAGCAATCACAGAATTTATAGTTCCAAAGTGCCCATGATTCTCTATTTCTAATCCTTTTTACATTATTTTTGTCAGCTTGTATTGTTCTTTTCTTCTTCTGCAACCTATCAAATCAACTTATTCATATCTTGACGATGACAAAAGAATTCCTCTACCACCGCATTATTGTGTTGTTGAATAAAGTCAAATCATATTCACAATTCAGACTACTTTACCACTATCCAGTCAACAATTGACCTTACGTCCTGATAATCAAGGCGTGTGTTTGTTTTTCTTATTTCCCACTTCCCAGTGCCGTTCAACATGAATCCGTCACTCACTTAATATGGGTATCAGCGGAGATTAATGAAAAAACAAACACTAATATCATCAATTTTTATCTAAATCTTTGGCTGTGTTGACAATAAGTCTTTCTGAAAATACACTCTAATATTATGTCAAATACTTTGAGTAGTACAACCCTTTGTCTTGGGCCTTCAACCATATGCATTAACCACAACAATTACCAAATCAACCACTAACTACTACCGAAACATAATTAATGACCTCTATTACCAGACTTAATTAATATTAAGAATCACTCTTAACCTTTGCAATCGCCCAACTAATTATAACAAAACATTAAATACCACACTTGAAGCACTCAAAGCCTAAGTTGCTTGACCGACCTCCTCTCCGTTGACCTTTTCCGCACCAATTTTGTTGAAGATGGTTTCGAAGAATCGGTCAACACCACAAATTGCTTGAATGTCAGTTGAAAGCATTGAAAGAAGTGTGTTTGAAGGACAAGACAGCCTTATACATCTTGTACCAAGTTATGAATGAGTTCGACTTTGAAAAGATTGCAAAGCATTGAAAGAAGTGTGTTTGAAGGACAAGACAGCCTTATACATCTTGTACCAAGTTATGAATGAGTTCGACTTTGAAAAGATTGCAAGTGCAAAATCTTCAAGAGAAGCGTGAGACATTCTGGAAAAGGCATATAAGGGGAATGATCGTTTGAAGCAGGTTTGACTTCAAACTCTCAAGGGAGAGTTGGAGAGCATGAGGATGGAGGAGACTGAAGGAGTAGCCGAGTACATCTCTCAGATTAAAACAATGACAAACCAGCTCTGTAGAAACGGAGAAAAATTGCCAACTAGTCGAGTAGTGAAAAAAATCTTAAGGTCGTTAACTGACAACTTTAAGAATATAGTATGCTATTGAAGAGTCCAAGGACTTGTCAATGCTCTATGTTGAAGAACTTGCCAGGTCACTTGAGGTGCAAATTGGGTAAGTGTTTCAGTTGTGGTAAGGTTGGGCATTTCGCAAAAGATTGTCGATCTGAAAATAACAGAGAAGAGACAATCAATCTCATCGAAGAAGTTGAAGAAGCGATTTTGTTCATGGTGGGATGTAACGTGGGGGTAGAGCACAAGCAAGTGGAGAATTTGGTAAGAAGGTTGAGTATCACAAGAGAGTCAAGTAGCGTAGATAGGTCGATAAGACATGCACATAGCCCAGACAACTTGATGGGGTGCCTAGATAACTTATAAAGCTTGGTAGAGAGTGTGGAGATCTCAAATAGCCCGAAAAGGGACATGGAGAGCTCAATGGAGCAAATGAACATTTCAGAGAGTTCAGTGAGATGTCTAAATAGCTCAGCATGGAGTGTTGATAGCTTGGAGTTTGAAGAAGAGCTTGTTATTCAAAGGTTAGAGATTGCAAAAAGAGACTTGCAACATGGAATCAAAATGGAGGTTAGCGGCAATGCAATTTTGCAAGCAAACTTAGAGAGAAAGAAGCAAGTTTTGCATAAAAGGCGCTTGGAACTTGAAACATTGCAAGAACACTTATGTGTTTGAGCGGAACAATACATGGGAGCACGACCTATTGATAAAAACTCGGGTAAGAACAGGTCAGTTACTGAGATAGCAAAGAATCCAATAAGTAACAAGTCAACCACAATGAAAGTGAGTTACAGTCAGCTACAGAGAAGAATCAGACTATTAATGAAAGGAGCAAGCACGGTGTGGAGTGCACGTGGCAAAGCTTGGAAGAAGGATGAAAGACAAAAGAAACATTTAAGTTTACAGGGAGATTTTGTTAGGTAACTTAAATACGGTTAGTTGTATTTAATGTTTTGTTATAATTAGTTAGGGGATTGCAAAGGTTTGGAGTGATTCTTAGTATTAATTAAGTCTAGCAATAGAGGTTTTAAAAAATGTTTTGATAGCAGTTAGTAGTTGAGTTGGTAGTGGTTGAATTGGTAATAGTTGTGTTTAATGCATGTGATTGAAGGGCTATGTTGGTTCTTCTTTTAATGTAACCTTATGGTGTTGTTATGATCATGCTTCTAGCATGGCACCGACGGATATGTTCCTCAGTCTCAACTATGTTCTAGAAATTGTGGGAAGGTATGTCTCCAAAACTTTTGTTTCAGTTTCTTTTGTGATCTAATTATCTGTTTTTTTACCCTGTAGATGTATTTTTGACTTGTTGCACTTGGAATGTAATTTTTCCTCCGATAAATTGGAATTTGAGCAAGTATATGACAAAGTAACCAGTGTCAGCAGGTAAACTATTGGGCATGCCTTATTAATTAAACTAACCTCTAGAAATTATATTAATTTGTATACTAGAAGAACATTAGCATTAGGCCGTGAGGGATTACGAGATGAAAGATTCGTGAAGTTTGGGGGAAAAATAAGCTCGGAAGCTAATGAAATATTTCATTGAGAACATAGAGTGTATTTGAATAAACATCTTAATCAACCATTTATCTAACAAGCTTTTATTTCATGATAGATTATTTCAAAAAATTTACCATGAAACTGAAGTAATAAGTTTAAAAGATATTATTTCTGGGAATTCTACCAAGAAACTTGCTATAATATAAGCTAAAAGCATCATAATATAAATGTTTACTTGACTATATATACAAGATGAGCGAGCAATGTAAATTTATATTACAAATTTAAAAATCACATTCAAAATTCAACACTGTTTCAATGCAGCTAAAGAAGCCAATATCTATGAAACATGAACACATCTCCTATTTGAAGTGTCACGGACACTTTTTTACATTTGACTGAGAACACCAACACTTGCTAGACCCTTCTTATTAAGTGTTTAACTAAGATAATTGCTTATCAATTAGATGACTGAACCGACATCTTGTATAACTAAGACACTTGAGCTGATATACTTTCACAAGTCCTCCTCCTAATACTACTAATACTAGTGTCATCAACTAATTTCTCTAATTTTAGAATAGTCAACTAAAAATATAATGGACAACATTAAAAAATAAGGCCTCTCATTTTTTAGACTTGTTATCATAGAAAAATTATTTTAAGTTAGTTTAAGAATTTGAATAAGAACTAATTTAAACAAAGATTTTTATTTTCTTTTGTTAAAATAGTCATTCACAATTGGATGACTAGACTGTAATGGTTATCAGTAGTTTAGTGATTTACTGTAGCTGTTGACAGGAGCTAAACAGAAACTCTAAGATGGTTGAGCTTGGTGGGGGAGTATCGTTAGCAAATAGCAACCCTCCAAATGGATTGAACATAGAGGGTAGGACCTGAACCATTTGTTACTGACAGTGAAGTTAACGAGTCAGTTTCTGTTACTATTTGGTGACTGATAATTAGTGCGAATATCTTGAACTGAAATTATTAGAGAGAAGGAAAGGGGTAGAATAACATTGTATAAAGGAGAGGGAGGAACATAGTAAGACAGATTGTCAGAAGTTAGTAGTGAGGCCAGGGTTCTCTCTAATCCTTGGAACTGACACAGTTTTCTTCTGTAATTTTCATCCTATTTCTAGGACCTGTTATTACCAATCTGATTTACCCCGAGATAAAGTTTCTTTCTGATAAACGGAGAATGGTATATTGATTGACCATTCTATTTAAACATATAATCAAGTAATAATTTTCTTTAATTCATCTGTTATTCATTGATATGATTATAATACAACTTCCAATCAGTTCTATTGGTTATCAGATATAATTTTTCCATACTTAATATTCGCTTCTAAACGGACTAATGATTAATGTTTGGTGGTTGAAATGTGTTTATAATGCAGTACAATTTTTGGCCCCCATTTCATGCAGTACTCTCTGAAGGATGATTATTTGTACAAAATCTGAAAGATACAAATGTTGTGTGGAAACAAACAAGCTATATTTAACGTATGTTGCTGGTACTTCAGAAACTTTTCCGCCTTTTTCGGTAAAATGATCTTCGTTATTTTTTGTGGTTCGTTGTAGATGCAGGGTAAAACTTCAAGCAGTAATAATTCCGTTTCACTCTGTCAATTTTTTTGGTATTTGATAAAGGGGACATTGATGCAAGGATACTTTAACTTAGGCCACGTATTTGTATTGATACTTATTAATGAAGTATTTAATTTATAAATTTGTAGTGCATTACAAGAAAATATTTGACTAATGACTAATTTTAATGACAAAAAATAATTAGTCAGTGTATAGTGACTAATTTAGGTATCAACTTATAAATTACAAATTATTGACAACTAAAATAGTTTTAAAAAGTTATAATTGGTATAATTAAAATAGTTTTTATTATGAATTGGGTTCTAGATTAGTCACTAACATTAGTTACCAAGGTGTTGACTATCAAAATAATAAATTTCTAAATTGGTTAATAACATTAGTTATCAAGATTTTGATTAACAAAATAATTTATCTCTAAATTGGTTTGTAATTAGGAAATTAGTCTTTAACATATTTCTGGTTATTAAAATGGATCATTATTTATAAGTTTTTTTTTTATAGTAGTACTTTTATAATGATAATAATTAATATTTTTATGTTGACAACTTTAATATATATACTTTTATTTTGGATTCAGACAATAACAATTAGATATTTATTATGTTTTTAAGAATTATTATATACTTTTCGATATTCATATATCATGTATCGTATTTTATTATTTTTAAAATAAATATATATCATGTATCGTATTTTATTATTTTTAAAATAAATATATTGATGTATTAAAAACGTGTTATATTTAATACTCGTATCGTATTTTTACATCATAGAGAAATACCGATGTTTTTAAGATTTTTCTTTTGTTTAGTCCATAATAGTTATCTTTAATGAAAAGCTATTCATTTGAAGGAAAATGATGAATAATCACCCGTTTGTTTTAATGGTTTTATTGAACATAACTTTGAAGAATAAAGTATAAAGTATATCTTGAATCACTTCAGTCATTTGTGAAGTTACATGTTTAGTATGCATGAAAAATAAATTAAATCACTTTTACTAATGAACATCACCACACCGTTAAATTAAATGAAAAAGCTTACCCCCTTAATCTCTTACGATAAATTCTGTACTTACTGCAATACTTTGGACGCTAGTTGTTTATGGTACGTCGGGTGTTTTTTTTTTTTTTTTCATTTTTAATGCACGGGAATAAAAAAATATAGCTCAAAATGTACAGTCTGGAAAAAAAATTACTATACTTTTTTAAGTACTTAATCTATATACAAGACTCTATGGCTTAAAATCATATTCATAGCTACCAAAAAAAAATAGTAGTTACTATGTTATTTATAATAGTTGTTTAAGGTTTTTCATTCAAACTAAGAAAGATATTTACTTTTCTTTTTTAATTTTATGTGATTTGTCTATTATACCCGTTTCAATTTTCTTATTTTAATGTGTATCTATATATGTTATTTTTTTTCTCCATTATCAAAGTTAAATTTCTCTATCTTCTTCAAATTTTAATACACTTATCAATAAAATTTTCACACCCAAAATATTTTTGAAGACATGCCACCATATATACATATACACTTAATAGTTTACTACGGTCAGCTTATTAATATTAAATTATTAAATGTTTTTCGAACTATAAAAGGAAACGTGTTTACTTGTTTCAAAATATTTGTATTTTAGGTACTTCCATATGTATGAAGATTTGAAACATGAATAAATTCGTTTGATTTTAAGAGCATAAATATGTTTATTTTTGAAATATTTCTTACCTAGTTAAATATGAAGAAATTAGAAATTAATATATTTTTTATAAATTAAGTACCTAATCATAAAAAATATTTTAAAATAAAATTAAGGCAGAATTATTCTATCACCAAATATTATATCGAACTTTTTTTTTCCTAAAAGGGCGCGTCTATTATTTGGGAAATAGAACAATTAGATTTTGTGTCCACAAGACAATATTCCATTCCAGACAAGCTTGATAAACAAAAAGGCATAATTATTGAGACAGATGAATTAATTGAATTTTGAATTTCGGATGATATATCTTTTGATATTTTATTTCTTTGTAACTCTCTCAATTTTTTTTTTTTCTGTTCGATGAAATATCATAGTCGCCTATAATGAATTTTGAATACTTAATGCGGTGTAGGGTATTAGCATTGGTAGCGTGAAGAACGGATTTTGCTTGTGGATGTCACTACAATCTACAATGGTGGAAGTGCGAATTTAAGAGAACCGTAAGTAGTGACAAACAGGTTCAGTCGGTGTCTCAGAGCAGCAAGAAACAATTAGAAAAATTTTGATCGACATCACTTTTTTATCTATAATTTTCAACTTTTAACTCACATCTTTTATTTTGTGACGCAATTTTTTTATAAACCATTGATTAATATACTATTATATATTTTTTTTTAAATTAATAATTTATACTAAATCATATCAAAAAATAAAAGATGAGAATAAAAAACGAGAATCATAATATATAATTTTCATAAATTATAATATTAAGCGACACCCCACTTTATTTCATTTTTAACAAAATTATTACAATCTTCTCATCATAGATATATTTATACATATACACATACCTATTCATTTATAATGATAAAATTTACAAACAAATGACGTTATAGGAAGTTTTGCATTTAATATGGTAACAAGTTTCCAAAAGCAATTAACGACTACAACCTGCTCTGCTCCTTTCACGTACAAAACTCTGGCTGTTTGCTTTGCGTAGAGCCAGCATTAGGTGAAGTCGCTTCGGTAAGGTTTAGATGCACACATATAAAGTTTTCACTATAGTTCAAACTATATAATATATTTGTAAAAAAAAAACATGCTTCTCGTATAATTATTTGTAGAGTTGCTTTCACATCTATCGTAAACTGTGTTTGGAATCACCGAATAAAGAAAGATAAACTACGTAGAGAAAACAAACTACAATATTTTCCAGTTTCAAATTTCATATCATGAGAAAGAAAATAACCGTGCATGTTGATGAGTCCACGTTGGATTTCTATGATTCAATCATCCAATTAGGTACATGTTATTATCATGCGGGATATTGTATTTGAAATATCGTTTATTTTTTAAATTTTGTCACAATTTTACTTTTAAAGAACATCTTGAAAGGTTGAATTAAGAAAAAAATGTATTTAAATTTATTTTAGTTCTAACTTTAAATGAGTTCCTAATTGAGGTTTAAAAAAAATGAGAGTTCATATTTGAAGACACTTTTTTTATTTTCCTTAGTTGAGGGGTTAAAAAGGAACTGAGGGTTATTTTTTGAAACATTCTCTTCGAGAATAAGAATTTGTCTTTGTAAGCTTATTTTTATTTTCACATACTTGAGTATCAAACATATAAACATATAATTAGGACAATAACTAGATTGTGTTTCCATCTCTATTTAAATTATTTTATGTGACATATTAGAGGTAATAAGGAGTTATTTTCATTCATTTTTGTTTGGAAAAACAAATCAAGTTAAGTTAAACCGTAAACACAAAAAATCGAACTAGAAATTCAACCATCTTATCATAGGTCATGTTGACCTGTCACTTTTTTGTTTTTTAATTTCATTATGACTAATAATTAAAATTTAATTTGTTAGTAAAATTAATGATTTAAATTATAATAATATTATATATTTATATTTTTAGAACAAATTTAATAAAAAAATTAATCTTTTTAATTATTTAAATTTAAATTTTTAATTAAAAAAATGATCAATGAATAAAAAACCAATTGACCTACAAATTTGTCAAGACGCAATTGGACAAAAGCAATTTACAGGTTGAAAATTCTAATTGAGTCCATCTTATTATCTGGTGTTGGAAGATTAGTCAATGAGTCAGAATTCATTTTGACACTCCTAATATTCATAATATTTTCGCAATGAAAATAAATTTCACATCATCTTTAGTTTAAAATTTTAAAATAATAAATTTGTAAATTATTTTCTTATATATTACTCAATTTTATTATTTTTATTTCATATAAAACTTAAATACATACTTCAATTTTTAAATTAAAACAACCATGAAACACTTCCGGGTGTAGTAGTAGTGGTAAGTGTTAACTTCATATGATGTAAAAAGCACCACACATTTGTATAACTCTACTTTACTGTTAAAGAAGGAAATTAAGCTCATGTGATGTGACTGACACACGCTCCATAAGAGTGTGTTTTCTCTTAGCCTTGTCAAATTCCTCAATCTGCTCCATTTTTGAAAGGATCCACTGTCACATGGACCAACCTGTAGAAATAAAGTACCCTTTATTTAACACAATAATTCACAAACCCCTCTCAGCTCATAGTCTCCAATAATGCAAGGTACACTGTCCCATTTTGCACTATTATATTCAACGTATAGACAAACACGTCAACATGCTCAGCTTCATTCATGTCTCACTCCATCACTCTCACTTATTCTATATCATTTTTTACCCTTTGCACTCATCGATATAATTAAAAACTCATCTACTCACATAGTTTAGAATGTTAATTAAGCATGCATGCCTCATCCCAATCAATCATATTTATTCCAATTCTTTATATAATATATAAGCTATTACAGTGTAGAATGATGTCAATCAAGCATTGTGCACAGTGTTTCTATATAATGCTCAAAACTTAAAAGAATTCCCTGTTATGCCGTCTTGCCATGCGTTTTCTTGTCCTTAGTGTTCAATTTGCGTAACAGTTGTATTACCAAATATGCCTCCACTTTGTTCCTTTATGTTTGACCTCTTTACCAAGCTTATACTTCATTAATTTGGATGTAACACTTATCCACATCGATCTATAATTGTGTATATATAACATATATACATACTCTTTTCCTCCAGCTTCTGCTAAGTCACATCACATTCTCATATAAAGTTTGTCACTTCCACTTCCCTTCCTTTCATCACTGTTTCTTTTCTTATGAATCATGTCTCTCCTCTTTTGACACGCATTTGTTTCTTCCATGGCCTAAACAGTGAATGAGACGCTTATGAAACCATGTTTCTCCTTTTATGACACTGAGTGGTTGGTATCTTCTGTCTTTAGTGGATTTTAGTTTGGTCAGTGTTTGGTGGTTCATCACATGACAGGTTCCAATCGCACAGTCTCTGTTTTCTATTATTATTTTGGATAAAATTCGTTGGGTCCTGTGCACTTTGGTTTCCCCCATAAAATTTGACCTTAGCCTCATTTGTTTTTCTCCTCCTCTATAACAAGCTATAAGCTTTTTTATTGGTTGAGACTTGAGGGTGGGTTTTGAGTCCAGATTTGAGTGTGAGTGATAATAGTGAAAAGTTGAAATGGGTAAACTTGGTTGGGTGTTGGACAAGTTCTGTCTTTCTTCTTGTTCAAACACATGCTTCTGTGTTAATTCCATGGAATTTGAAGATGATGATGAGTTTGAGAGCAAGCCTTTGATTGAAAGTGGCAGCGATCTCAAACTAAGACTCAAGGATGTAGTTGAGGGAAAACAGACTTTGGCTTTTCAATTGAAACCTAAGGTGAGGTTTCTCTTTTCTTTTACATTTTGCATTGAATTCACTTTGGCAAAAAAAATTGAAAGTTGAGATGAGGCTAATTGATATCTTCCTTTTGCTCAATTCTCAGATAGTGATACTGAGAGTGTCCATGCATTGCCATGGCTGTGCAAAGAAAGTTGAGAAGCACATCTCAAAGCTTGAAGGTGAGCACGTAACAATTTTTTCATATTATTAGTGTTCATATTTCATGAGTGTTTTATATAGGAGAGTTTATAATCTTGGATTGTGATGGGTGTATTTGATTAAAGTTTCAATCAAAGTCCTATTTGTTGGAAATTTCACATGAGATGATTTTCTAATCATATATAATTACATAAAAATGTTATCATACGATGAGTTAGAATTAAAATTCATTTTTTTAGGAGTATTATTTGATATTATTATGAGATGGCCAACACTTATTTTATTGAAAAATGGTACCCATCTCTGAAAAAAGTCAACTTGATCATTCTTTGATCTTGTTTTACTTCTATGTGCATTGAACAAAACTCTGATTCCGATTTCTGATAATGGCCTTTTTTTTATGCTTCGCAACAGGAGTGAGGTCATACAAGGTAGATCTGGAAACGAAAATGGTAGTTGTAAGTGGCGACATTCTTCCTTTGGAAGTGTTGCAAAGTGTTTCCAAGGTTAAAAATGCAGAGCTTTGGAATTCTCCCTGACCAAAAATTCTGCACAAAACACCATTACCCTCATCAGATTCTACAAAACTCATTTTTCTTCTTATTAATAATATACAGATATAGTAATATTATATATTAATATTCATAATAATACCTCGTGTAATGTTCCAGCAATGCTCTTGCAGGAAAAAAAAAATAAGAAAAATAAGAAATGCTTGAATGTCCTCTCCCTCTGAAATTGCACATCTTTTTCTTTTTATTAAGGTTTATTGCATTGATGTCCTAAAATTTCACTTTTGTCAACTTTCACCCAAAAAATTTATAGTGAATTCTCTCATTCATTTTATTAATTTTTTTTTCTTTCTCGTATTTGTTTCCCATATCACACATTATGCAAATGGAAATTAGTAAAAAAATTAATGTGATTGATAATTTGATAGAAAGTTAGAGTAATCAACACTCAGAATTTCTATAATGCATTCATATGGATATTAACCACATTAATCATCAGAAAGTAAGAACACGATTTTTAAATGAATAATCAATACAATCAGATAAATTTTAAATAAAATAAAAAAATGTAATAAAGGTATTATTTTATTTTTAAAAAAAATTAAATTTTGCTACCTTGATGTAGTATTATATATATTAGCACTGAGAACCGACGTGTCATTATTACTTCGTTAGTTCGAATGGAGAGCACCTTTCTAATCAAATTCAAGTTGGGCCTTACGTCAGCCCAAACTTGTGAACCCAAAAGGCCGAACAGAAAGTTGGTTTTCCCTTACATAAATATTAGAAATATTTTTTTTGAGTGTAAAAATTATTTACATATTTTGTGTATGTTTTCTTGTAAAAAATTAATATTGCAAGGTCAAACATTGTAAGTTATATTATTTTTTAGAAAATGCTACCAAGTGAAATAAGATTTATTAAAAAGTTATTTATATTTAAAAAAAACGGTTTTTATAAATAAAAGGGAAGAGTATAATCTATATACAAATTAAGAATAGGTCAATATAAGGTGATATATTATTTCTTTATATAGTAGTAGCGATACAAACTTATTTAAGAACAAATATAATTTATGGAAAAGGATAGCATAGAAAGAAGATGCCAAAAGTGCTGTGAAGATTGTTTTGATGTACGTTATAGATGATTTCACGATGGTTAGCATATAATAAGCTGAAGATATAATAAAGTAATACTACGTATACTGTAGTTCATATAATAATTTGTATAATGATATTTTGTTAATGTATGTTATGCATATTATTTAAGATGTATCATAATTATAACTCAAATAATGTCCAAACAATTATATGTTGTAATCAGATTATACGATATATATTTTGTTTACTAAGAAAAAAATATATATTATTTTTTGATGAAGAAAAATAGAAAATTTGGTTATTGAATTGAATAAATAAATAATTTATATTTGAAATTGTTGTGCATGAAGTTAGAGAATTGTCAAATCAGACACAGAAACCAATAACGCTACTGGGAGGCTGCGCCAAAAGTAATTGAATCCAAACCAAACAAAAGGAAAAGTGGCAATGAATCACTTATCAAGATCCAAATCTAAAATAACTCATCTTTTCACATGCATTTCATCTTTCTTTTCTTTACTACAATATTATATTTTTTCTTTTCTTCACTCTTTTCAAAACTCATTTGGAGATGCTGGGAACAAAACAAGTGCCAAACAAAAAACAACTAAATTTATTTATTTATTATTTATAGTGTTATATTATATATATATATATATATATATATATATATGAACAAATATATCAATTCCACGTCTTTCATAATATTCAAATAACTCCATATCCTATTTAAAAATATTTTTAAAATTAATATTTTTTATCTTTATGTTATATTTTGTTATTAAACTAAACTATAAAATATTTACTTCCTACATATAAAATATTTTTCTGAATAAATATAAAAAGAAATTATGTATGCTTCAAAAAATGTTTTATAAAATTCAAAAACAAATTAAAAATAAAGATAAATATATATTTGGTCTCTTAATTCGTAAAAATTAAATAGAATTCATTTTTTTAGTTATTTAACTGTTTGACACAATTAATATATTTTTATCCATTTCAATGTTACTTAAAAAATACATTTAAAACGTAGATAAACTTTAACAATATCTTGTTAAAAAACTATATCAACGATAAGCTTATAGGCTTGAGTAGAAAAATTCAAACCATCCCAAATCGCAATACTCGAAAAAGAAAAATGGATGTGGATCGATTGATACGGATTCAGGTTATTTGGATAAAAAGAATCGGATTTAAATGGATTGAAATGGTCGGGTTCAAAATTTAAATTAAAAGATATCCGATCCGACCATAAATTATAAATGCAGTTACTCTATTTCTAATGTTGTCGCCGCATTACTATTAAAAATAGTAATTATGTATTTATTATCAGAATAAAAGTAGTATTTATTAGACAACTTGTTTCTGTTTTACTAAAAAAGATATACACTTAACTAAATATATTTTTCATTTTTAATAGGAATGAACTTTCTTAGTTATATAATTTTGGAGGGAAATGTGCATAGGCCTTAACTCTGCATGGTTATTTAATAATTATATTAGTTGAGCATATCCTTATTATTCTAATTGTAGTATAAGTGTTTTATAAATATTATCCAGATATTCTTAAAAGTCAATAACGTCTCTCTTTTCACCGTTCATAAAATAAACCAATATAAAGTCCTTCCATTTATTCTTTATGTATATTTTTGTAAGTTTAGATAGTGTCTTTAATAAGTTCACATGTACTCGTATTACTCTTATGTATAGTTCAAACTCGTAATTCAATTAATGAGACTTATTTAAAAAATTGTTTTATATAAAAAGATACATGAAGATAGATAAATAATTTTATGTTGAGCATTATTGTAAAAACATAAAGATTTTATTAAAAAAATAAAAAATATGAAAGATCACATCAAATTTATGATAAAAATATATTGTATATAGAAAAAAAAAATTATTATAAAAAAGAAATTAAGTAATTGCATAGATAAAAAAAATAAACTAATGCAACACCAATAGATAAATTTTTAAAAATTAATAAAATATTTATCATTAACAAAGTCCTTCACAATCTATAAAAAGACCTTCAAAATTTATTATTGTTTTTTAAAAATTATTATATTTTAATATTTAATATTAACTTTCTTTAACGTATTCAGGCAAATTTTCTATATAATCTAACTGATTCATCATCCTTATCGAAGTTAAAACTTTTTTTCATTTCATAAAATATATTGGCGATATAGTATTTATGTCTTGTTATCAATTTTAGATTTTTTATTTATATTTATTTATCTTATGTAAATTATAATTAAACAATAATTAAGGGTGTTAATTTTTTTTTTCTATAATAAGTAAATTATGAATTAATAATTTAGGTTCTTTTGATCAACGTTTATTAACATATTCGTTTAATCCTGAGACTAAATCAAAGCAGTTCACACCAAAAGTATAAATATGCCATAGCAGAAAATTATCTTTAGAAATAGTAAACTATGTAACGTGTAATTGTGACTTGAAAATGATACTTGTGATGCTTTTTGAATTATTATTTTGTTTTCAGAGTTGTGGTTGATCGAAGAATAGTTGCCATGTCATGTGTAATTATTTTGATACTTTATAATATTTTATTTAGCCAACATTTGCAACTAAAAAACTATATATTCTCTAATTACAGTACTTTAAAATTATGTTACTGTATATATGGTTTAAAATTAAGAATTTATAGAATTATACTAGAGTAAAATAACATTGATTTATATTAAGATGTAATATAAATGCATGGATTGTAATAAAATATATTACGATTAATATAACATACACAGGAAACGTAATATAATTATACAAGAGAAACAAATCGATTTTTCAGCATATTATATATGAGGGTGTACAAATAGATAATCTCTCTGGTTATAACGAAAATAAATATTTTCAACTATTTAAAGAACAACTTAATTATATATTCAATTCTTTTACATGTCAAATTTCAAAAAAATATATATATTCAAAATATTTTTCAAGATTAGATGTTAGTAGAGAGTATCTCATTCTATTTTAACCTATATTTAATCCCTACAAATTAATTGAAGAGAGTTAGTGATATAAGATTAGCGGGTTCTTAAATTTGAGATTGAAAATTTATGGAACAATCACGTAAAAATAACAGTTACGAAATAATTTTAAAAAATAATGATTTATTTTTTAAAAAATGTCATCAAAAATATATTAGAGAAAATTAAAAATATAATTTAAAATTACACTTATATATATATATATTACAATTAAAATAATAAATAAAATTACTTAATTATATTTGATACATCAGAATAAACAATATTTTAAAAAGTTAATAAATAAGAAAGTAATATTTGACTATCAAACTGTTCCACATTTTTATTTTAACAGAAAATAAATAATAAGAATATAAATATTAACATTTTTGGATAAGGTTGGTTTCACGCGCAGAGTATAGAATGGTTAAAACACGTACCAATAGCAGGAGGAATCACTGCTTTATGCACTTTTTTCCTGCACGCAGAAAGTAAAACCTAGCTACTCGCTATGTGCAATCATCAGCTTCAGTTTTTTTAGGTTGTTAAATTAATTTTACAGGACAGTTTTACCCTTTGTATACTTTTATTTTTGGAAAATTGAAGTTTAATAAAGTTTTTTAATAAATTTTGATAAATTATTAAAAAATACTATTATGTTGTTTTTTTTTTTAAATAAAATATTTATAAAAATTTTGTTAAGTTTGTCCACAAAAATATCAACAACTAACTTTTCTTTATTTTTTATTACCCCATTTTAGAGAATATAATAAAATAATTTTAATCGAATTTCTTATGTTTTACATGTTTTTATATAAAGAAATGTAAAGCATACGAAGAAGTTTAACATAACTCACATTTTATTCAATTAACAAATTTCCTTAATAATTACTATTTTACAACAGTCACCATTGAGAAAGTTTTATGTATTCTTGTTTTTAATCATGCACTTGTTTAATTTTCAAAGTAGAAATTTCGACAAGATCATGAAAGCTAAAAAGTTTAAATAATTGAGTAAATAATTTAATAAAATTGAAATTATATATATATATATATATATATATATATATTCTACATTCGATATTAATTTAAAGGTCACGTCACAAATTTCAATATTGTATGTGTAAAACAATTAAGCCTTCTTTTCTGTATATCTTTAATTTGCAAATGAAATGACTAGTCTATATAAAAGAAATTGTGATTCCAAATTTAATTTCATTCTGTCAATGAAGATACATGCATTATGTGTTTTATTTTTTTAATAACAAAATATAATAAAATTATAATTAGAAAAAATATATAAATAAATTTTATAGTTCTTTAAAATAACTTTTATGTATTTTATAATTTTTTTTTATAAATAATAAGAGAATAATTAAATTTAAAAAATAAATGGTTAAATTCAAAACATAAATTTTAAAGAATAAAATTAAGAGAATAATTATTTTGATTTAAAAATAATTACTTTTTAAGTAGTAAAATTGAAAACAAATGTTACATTTCTTTTTTACATATAGTAGTATAAATTTTGTTAGTTATTTTCTAATATTTTTTTTTTTCAAGTTAACGTAAAAGTTGTGTCAAAACACTTAAAAAACAAGTCAAACTCATATATGTCAATTTAAAGAAAATAAAAATCACTTTTCTAAGTAATATATTAATCTCAATAAAATGATATACTATAAAATATATTTTTCAACAATTGTTTTTTCGAAATCGTTTGTGAAATCTTTTGTGAAATCATATACTATTTTTGTGAAATCGTTTTTCGAAATAAAGTTACAATTTTTTTACGAATTACTCATTAATAATTAAAAAAAATACAAATTTTATGTTTTATCATGCATAACATTTAGGTGTGTTTTTTTGTGTAGATGAATTTGAAGGAGGATGTGAATTTGAGAGGATAGATATGTGTGTGTTTTTGAGTGGATTTAGAGGGTAAAATGAGTGGATTTGTAAGTAAATTTTACGAAAGTTAGCGAGAGATTTGATTGATAAAATAAATTGTGAAAAAAAAAATAGATTTTGAAAGTTATCAAAATACCCTTGATGAAAAAGATAATGATTTTGTGATTTGATGTTATAAAAATAATTAAAAATAATAATACGAATTTAAATATATATATATATATATATAAAAATTTTAAAATAAAAAATAAATAATTTTGTATGAATGGAAAAAAAGTTATAAAATTAAATGAGGTGTGCAGTATATGAATCCCAACATTGAAGATGCAAACCAAAACAATATATAGAGAAGGCAAACATAATTGGAATCTGGTTTGCTCTAAACACCACCATGATTATAATAACCACTTATATTTTCAAGTGTCAACAAAAACATCCTATGTAAGCCACGAAATGGAGAAGGTATATTGCATAAATCATCACACACAAGCACTCCATCTTACCAGCGTAGAACCTCCACTGAGTAACTTGCTTTACCAAACTTACGCAAATCTTCAAGCTTGAACTCCGACGACGTCCACGACCAACGGACACCGTCAACAAGGGCCACCATCTTTACCACCTATGGAGGACCTTATGAACTTCGGGCCACCACCTTGACCAGCTATGGAGCACCTAATTAATGAACTTCGGCCAACCTGCAAGAACACGAAGCAAGTTAAAAATCACCATACACACAACATTAGTTACGTAACCGGTGTCACTCTTTTTATTGCACCAACACCGGTTACGTAATCGGTGCCACACACACATCACTGCATTGATTAGGTAACCGGTGCGCCACCCCTCACAACCACTCACCAACACCGGTTCACTTCACTCACACCGGTGCAAAATGTCATTAAATAACACCACCACACCATTGGTTCACTTCACCCACACACACCAGTGCATGTTCGTAGTAAACAACACCATCACTCACCTTTGAATAATAAGAGAAAAGCCTGGTTCACGTGCTTGGTACAAATAACAAGGTTAATTTGGTAAACTTACCTATAATACACTTAAATCTAGGCATATAAGCAAAGATGGAATGTGGAATGGATTTTGTAAATCCGCGTCTGCAAATCCATGCATATCTGCTAAAAAGAACATACGCGTTGCCACTAATCCATTTGTGCAAATACACACGAACAATGCTATTCACACAAATGAACACTA
>Ga0099822_1000090_pt1 | contig 52821 bp, 58 predicted proteins | sample CowpeawhiteBW_FD_76839 | JGI IMG/M metagenome (GOLD analysis project Ga0099822, IMG submission 76839) | Root nodule microbial communities of legume samples collected from California USA - Cow pea white BW | ecosystem: Host-associated > Plants > Roots > Nodule | place: USA: California | collected... | reverse complement strand
GATTTTGGTCCGCAAAGACATTGGCGTGACGTCCGCATCTGAGCTCGACGGCGCCACGATCGGCATTCAGAGCGGCACGACGGGCGAGTTGAACATTGCCGATTTTTTCCGCAAGAGCCGGCACCACTTCACCCCCGTCACGATCGAAGACACCAGCCAATTTGTCGCGGCCCTTGAGTCCGGCCGCGTGGATGCGATTACGCAGGACTCGTCGGATCTGGTCGGTAAACTCACGCAATTGAAGAAACCGAACGACTACGTCCTGCTGCCGGAACGGCTGTCGAAGGAACCCCTGGCGCCGGCGGTGGCTGGTGGTGACGATCGTTGGCTCGAGATCGTCAACTGGACAGTGAATGCCACGATCCAGGCCGAGGAATGGGGGATCACCTCGCAGAATATCGACAGCTTCTTGACATCAGAGGATCCGGCGGTCCAGCGCTTCCTCGGCGTCGATCCGTCGCTTGCGCAGGCGATTGGGCTCGATCCGAAATGGGCCTATAACGTCATCAAGACGGTCGGCAATTATGGCGAGATCTTCGATTGCCATCTCAAGCCACTCGGCTGGGAGCGTGGCTATAACAAGCTGTGGACCAACGGTGGTCTATTGTATTCCCCGCCGTTCCGCTGACATGCGCTGCTGATGTCCGTCGCGCCGAACACAGCGAGCGTGGCGAGGAAGCCATTCCGTCGCCGCCAGGTCTTTGACCGGTTGGGTCCGAGGCCAGGGCTGCAGCTTCTGATCTTGGTTGGCCTGGTCGCGATCCTGATCGTGCTCGGATCCAACATCGCGACGACTATGGCGCGAACCGGGGTGACGCCGGGCTTCGCCTTCCTGAAAAGCGCGGCCAATTTCGAGATCGGAGAAGGCGTGATCGCCTTCCACGCCGGCGACAGCTATGCGCGGGCGATCACCGTCGGCCTTTTGAATACGGCGAAGATCGCATTGCTGGGATGTGGCCTGGCCACGATCCTTGGTGTTGCGCTCGGCGTGATGCGGCTTTCGGGCAATCTGGCGCTATCTGGGCTCGTGCGCTGGTATGTGGAGATCGTTCGCAACACCCCATTATTGTTGCAGCTATTCTTCTGGATCGCTCTTGCGCAGGCCCTGCCGCCGCCCCGTCGGGCCATCATCTTGCTTGATGCCGTCTTCCTCACCAACCGCGGTGTGTATGTGCCGGGGATTGTCGTACAAGACGTCTCGCCCGCGGCGATGCTGGTTTTGCTCGTCGTAGTCGGAACTTGGATCCGGCTGGTCTGGGGCAGTTGGAACCATAAGCGGAGAGGACTGCAGGCGCCGCTGCCGGTATCTCTCATGAGTATATTTCTGTTCGGCACAATACTGGCCGCCAGCGACACGCGGATCGGTTTCGAAGTTCCGGCGGTCAGCGGCTTCAACATTCGGGGCGGTTTCAGCCTGACGCCGGAATTTGCAGCGCTCCTGATTGGATTGACCGTGAAGTTTTCTGCGATCATCGCGGAGATCGTCCGGGCCGGCATACTGTCGGTACGCCAAGAACAATGGGACGCTGCGCGAGCGTTGGGATTGCACAACGGTAAGATCATGCGGTTGGTCGTCCTGCCGCAAGCCCTACGGGTCATCACGCCTTTGGCCACCTCGAGCTATCTCGACCTCATCAAGGACTCTAGCCTTGCCGTTGCGATCGGCTATCCGGATCTGATGAACATCGTCAACACGACCGCCAATACCACCGGTCAGGCCTTCGAAGCGCTGCTGATCGTCGTTCTCCTCTATCTCGGCTTGAATTTCGCCGTGTCGACGTTGATGAGCGTCTACAACACGAAGGTCGCGCTGCGCGGAGAGAAGTCGGCATGACGACGATCGAGACCCGGCAGAGGTGCCCAAGCCACCGTACACGGCTCCCAACGAGGCTACGAACAGGTTTATTCGGCACCTGGCTGAATTCGACCGTCACGGTCATCGTGGGCTTGGCCGTCCTTAGTGTTGTGCCATCGCTATTTCGCTGGCTCGTGCTTGATGCGACTTGGCACGGAACCTCGGCGGACTGCCTGGCGCGTGACGGCGCGTGCTGGGCATTCGTCGTGGCCAAGCTGCGCTTCATCACTTTCGCTTTTTATCCGGCTGACCTTGATTGGCGCCCGTTTGTCGTCTGCCTTTTGCTCGCTTCCTTGCTGGCTGTCACGGCGGTGCCGCGCTTCTGGCGGCGCGAAGTCGCGGTCGGCTGGCCGGCTGTGATCCTGTTGTGCTGGCTCTTGATGGCTGGTGTCCCGAGTGAGGCGCGGATCTCCTCGAACCAGTGGGGTGGGCTGCCCGTGACTTTGCTAGTCTGGATGGCTTGCTTTGCCGCGTCGGTACCGGTGGCGATCCTGCTGGCGCTGGCGCGGCGATCCAGGATGCGCGTCCTGCGGCTGCTCGCGATCGGCTATATCGAATTCATGCGGGCGATGCCGATGGTCGCGATCCTTTATTTTGCGACGCTGATCTTGCCGATGGCACTGCCAGCTGGTCTTGCGATCGACAAGATGCCGCGCGCCATGATCATGATTTTTCTATTCTGGACCGCCTATATCGCCGAGGTCGTTCGCGGCGGTCTGCAAGCCGTCCTGATCGGCCAGCAGGAGGCAGCTGCATCGCTCGGACTGAGCTATTGGCGGTCGATGCAGCTGGTCATCTTGCCGCAAGCACTGCGTATGGTGATCCCCGGGCTGGTCAATCAGGCTATCGGCTTCCTGCTCGCGACATCCTTGCTTGCCGTCATCGGCATCGTCGACATTCTCAACGCGTCCAAAGCGGCGGCGACCGATCCGAACTGGCTAGGATTTTACAAGGAGGCGTTTTTGGTGGTGGCCGTGATCTATTTCGTGATGGGCTATGGCGGCTCGCGCTACAGCCTCTGGCTCGAACGCCGTCTTGGTCGCGCCGGGCAACATTGAGTACAGCGCAGCCAGGCTATCTTGGTCCCGCTGCTCGATGCGACGGCGCGGGGCTTATATCGCTTCGCTACTCCCGCGTATTAGAGGATCAGGCTCGCACATCTTTGCTGCACGCTCATAACTCATGGTCCCTACTCCGGACGCTGCAAGCTCCGGGCGTCATTTCGCGTGAACGGGCATCGGAAGTCGCGCAGCACCCTGGCTTTGTCGAGACTGCCCCATTACGGACAAGAAAGCTGGCAGAGTACGCGACGTCCGCCGCTATCCTCGAATACAGCTGCGCGTCTCGCAACATCGGCCCAACGAGAATTTGCTCCCGTCGGTTGATCCTACGGTCCTGGCAAGACCCGGACAGGGCGCCATTTGCCGAGATGTCTGCCGACCCCGCCGTGATGGAATATTTGCGTCCCCTCCCGACCAAGAAGTCGAGCGACCGTTGGATCGATTTTCAGATTGCGCATCTATCCTCACATTGGTTCTGCATGTGGGCTGTGGAGCTGCGCGCATCGGGGACGTTTGTCGGTGCCGTCGGCCTCCTGAACGTCAACTTTTCAACGCACTTCACGCCTGCCGTAGAGGTTAGCCCAGCGGCGCGGTAGACATACGGGAATGCTTCGCGCGAGACGGCGTGCCAGTGGGACGGCTCCGGCATGGCGTCGGCCGACACGCCGCGACTGGCCATCGGCGGTCTCTCTCGGCCATGCCGTCTGCTCTGGCGCAGGTCGACTGCGCCAGATATCGTTCTAGTGCACTGATCCATCCGGCTGTGCGTGCTTCCAATCATCGGCTGAGCAGCACTCAGAACATCTTCGCGCTGGCCCGCAAGCGAGCGGAAGCAATGCGCGAGATTCTGCATGAGCTGTCTCGGACCAAAGTGAACCGGTGTTTGAAGATAGTCTTGCGGTGAGCCAAACAAACGAGATGCATGGGTTCCATTCACGAGCGATGCAGAGACGTTGGTTCGTTGGCTTTTCTTCCGTCTCCTGCTTCGTTTTCGGCGCCGGAATTGTATTGCCGACATGGACAGCCTTCGCAATAGGTGGATCGAACCTGGTGGGTTTGGTGCTGCTTGCTTCGAGCCTCGCCGGTTTTGCTCTAGCGCAGCTCAGCGGATACCTCGTCGACCGTTATAGCCGCGTCACGGTCGTCGCATCGGGACAACTCATCAGATCTGTCGGCTTGCTGATGTTGGCCCTCGTGCAAGTTTTACCCGATGCGCTCTCGCGCCCTATCCTGCTTCCGTCAGGAGTTCTCGGAGCTTTCGGCTACGTGCTGTTGGCGGGGGCCATGAGCGGCATCCTCCAATCACTCATTCCCGATGCCGAGCGCTTGGGATTCAACATGCGCTTGTCATTCTTCGATCAAGTCGGGCTTGCCCTAGCTGGGGCTGCATAGACGAAGAACACGAGCCGAGCCGTCGACACCGACAGCGTGTTGATGCGCGGGCCGATGAAGAACACCAGCGCGAGCGGCGCCAGGATGAAGACCCACATCAGAGTTCTGCAACAGTGCAGGACCCATGATCTGATAGATCGCCCACGCGACGACAGCGGTCACCGACACCTGCCGCCATGTAGGCGTAGATCCGCAGTATGTAGTCGCGCAGTCCGGCGTCCACTGCGATCTGGCCGCCGGCGCGATCCGCTGCCGTCAGGTTGTGATCCTAATTCGACATCGCTTGCCTCCTCTGGAGCTCGCCGAAGGGCCCACGTAGGCTTGCAGCCCATGGAGCGACATCGGATAATCACCCGAAGATGCTCGACGAAAACCCTCCGTTTCCAATGCATCCTCAGCAGCCGGCGAGTGGCCGCGCCGTCACGCGCATTACCGATCCGCATGCAGGAAACCTCCTTCGGCGCAGTAAGCCCTTTGGAGAAGACGCCATACACCTTTATCACTGGAGGCCGGCCGCAGTCCGGCCTAATCTGTGGCACAAGTACGGTGTCTCGGCCGACGAGATCGGACACGAATGGCCGAGCAGGATGCCGCCGTCCAGCATCCTAGGTGCATTGCTGCCGAACTTCGCCAAGGCCGGTGAATTCTCCGTGGCAGTTTCGTGCTTGTTGCCCCCGTGACGGGGCCCGCCCGCTCCTGCGCAAACGAGTTCGGCGCGGCCGCCTCGCGCGCCGAGGCCTAAGCCCGCGAGCGCCCAGTTCTGCCAATTTCCTGCCCCCGCTCCCTACAGAGAATCCCTGATGTGCGGCCGCAAGGCGGACCTCTAAGGTCTTCGCGGGGATCGGTTGCAAGCGCGGCCACCTCGGATTGGAGGGCATCCGTCAAGGCGGCGAACGAGGCCGATCGGAAACTCTCGCGCAACGCGCTGATTGCGCTTGTGGTCGGATCGTCTGCCCTCGTTGTCACTGACCGCTTGGAGGTGAGCATGAACATCCAAACCGTGTGTTGCGCCTTGATCCTGGGCGCTGTGATGGCCATCACCGTACCATCTGCACCCTGTCGCGCCCAGGCGAAGGACAGCGGCGTGGCGGCGCCGAAGCAAGCCGGCGCAGCCGCACCAACCAATGCAACGCCGAATACCAATACGAATCCGGTCAAGCACCGGTACTGGCGGCATCGCGGCGGAAGGCATCCGCACTATGGCAGCCGCCGCGTTCGCACCTGAGGCTGGCCCGCTATGCGCGCTGTTCGCGGCCTTGCTGGACGGCGCGGAGTCCGGCGCCGATCCTTCCCCTCGGTCACGTCTGGCGCCTCACGCTCGCACTTCTGCTCGGCGCCCTATTCGGCGTCATGGCATCGCGGCTTCCGATGCCGCTCGTCGCTATCGGCCGGGTCGCGATCATCAGATTTTACGTCGAGGACTATCTCGGCGACGTCCTCGATCCGACAACGACAAGCGTGAGTGACAAGCCATGAGCGAGATCGATGCGCAGCCTCGTCATGCGCCTCCCCATCGCCCGGTGCGCTCGGGGACGGTCAATGTGCTGTGGCTGCAGCTTCCCTATGTCGTCGCGCTGCTGATCGCCATCGCGGGCGTCGCCTATACCAACGTACCAGCCCCTCGTCGGTTATTGGTAGTTTCTGGCACTGGCCATCGGCGTCGTCAGCGTCGTCACCGAATGGCCGGAGACCGAAGGCTGGCAGAGCCAGAATCGTCTGATCTGGACCCAGGCGCTGCACTGGATCGCGGTCCTGATCGCAATGAACATCATGCTGGTCTCCGGCGTTCAGCAGCTGCTTCGGACGCCTGCGACTGGCCTCGTACTGCTGACATTGCTTGCGCTCAGCACGTTCCTTGCGGGCGTGAGCCTGTTGTCGTTGCAGATCGCCTTTCTCGGCCTTGTGATGGCCGCGGCCGTCCCGGCGATATCCTGGCTGAAGCAATCCATCTTCTTATTCCTGCTCGGCACCATGTTGCTGATCGACCTGGCGATCACGTTCTGGCTGCGCCAGGACCACCGGCTCGCGGCCGGCTCGCTGGGAACCAAGCACCAGACGGAGGGTTGAATGCGAAAATTGCAATATCTTGTAGCTATCGGCGCATCGACCTTGCTTTGCGCCGCAGCTCAGTCCGCGCGCGCCGAGAATTTTCGGGTCGGTCGGCTGTTGTGCTCCTCGACGCCACGCGTCGGATTGGTGCTTGGATCAACTCAAGCGCTGCGCTGCGTATTCGCCGCGTTGCACACGTCCCGGCAATACATCTACGAGGGACGGATCAGGCGTGTCGGCCTTGATCTCGGCGTGACCAGCGCCGGCTCGCTGTCCTGGGCCGTGTTCGCCAGGAACTCGCGGATAGGGCCAGGTACGCTGCGCGGTAACTACGTCGGAGCGAGCGGTAATCTCGCGCTTGGCCCCGGTCTCGGCGCCAACGTTCTGATCGGCGGTTCTCGTCGGACGGTCATGCTGCAGCCGCTGTCGATCGAACGCTCGATCGGGATCAATCTCGCGGCCGGCGTGACCAATCTGGCACTGGGACCACGAGGCCGGCGATAATCGGCATCCGACCTCGCGCGGACCTCGCAGAAAGGATGGGAATATTCCCGCTCCGCGCCTCAGGGTTTCGTCCGATGTCGGGGGTAGATGATAGGCGTTACGATCCAACGCATGCCTCGGGCGGAGGCTGTCCAGGAGGATCGCATGACAGTTGATGACCGTCACAGGAGCACCGGCGCCCTGGGTGCCCACCGCCCCTTGGGCTCGCGCGCTCCCCGGCATCGTCCTGATCATCGCCAGCGCATTCGCGGCCGGCGATTCTACCTTTGCGACCGTCATCAGTGTCAAGCAGATCGAGCTCGCCGCCATCGCCGCTGGCGTATTCCAGATCGCGCATGCGTTCCGGACCAAGGGGTGGGGCGGCTTCCTGTCGCGGATCGTTCTCGGTCCGCTCTATCTCGCCTTCAGTCTCATCCTGCTCGCCCAACCGGCCCGGGGCGCGCTGATCCTGACCTATTTCCTTGGCGCGGTGCTGTTCGCATCGCGCGACATTCGACGCTTGCTGAGCTTCGCCCATTGGGGCCAGAGCTGTTGCCTTCGCGGGTCGCGCCGGCGCGCCCGTACTGTTCGGCTCCCCCGACCTTAGGGTGTGCCACTTTCTTCGCGCACGTTGCCGATGTGATCTCCCATGGCCTGGCGTGGCTGCTCTACGTACTGCAATCGCTGCGGACGACCGCATGACATAAGGAGAAGAACACGATGCTTGTTCCCAACCGCCGTGCCTTTCTCGGCCTTGCAACCAATGCCATTGCCGTCGCCACGATCGGCACCGTTGGAGCTCGGCTCATCAGCGTTGCAAACGCGATGCCGCTCAATCCCGAACCGGGGCGAGCCACCAGGCCATCGGTGGTGCCGGCGCAGTGGGGACCGCCGCCCGGTCCGGGCTGGGGCGGCCCACGCTGGGGGGCCCCGCGGCCTCGGCCGGGTTGGCGCGTACCGCCGCGGCGCCGGCGCTGGGTTTGCTGGTGGCAGCGCGGCCGCCGTCGTTGCGGATGGCGTTGGCGCTAGTCGTGCCATCAAATGAGGCGCGACCTCACGGAGACGGTGGAGGAGACGGTGCGCAACAAGAACCAATGGATCCTCGCCGCCGTTCTCGCCGGTCTTCTCGTCGTGGCGAGCTGGTTTTGCCTGTCGGTCTGGCGAGCGACCCCATCGATGCCGGCCTACGGCAACGTCATTCTGGCCGTCGCTGCCATCCTTATCCTGGTGTGTGGCTGCGGACTGATCGCGCTGATGTTCTATAGCCATCGCAAGGGCTACGCCGAGCCGACACGCAGCGACCGAACCGCGCGGGACTAGCCCAGTCCTTCGGACGTCGTTTCACCGCAGGTCCCGCGGCTGCAACTTTTCGCCGCGTGTGCCGAGGTCGCGGAGCGCAGTGTCGCGTCGCCATGAGAAGCACAGTTGATCGGTGTCGATCGCCCGCTCTACATGAAATCGACGTGCGGCAATAACGGCAGCTAAGGGCGCCGTCCTCCGCTGGGCACGAATCCCGACATCAACGCCGTCAACGTCAACAACCGTGTGCAGAGCGCCTCGTCGCAATCGTCCTCGGACGAGGATCAGCAGGACATGACGACGCAGGAGCGGTCGTCTTCGATTCTGCAATTCCTGGTGTTCTGCGATGTCGACAGCAAACAGGACCGGTCCTTCACACCAATTGCTGGACCATCAACGTGCTCGACGTGATTGCCGGAGCATCGAGGGCGCGCGTCGAGCGAATCGGTTCGCCAACATGAACTATTCGATGGGGATCTTGTCCGATGCGCCCGCGGCTGGTCAGCCTCGACTTGACCTACTGGATGTGGTCGTCACAAATTCGCGCGCAGTGTCAATGCTCTCGTCGGCTGCATCGGCGCGCGGCCCATCAGCGACGCTCAGGATTTCGAGTTCAGCGCCAATAGTCCAGGGACGGCTCGCAAACGTCGATCAATTCGCCAATATCGAATTCGACGCAAGCGCTCGTTGCGAACGAATTCGCGGCCAGCGCGCAGATTCTCGAGCATGAATACAAAATCATTCGTTACCCGTATGAGTTTCTGCGGTAACATTTGTCATCAATCTTTCCAAGTATCGCCTTGCCCCGAGAAAGACGCACGCCGGACCTGAACGGATCGGCGACGGGTCACGGCCCAATCGAGCAATGAAGCACGGACGAAAAACGCAGACGGGCGCGCTCATCCGCGCCGACCTCAAGATTGAGGCGGCTCCGGGGCACGAGAGGAGATCGGCGTCAGCCACCAAAGTAGAAACAATAGCGCAAGCCCATTTGAGACCATCGCAGTCGTCAGCGGAACATTGACCAAGACCTGTATCGCTGACGCCGACGACGCTGCAATAAACGGCGGCGACAGATGGCGGCTCGCAAGCGAACCGATCGACAGGATGAGGCCGCAAGCCAGCGCCGCCACCGGGGTCCATCGAAGCCCAACCGACGCAATCCCTTCCGTAGCCAGAAACGAGGCATTGAAATTGCCAGCACGGTAGACTTCCGCCATCATGGGTCCAAGCTCGCCGTATCGGCAGCCAATGAGGGCGCGCACCAGCGAGATCTGGCAAAAGTTCGTTAGCGCATGATCGTGAAAGAAATTCGCATAATGGTCTATGGCCAGTGCCGGAATGCTGATCATGCGCAGATTGAAGACCCCGAACAAGTAATAAGGATCGTTCGGAAAATACAGCCGAACGAATTCATATTGTGTGAGACCTATGACCATCGGAATCAGCAACGACAGGATCGTCGCCAATCTTGGATTGAGTCGCGCGTAGATCAGGAACACGATCGGAAGCCAAAGCGGCAGCAGCAATACGGTCTTATTGACAGCGACGGGATAGTACGCAGCCGTCAGAACAAGCACCAGGAACGCTGCAATCGGCTGCTTGCGGCTTGCAAACCAGGCGAACAGATACGGCAATACCCCCGAGATCACGATACCCGTCAGGTAGTTCAGCGCAAGCGGGCGGGTGACCGCATTGCGGTCGACTCCAAACGGGCTGCCGAAACTGAGGCCATAGCAGGCATCCGCGGCGAGCACCAAGACCGCTGTCGCTGCGAGGGCGAGCACTATTCGGCGCGATGCATCCTCCGTGACGGCAGGCCGTGGCGTTTCAAAATTCATGAACAGCAGCGGCGTCGCGGCACCGACGAGCGCCGCAAACATCGACCACCGCGCCAAGGTGTGGGGATAGTCGAATCCGGAGTAGAAGGAGAGCCAGACGTAACCGAGCACAGCCGATAGCAGAAAGAATGCGACGATGTAGCCGAACGAGAACCTCGCGACGGCAAGGGCTGGAATGAACAGCACCATTGCACTCACCCCGACGAGCGCGTCCGCCGAGATATTGTCTGACCGCCAAAATTGCATATTGCGAAAGGTAGCACCGGCGACCATGAGCGAGACGATACTGACCACGAAGAAGACGAGCAGCACGACCGCAATAATGAGGTCGTCTCGTTTCAACCTCGCTATGGTTTGCCTGAAATAACTGGCGCATTCCGCAGTTACTGACTGAATATATGACAATCCTCAAATCCCCTCCGGCCCTCATCTGGTAACCAGGCAAACTATAGCCGGCTGGACCACGTTGAGCATGATGGTGAAGAAACCGCCATCCACTAAACATGACACTGGTGAAAAACTCCTGACTGGCGTGAAAATCCGTTGCTGCGGTTGTCGGCGGCGAGTGAATTCTTGCGCCTTACGATTTTCGGCGACAGACTTAAAGATGCGCTCCGTACGTTTCGAACAAACCTACTTCTTTTATGGACCACCAACTCAGCTACTATTCGTAGCGGCATCTTTGTGATGTTGACTGGCCAGCATGAGACCGGTCGAGCTGTATAAAGTTAAGACCGGTGGATGTGCTTTAACTTTCGATCGCTCGTTGCTTGGCACGTGCGCGCTGGTTCGTTCTGCTGTCCCGACGCCTGCAGATGCCCTCTCTTTCCGGCCGACAAGCTTTCTGCAGATGCGTTCCCCACTAGGAGCTTGGTCGTTTGAGAGAGGCAGATGTCTTTCGATCGAGATAAGGCAGGACTACTGCTCTTTTCCGAAACGCAATCGCGGAGTTTGATGCACAATGAAGCCGGCGTCTTCAACGGTGTTCTAGCGCCGACTACGGCCAGCGACGCACCGCTCCGCTCGCGCCCACTCACCGTTGCCTTCATGTCGTGAGGACCATCCCATGAAATCACTCAAGCTCATCGGCCTAGCACTTGGTGCATCCTTCGCGTTCTCCACGGCGGTATTGGCGGAAGACATCACCATCGCCGGTGCGGGACCCATAACCGGCGGTGAGTCGGCCTTCGGCCGGCAAATGAAGAACGGCGCCGAAATGGCGGTCGCCGATATCAACGCATCTGGCGGCGTGCTCGGCAAGAAGCTCGTGCTCGACGTCGAGGACGATGCTTGCGATCCCAAGCAGGCACGCTCGGTGGCGGAAAAGGTCGCCGGAGCCAAAATCCCGTTCGTAGCCGGACATTTTTGCTCTTCATCCTCGATCCCAGCGTCGGACGCCTATGCCGACGGCGGCGTGTTGCAGATCACGCCGGCTTCGACCAATCCACTCTTGACTGACCGCAAGCTTTGGAACGTAGCGCGCGTCTGCGGGCGTGACGACCAGCAGGGTCTGGTTGCCGGCCGCTTCATCGCCAAGAACTTCAAGGGCAAGAATATCGCTATCCTCAATGACAAGACCACCTATGGCAAGGGACTTGCCGACGAGACCAAGAAGGCCCTTAACGCGGCCGGCATTACCGAAAAGCTGTACGAATCCTATAACAAGGGCGACAAGGACTTTAATGCGATCGTCTCGCGCCTGAAGCGAGACAATATCGATCTCGTCTATGTCGGCGGCTATCACCAGGAGGCAGGCCTCATCCTTCGTCAGATGCGCGATCAGGGGCTAAACACGACGTTGATGTCGGGAGACGCATTGGCCGACAAGGAATATGCCTCGATCACCGGCGCCGCCGGTGCGGGCACGCTCTTCACCTTCGGACCGGACCCACGCAAGAAGCCGACGGCGGCCGCGATTGTCGAGAAATTCAAGGCCAGGAACATCGATCCCGAAGGCTACACGCTCTACACTTATGCGGCGGTGCAAGTGTGGACTCAAGCCGTGGCCAAGGCCGGCACCATAGATCCAAGGAAGGTGATGGATACGATCAAAGCGGGCTCTTGGGACACCGTCATCGGCAACCTTGAATATGACGTCAAGGGCGACATCAAGCAGCTCGACTATGTCGTTTACAAATGGGACGATAAAGGCGGCTATGCCGAAGTGAACCCGAACGGCTCCTGACGGCGATAGGAAAATCCCTGACCACCATCAGTGGCATGTTGTTTCGGAGCTCCCATTGGCGCGGCAGCAGCGCCTTCGGGCCCGATCGTGAGTCAGGCGCCTGAGGACAAAACGCGGGCCGAAACAAAACTGAGCAATCTGAGCTCGGCCTTCGACCGACCCTACGATCGCCTTGCGCCGAAATCATTGCAAGGAAGGGGCACCAAGATCGGTACAACCGGCGTTCGCAATCCAGCGCAGCTCTCTATGGTTGTCGGCGAGCCGTTTGGCATCGACGGACGTCATTGCACCAAACGGCCGCACACCCTCCAGTTGATGGCACGTCAATCAGACGCGAGCGCTCCGTTTGCTTGGCTCGCAAGAGTTCTACGGTTGAAGACTTGCAGGTCCTTCCCGATAAATTTCGAAGCTTGCGCGGCAGCTTGATATCCAGGCTGAACGTTTCCGCGTCGGGTAACAACGAAGTGAGACCCCGGCTCCAATCTCACGGCAATAGCGCTCCCAGGAGCGGCCACATCGGTCAGAATACATTTCCGCCGCAGCGATCGAATTGAGCGGTTCATAATCTACCGCTTTCACAGAACCACGGTAATTTAACCTGACACAGATAGCGCTTACAAAAATATCGCTGCCAGAGTGTCAAGGGCGCCCAGTGCCAGCCCAACCAGCGAACCGATCGTCGGCACGTCCCGAAAGAGTAAGAGCGAGAGAATCGGTTCCACCACGAGGATCGATCCCACCGATACTGCGACTATGATCCAAATATTCTTGAGATGCATGTAGCCGAGAGCATATCCGCAGACGAGCAAGATACCGCCCAGCATGATCAGCAGGAACATCGGAAGCAGCGTCGTCAGATTCCCGCCAGCTTTTCCGAACTCCTTTGAGGCGATCAACTCCGCGATAATCGAAAGGGCCTCTCCCAGGAAGATCGCTCCCACTGCCGCTACAATCTTCAACATTGAGCTCATAGCCTGAGCATACCGCAACGGGGAGGCAAAAAGGTACTCCCAACATTCGCACTTGGATTCCAATTGCGAGAGCTCGAATCGCGATCGCTTGAAAAGGGCCGACCCATGGCTCCGACTTAACCAGCCACGAATGCGAAGCGTTCGGAGCTGCAATCTTCCGGCCGTTGGACTAACCACCCTAAAGCGCGATGAGATGAGGTCGAACCGTCATCGCGCTTTAGCTTCTTGTTTGAGCATGATCTTTTCGGAAGGCCAGCTCCGGATCATGCTCTAGAAGCTCGACATAGTCGGCCTCTGTTCCGGTGTGGCGCGCCAACAAAGACTGCTTCAGCGCCGCCTTGGTCCTTCCTTGGCCCGCCGACGGTTATGATGAGCTTGGCGATCTACGCTCGCCTCGTCGATGCATTCCATGCTCGGTCGGCGCGTTTGCTCAACTACGCCGCGTCAAGCTGCTCGCTGAATCTGCGCTGGGCTCGCCCGTGGCCGGCAGGACCCAGATTCTGTCCAATGTACTGATCAACACGTCCCGGGGCAGCGCGGCGTCATTGATCCGGCCGAAGCCGACATGTCCGAAATGATCCGCTGGCACCGTAGCCGGAACGGCGACGTCCGGATATGACACCCGTTCCGAGTGATCTATCGCACCCGATGGGCCTGCTGGGTCGTCGTGGATGGTCCGGCTCTCTGAGCGACTGGAAGCTCCCGCGTCTAACGGAATGGAGTCGCCCGCGGCTACGCCGATCCGGCTATCCTCGAGCTTCGCAACGAAGTCGGCCCACCATGCGCCTATCGGATAGTCTTGGAGCTTCTTGATCATCTTGCGGTAGGAGTCGAGGCGGCGTTCGGGCGGCATCTCTATGGCCTTCGCAATCGTCTCCGCCATACCCTCGATATCGTTGGGATCGACTAGTAGTGCCGCATCGAGCTCCTTGGCCGCGCCGGCATATTTCGACAGAACCAGCACGCCGGGACTTATTGGGTCTTGCGCGGCGACATATTCTTTCGCTACGAGATTCATCCCGTCACGCAGGGGGGTCACGACGCCGACACGTGCGGCGCGGTAGAGACCCGCGAGCACCGCCTGACTGACAGGCTCGGTCTCGTAGCGGATCGGCATCCAGTCGTCCGCGCCGTGGCGAGCGTTGACATCGTCGACAACAGCTTTGACGTCGTTCTGATAATCTCTGTAGCTCGGAATGCCATCTCGAGAGCTGGTGGCGACCTGCAAAAGCGCGATGCTGTTCGGCTTTTTGTCCAAGGCGCGACCGACAGCCTGGATACGATTGTCGATGCCCTTGGTATAATCCAGCCGGTCGACGCCGACGGCAAGCTTCTCGCGATTGAGACCGTCCAGCAGCTTGGAGACATCGGGATTCGAACTTGCGTCTTTAGCATATCGTGCAAATTTGTCCGTATCGATGCCAATTGGGAACACTTGGCATCTGGTGATGCCACGGGGCGAGATAACAACACCGTCTTCGCTGGGGGTCAGCCCGAGCTCGGCACGGACGCAGGCAAGGAAATTCTGCCGGTCCTCGTCGGTCTGAAAGCCGGCCAAATCGTACGCAAGCATCGCCTCGATCAGTTCGCGATGAGGCCGCACCAGCTGCATCACACCGGGCGCCGGCCATGGCGAGTGCAGAAAGAAGCCGATCGGCCGGTCGACGCGCCGATCACGCAGCTCGGCGCCGAGCGTGAGCCAATGATAGTCATGCACCCAGAATGCGTCCCGCTCCTTGTAGTCAAGCAGGGCATCCGCCATGAAGGCATTCATCTTACGATAGCTCTTGTAGTCGTCCTCCGAGAAGGAGATTCGCTCTCTCAGCGAATGTAGTGCCGGCCACAGTGTCGAATTCGAAAAACCGTTGTAGTAGCGGTCATAATCTGCGGCGGGTAAATCGAGCTTCACCAGCGCTCCCTCGCCGAGCTCGTGGTTGCCGGCTTTCAGCGGGCCCGAGGCCCAGACCCAGAGCGCTCCGGAACGTTCCACCGCAGGAAGCAAAGCCGCAGCCAGGCCGCCTGTCATGGCCCCACCAGGCTTGGAAAGGCGGTTTGAAACAACGACAAGGCGGGGAGATTGCGCCTCCGCCGCCACGATGTGCTCCGCGACACCCGGCGCAACACCGCGACGCGAAGGTCCCGGATCGGCTTGCTGCGGCTCGCGCTGTTGCGCTTCATTGAGATGTTGCTCAAAGGCCGTTTGCTCTACCGGCTGCTTTTGCAGCATAGAGTCGGCCGTCGCGACGGTTTCTGACGCTGATGGTTTGACGTTGCTAGCAGGTTCCACGTATTACCTCCGTTTGATGCAGATTGCAGATCGGAGCACTGGCCTCGGGACCTCTATCTCGCTCATGTTAGGAGCGTCGGCTTTCGAGAAGCTGACGAGTCAGAAAGATTTCTTGGTTGGATGACGGATCCGGCATTGCGTTGCCGCGGGCTCTGCAGGGTCAATGATTCGGAGGCAAAGGCCGGATCGATCAAAGATCGTTTTGTCCCGCGCCGCAAAACGTTCTCGCCGCCGATCCAGTAGCCGGGGCTCTGGAAACCAGCATGGAAGTTTCGAGCCGTCGAAATCAGGCTGGTTTGGCCGAACGCTTCGGACAGTCGCTAGCCTAACCCAGGCGTTCTTAATCCGTTTGACGCTGCCGTCATTGGCCTCGCTGCGCCCCCTCGGCGGCGACTTCGAGACAAGACGACAACTACTGATGCCCTCGATCGCGGCGTTGGCGGACAAGCCCCCGATCACGCCCACTTCAACCAGCCAGCTCACTTTTAGCCAGACAGCGCGCAATTCCAATCGGCCCAAGTCTCGCTTCCGCCCCACGGGCGGGACAGGACCGGTAACGACCCCGTTAAGTGATTACCCAGCATCAGATGAGCGTGCCCGGCGTGACGGTCGGCCGCATGAAATCACGCCTGCCTGCCGCGAACACTTGCGCAGCCGATCGCCTACAGATGCCGCAATCGTAGCGCACGATCTATGCCGGCGCTACCGAATGGCATGCAGTTGGCTGATGAGCTGGAGCGGGCTTTTGCTGGCCGCCGGCCTCTTCCGATCGGACGCCTGGGATAGAGATCGCACTTGCCCGCCTGCAGGGGCGATCGCGACAACACGCTCATCACTTGCTATGCTCGAATATTTCGCGCAGCCGGATAGCAGATCGGTTCGCTACGTACAAAGAATTGGATTGCACTGTTTGGGAAGCCACGATGGAATATCCAGCAAGCAACGATCGGACTAGGATACCGATGAGGCGCCTCCTCCATCCAGGTTCTTAGTGCGCCAAGGGTCAAGCGGGTGGATGGTTTATGATCGGCAACGTAAGGGGCCAGCGGTGATCGGGTCGGCTTGGCCGTCAATCTCACGAAAGCACAAGCTGATCGCTTCGAGCGGATGCTGGCAGCCAAGGAGGAACACAAGCGTTCCAGTTGAGCAGATCCGACCGTTTGGTCGATGGTGCGCAATTGCGATCGTGCACGCTGCATCGGCAACGATGCGCCCGAGCCAAAGACATCCGGCTTCATCGTACTCAATGCAAATTTCGAATCGGCGTGCGCGTGAACGATAAAAGTGACTTTTTGTCGCGGGGTTAGCACCGTCGTGACTGCCATCAATAAATTGCTCCAGGGTCGCAACCTCGGACCGGACGAAGTCGAGCGCCTAACGTCGGCCTATGAATTGACCCTGCATTCGCTTTGCTTGGTCGATCGTGATGACCCGATCGCCGAAATCGTCGCGAGAAAGACCATCGAGATCGGCGCAACGGGCGTTCGCGATCCAGCAAAGATTTCCAAGCTCGTCATCGAGCAGCTTGGCATCGGCAGAAGACCATTGACCTAAAGCCAGCGCGCTCGTGCGGCGCTTTTTGCTATCGTATTCGTGACTAACAAGCGTAAGCCAAGTCAGGAGGTGCGCCTTCCGCGGTCAGGTGATTTTCGCCGGCAACATCCATGCCGTTTCAAGGGACAAACGGTCTCGATCCTGTTCAGCAGCATGTACCGATCCGACACCTCATCTTCCAAAGCCCTCTTGCGCAGACTCGTACTATATTGGACGGGGCAAAAAACCACGATTCGCTCCGACGCTGAACGCTCAGCCACTTGCTTCCCACCCCGCTCCATCACGAACGAGCTCTGCCGATGCAGTCAGAATGGTCTATCGATCGGTTGGCTGCCAGATGGCGCGAGCTGTCGAAGCTTTGCGCCTGCCGAACCTGCGAGCGGCCACATCTGCCGTCACGTCCGCTTCGTTCGACGCTGCAGCGCGGCCAATGAGACGCTGCCCTCCGCTCGCATGGCCGCTCACGGATGAGCCGCCACCACCACTGCCGACGCGCCGATCTACGCGACGGGCAGCGAGCTTATCCCGCTCAACACATGGACATTCCGGTGCAAGGATTGATGCAGTGCCTGGTGCACGCGATGCGCGCACCGTGCCGTGACAATCGATCTGGTGCCCGCGCAGGCGTTGATCGTTTCGGCAGCAGTCGCGCCGGCTGATACCGACAAGGACCACGTCTCCTCTCCCGTTGTCTTCGATATCGAACAGTCTGCTCATTGCAGGCACTTCGGCGACATGCCGCTTGATACTCCTATGCATCCGAGCGCAAGCGCTGGTTTGGACGTTGAGCCAATGTCACGCGTAAGCAGAAATGACCCGCCGCTTCTCGATAGCCCGAGCCAGACATGCCCGCGCGCGTCCAGGCGCTCATGGGGCTTGAACCGCACGTCACGTCAGGTTGTAAAATATTCCGAACAGCGGATGGCGTATAAGATTCGATGATCGACAGTGAACAGCGCGAAGCCTCAAGTCTTAGAGCTCGCTCTGCAGGACTTCCATCACGTCATTCTCGGATGTCCTAGTATCCGATATGGTCTACGCTCGACACCGATGGTGGCGCTCGGCAGAGCCGGAGCAGGATTGTTCGACCGATGCCGCGTGATACAAAGATACTTGCACGCGCGCGGCCCCATCGTCCGCCGATCGATGATGGCGAATGACAATATACGCCGCCGGACCGATCGTCGCTCTTGCAAGGGCAAATCGATTGTCGTCTGGAGCCAGCAGTTCTGGTCAGGAGCTCGTAAGACAAAGCGCCGTTTGCGCTTTCAAACGGCTCGTCCTGCGCGGTGATGCCGTTTGCGTCTCATGGTGAACGACGCCGAAGCGAGCAAGACGCGGCAAACTACCGCTTCAGACGCCCGCTGCGTTGCCCTGCATGAATGAGAGTGACGCGTGTCGTTGATCCACTTCCGATATCCAAGAAAAACCAGTGATGCACGCTATGAAGAAGTCAGCGATACGAGAGCTTTCCATTGTACGCAAGGTATACATCCTGGGCGTCGGGATGCTGGTGTCGTCAGCAGCCGCCGCGAGTGACGATTTGATGAGTGCCGCCAGACAGATCTTCAAGCCGATTCCCTCGATCGTTCCTGCGGTGAAGGACAATCCGGTCACCCATGAAAAGGTCGAACTTGGCAAGGTGCTATTCTTCGATCCGCGGCTCTCATCGAGCGGGGTCATTAGCTGCAATACGTGCCACAATCTTGGCGCTGGCGGCGCGGATGCCGGCCCAACGTCGGTCGGTCATGGCTGGCAGCGCGGTCCACGTCGGGCGCCTACCGTCTATAATGCGGTATTCAATGTGGCGCAGTTCTGGGATGGACGGGCGGCAGACCTCAAGGCGCAAGCCAAGGGGCCGGTCCAGGCAAGTGTCGAAATGAATGCGACGCCAGATAGTGTGCTCGACACGTTGAATTCGATGAACGACTATGTCGTCATGTTCAGCAAGGCGTTTCCTAACGATGCGACGCCCGTCACCTTTGACAATTTTGCAAAAGCGATCGAGGCTTTCGAATCGACCCTTATTACACCCGCTGCGCCTTTCGATCAGTACCTCGAGGGCGACAGGCATGCGCTCGATGATCGGCAGAAGGCGGGCCTGAAGCTATTCATGGAAAAGGGATGCTCGTCCTGCCACAATGGAATCAACGTCGGAGGGCAGGATTACTTCCCGTTCGGCGTGGTCGGAAGGCCGGCCGCGCCACTGCTTCCAGCCGCCGACAAAGGCCGCTTCGCGGTCACCAAGATGGCTGGCGACGAGTACGTTTTCCGCTCTGCGCCCTTGCGCAACGTCGCCTTGCGAGCCCCTTACTTCCATTCGGGCCAGGTTTGGAGCCTCAAGCAAGCAGTTGGCGTGATGAGCGAGGTTCAGCTCGGCACCAAGCTCAGCGATCAGGACGAAAACGACATCGTCGCATTTCTCAATTCGCTGACGGGACAGCGGCCCAAGATCGAGTACCCGACATTGCCCGCGCGTACCGACGCAACCCCGCGGCCCTCTCTGGACAGATAGGGTCATCACGATAGCTGATTCGAAATATACGTAGCGCAGCCTCACGCAAACAGATCAAAGCCAGGTCAAGATGCCCCAAGCTGTCGCCCACAATTCGAACGTCCAAAACGACAGGCTTCCGGCTGGTTCGTCTACGATATCGAAATCTAAGTCTGGGCCGAAAGGCGCAAAACGAACCGTGCCGGAGCCTCCGGGACATGCGGCCCGCGGCGACGCCATCAAACAACGAGCGAGCGGCCACAAGGTCATGGCATCGCTGCTCGATCGTTGTGTTGGCGCCAAGGCTTGCAGCATTGAACCTATGACATAGGGCGGCCGGCGCGCTGAGGTCTCATGCCCCCTGAAACCACGGGCACGTTCGTCTGACGATCAGGAGTTTGCGGGCCTATCCGACGAGCCAAGTCAGGACTTTTCCTCATCGGCCCGTGGGCGAGCCATGCCCTGCGCATCGTCTCTTGCTGACATGGTCTCAACCATCTCGATGATACGGCGACGATCGGCAGAATTTCGGAGCGCGCGAAACGCTCTCAAGAGACGAAAAGTCTCAGCCACCTCATCGGAACGGCTCTTGATCGACAAATTGCCTCCCACCATTTGCAGCCAACGTTCAGGATAGTACGATCCCGCTTACAGTAACAAGGATCGCGCGCGCGCAAAAATACGGAGCGTGCTGAATAGGACTTCGTCCGCTTTGATGCACAACATGTTGCCGACGGGGGCAAGTTCTGTCCATGCCAACCGAGCGCGTGTCTCACACCCAAGCCTTGGACTTGAGGATTCCTGCGACGTCTGGCGTGCACGGATGGATGAGCAGGCGCGGTGGGTCACCGAACGGCCCGGTCGCGGCCGTCCACCAATCAGAACGTTCCGAAGGCGTACCGTTTGATCGTGCTATGATGATCCGATCAAGATCAGCCACATGATTACGATCATCACGGCGGAGCCGCTCTGCTCCCTTTGATCATCGCAGCCTTTGTTTGGCTGACGACTGACACGGCCCGCCAGTCGTTTGGTGCCCACCCGATACAAGGAATGTCGGCTGGACCCGAAGAAGCTGACTGCGGGGCCGCCAGTCCAATTCTAACTTTCTCCAAGCCGCGTCAGGTTTCAGAAAGCTAACGTGAGTAGCGAGAGAACAACAGCGCGCCACCACCGGACGGGATCATGGACGGATTTAACAGTATCAACCCGGGCGATAAGAGCTCGGCTACGTCCAATGCCACAGTGGAGCAGCCGCAACAGCAGCAAGCGGAGTTTGAGCAGCACTTGGGAGACGTGCGACAGGTCGATGCCGTCTATCCACACAGAGATCTTTTTGACATCGCTGACGAAGACGACCGCCTCATTCAAGCAGCCTCTGGCGCCGCCCTCGAGCGGGGACCACCGCCGGGCGCTACCACAATCAGGATCTACGATCGTCGACTTCGCAAATTGGCTGAGGCGCTGAAGCAGTATGGCCAATCAATGGCTGGGCTCGATGAAGAAAGTCTGCTCGATTATGCCAAGAAGCTGCTGCCAAAGGACAAGGTCATCGCCCCCGCATTGTCGATGGTTAGTAGGTACCGCGAGCCTGACGCCCCCGCGCGGCCCATCCGAACGCATTACCGTCCGTCCAAGGAAGACGACCGCCTCATCAGGCAGGCCGCTGAAGCAGGCTTTGGCCGACAGATCGACGAGAAACCGCCGGAAATTATTCGAGCGATCTTCGGAAGTTGGCTGCAGCACTTCGACCGTTATCAATTTCTAAGCTTGGTCACGACACGCTGCTCGGCCATGCCGACACTTTGTTTCCGGGCGACAAGAAACTCATCTATGCCTTGAACAGGCTCCACCACTACCGCGACAGCATCGTGCAGGACCATTGTCGCAGCAGCTCCCGTCAGCCAACAGAGCCGGCCGGCCGCTCACCCGTGCAAGAGTTTGATCGGCAGCAGCCTTTGGAGGGTGCCGCGGATCGGGGGAGCCAGCCGGCGGCTGACGGATTCAACGCGCCGGAGCTTGGGCAGGGAACGGGTTCAGCCGCTCACTTTCCCGTACAAAATGCCGGCCACGAACCGCTTTTCGATGTCGCGCATCGAGAGAGCTCGCTTCTGGTCACCACCTTCGATGCACCGGTGCTTTGGCCGACAATGAGTTCGATCGCCCACTCGCCCGTGCGAAGTGTTGCTGCGGATCAGAACGGCCTCACACCTGCCGACCGAATCGATACGCAGGAACCGTGGCAGGCCTTGGCTTCAGCTGCCTACTCGCCAGTGCAAAGCGTCGACCAGGACGAGCTGTTTGATGCCGCTGATCGGGGCGGCTGGACATGCGCCAGCGGGTTCGATGCGCCGGAGCTTTGGCAGCAAATGGATTCAGCCGCTCACCGGCCCACACAAAGTGTCGACCGGGTCGGGCCCTTCGATGCCGCGGCGAGACAGTCCAGCTCGCAGCTGCGCTATCCCGCCTCGTCAGAATTCTTTGGACGGGCCATGGAGCAAGCCGGGCCGCCGCCCGACAGGGCTGCGCAGACGACGCTCACCGCGATCGGCGAGACTTTCGATGCTTCGCTGGTCGTTCCCAATGACTTTGCCCACGGCACTCAACCCGCTCCGGACACGATGCTCTCCAAATTGGGGCGCTGGGGGCTCTTGCCAGACGCGGTACAGCGGGTGAAGGACTATGACATTCGCGGAGAACGCTACACTGCCGTACTGGGGCCCGCGGGTCCCCATGACGTTCAGCTTATTCACCTTGGGTCGCCGCCCGTCGGCGAGACATTTGATGTTTCCTTCGCCGTCCCCGAGAACTTTTCCCACCGAACCCAGCCCGCCCCGGATGCGATGCTCGAAAGGCTGCGTCGCCTGGGCTTCCTGCCGGACGCTGATCAGCGGATCATGAGCTACGACATTGGCGGTGAGCGCTACACCGCCGCGTTAGGGCCAGGAGGGCTGAATGACGTTCAGCTCATCCACCACGCTCGCCTTCGGCCGATGGGTGAAGCTGCGCCAGCGACCCCGCTGCGGGCTCCGACTGATATCTACGGCGGTCTTGAATCTCTGCTTGATCTCAATCCCCCTACACCGCTCGAATTGCGGGACAATGCCCATTCTGCGCCGGTGCCGGATTTTCGACCGCCGTCTACCGAGCCTGAACCGGGTCATCACCGGCTTCCGACGCTGGCCGATATCGGCGAGTTCGTCGGCCCCGACTGGCACCACGGCCCCCGAGAGGCCTCACCCGCCCTCATTGACATGCTCCAAACCCTCGGCCTCCTGCCGCACCGGGATGCACCAATGACGTGTTTCTTGATCAACGGTGAGCCCTACACGGCCGAAAACCTGCCCGGAGGGCGCGTTCTTCTGTTCCATCGCCCACATCTTGACTGAACGAGCGGCGGGCCGAGTCGCCTGCTGGCCCGAAGGAGCGCTCCTCGAGCGCTTGCCACGGGGCGCCGTCTTAGCGCTCGAGCTTGACCGGCGCTTTATCGAAGGTATGGAGATAGGCGATCAGATCCGCGATTTTCTGGGCGTCCTTGAGTCCAGGGAACGCCATCTTGGTACAGGGAACCTTCGCCTTCGGGTCCTTGATGTAATCGGCAAACGTTGCCTCGTCCCACGTGATGCCTGAGCCCTTCATGGCTTGTGAATAGCTGAAGCCCTCGACCGATCCTGCCTTCCGCCCGATCAGGCCGTTCAACGTTGGGCCGACGGCGTTCCTGGCGCTGTCGCCGACCCGGTGGCAAGGCTTGCAGGCCGTGAACACCATTTCGCCGGCGGCTGGAGTTTGACCTCTTGCCTGCTCAAGTCCGGCGGCGACTAGCAAGGTCGCGAGAGCAATCCGTTTCATCAACTTATCCCTTTTGCACCTGCCCGGAGTCGAGATGACTGCGTGGGTCGCCCTTGGTCGTGCTTAAAGCCTACAACTTCACGCCACGTGCGGTTCAAGCCTGTCCGGTCGTCTCGCAGTTGATTGCCGGTTGCTGCGTGCCTCTCCGTTAGTCGTCTGATCGCGGCGACCGGCTTTCCGACAGTGGTACTTGCGGATGATCTCAGCATCGCCATCGGAAGCCCGATCTCGGTGGCGATTCCGCCGTTTCAGCCGGCACGTGTCGAATGCCACCAACGTGGCGCAGGAGACGACGCATTCTCTGCAAGGCCCCTCGCGCTCGATGGAAAGGACAATGCCCGCGATCCGAGACGGGCCGAGTCACGAGCGAGGCGCAGCATTCACGCAACGGGCAATATGGCCATCAGTTCTCGAAGCCAACACTGGTATCGAAACTGGCTTTCGATGGATTCGCTCCGGCTGCGAGCGATGCACGTCGAGCGTCACAAGATGCACCCAAAAAAGGCGGGCCCGCGCCCCCCTCGCCCGACCAGAAGAGCCCGCCCGACGAGCGAAATAGTCATTCACTTCCTGACTCGTCAGCTTCTCGAAAGCTGCTTCTACCAAAAAGCTCTTGAACGGACCTGTAACTTGAGAGAGCAAATGAATATCGACTCACGGCACGGCCCAGAAGTCGCCGAAGCCCGCGATTTTGAGCTGCAGCGGCAACAGACCGGCGATACGAGCGCTCAAACCGGCTCGCCGGCGCACCCGTCCGAGGACCAGGTGGACTTTGAGCAGCAGCTCGATCGTTTCCGCCCGGTCGACCGAACGTCAGACTGCGCTTCCTCATCGGCCAATCCCGGGATTGGACCATCCTCGACTGCAACGAACGGGCCTCGCCCAGGGGAACGCTGCTCGGCTTCATCGTTTGTGGGCGCGCGCGCCCAGCTTGCCGCAACGCTGACTGGGGCGACGCTCGCGGCACTCAGGAACGAGATTGAACTTGCCGAGCAGCAATCGGCACCGTGGTCATCAGCGTCTGGGCCTGCAGACCGCGGCGTCGATCGCGAACGCATTTTCAACGACGTTGTTGGATCGTCGTATGTAGAGCTGAGACGGTTTCAGAACGCGGATGGCGATTGCAAGCCGCGCAGAGCAGCCGAGACCAGCGCAATATCGTATGTGCGTGACGCGGCGCGCGAACACTCCTCCGTTGGAGATCATCCGGAACGATATCCTATGACTCTGGCGCGTCAGGCTGGATGGCATATGCGCGGCAAGGTTGACTCTCCTTTTGTGTCTTTGATTGAGGACCCCTCCAAACTGTCCGCGTCGCGCGATCCGTGGGCCCGAGCAATCGCCAATAACGCGACGATGCTGCACACCTACACTATACCGAAGTCGGCGGTCTGGACCCCTGACCAGATCTTGAGCAGCATTGCGCTCGGGATGAATGTCGACGATCACGAGAACATAGATGCGGATGTGGACCTGATGTGCTCCCTGGGTAGAACACCCACCCGGGAGACCGAGCGCTTGTTTTTGGGCGGCGATCTGGAGGCCTATCGGACCGCTAGGCAAGAAAATCCGTTCAAGACTGAGAGCACTGACTAAATAGTCGATCGCCTTTCGCGTGCGGAGGCCGTGCGCATGTCGGGTTATGCCGAGAGCAGTTTATCGCATCTCGGAGAGGGTCGTCAGTTCGCCCATCACATCCGCCAGCCCGCTCCGTTGCATTTTGGACCATCGGCATCTCGGTGATATCGGCTCTTGGGCGAGCAACGGCGGCTGTGCCAGTCTGTCGATCAGGCTGCGTCTGTCCTCCTGGTCCGGCGCCCTACGAAACGCGAAGACCCAGGCGCTTACCGCAGACACTGCTGAACGAGAGCGCCATGGCGATGCACGTCATGATCACGAACACCGCGCGTCATGTCCCGGCGGTTCGCAGAAAGGAAGCATCGAGACCCCAGCCCACTTACTCCTCCCGGGGCCCGAATTCCGTCGGGTGGCCCCAACCAGACGATTGCTTTCCTCCTCCGCTCCAGGCAGCGCACAGCTGCCCGTCAGTTCGTCGTCAGCTTGCTTGATTATCAAGTCCAGCACGGCTTAAGCAGCCTCGTGCTTACCACGAGGAACCGTACTCTGAAGGGACACGAGAACCGCCATGTATCATCGGATCAGCGACTCATCGACGCGCGCCGATCAAGCGGACCCGCTGAATCAGTCGACGGACAGCCGCAACTTTGCGGAAACACTTGCCGATCTCGCGCTGCGAGAGGCCTCCTCACCAGGGGAATTGTCCGACAGAATGGGACTCTGCTGCAGCAGGCCAAACACCTCGGATGCAAACGTTCACAGCCCAAGCTCCTTCGACCTCAGCACATCCTCTCTCTCTTCCAGTTCCAGTCCATCCTCTCCCGCAAGGCCGATCCGCCCTCTGTTCGATTACAGGACCGCCGATTTGCCTGAGGCGAATGTCAACGGCATCTGCGTCGGTTTGGCCGCGGAGTGGCTCCGCAATCGTCACAGCAGTCCGTCATCGCGAATGCGTGCGCTGCGACCGGGTTCGGAAAACCACGCCTCTGCGGCAGCGCGGCAGCAGCGCTATGAAGACCTCAAGGCACAATTGCGAAGCGACAGGGCACGAGGTTCGCACAATCTTCAAGCGAAAATCACGACGTTGCGGGAAGCAGGCCTGGAACCATCAGGGCATCAGACGAGATATAGATTTAGCGCGTCCTCGCGCAACGCGCAGCTCGTAAACGAAGTCACTGAAAACGGATCGATCTATTTGCTCAGCCTGCGCTTCGCCGGCAGCGACGCACACACAATCACAACGTCGACCTCGAATGGAATGTCCACTCTCTTTGATCCTAACTATGGAGAATTTACCGTCCGATCAGGCCAGATAGGTGACTTGTTCAAAAGTCTCGCTGAACGTTACAGGAACCCCAATGGGCTCGTTATATCGACTGTCGTCACGCAAAAGATGGCCTAAGTAGCGATTCTGGATTGCCCGCGGCGTGCGCCTTATGCAAGGCGCGGATACGCATTCGAGCCGGCTCCGGCCTCTTGTCGCATAGCAGGCAGCGCCTGCTATCCGAGCCACGAGACTTCAAATAGGCCCGTCCGACGAAGGGGTGCCTCCGACTGCAAATGGGCTCACTGCATCCGCGGGCGGCCACCGTGGCCCCCAGCACGTGTCAGCAGCTCAGCTTGACGCGCTGAAGCTGCGATACGCTCAAGGCACGCATCGCGGCGCCGCCAGATGCGTCTGCGCACGTTCCGCTACACATCGATCACAGGTCCCCGCCCGCGTAGCGCGACCTGCGGGCTAACACGGCTCTCGCGCCCTAGTTCAGCCGCGCTTGCCTCGCCAATGCGCACCTCTTCGAGCGAACAGCGGCCCCATGCGGCCTTTCGGTACGGACCTTTATTGCCGACATTAGAAGGTTATTTCCCCCACGCACCGCTCAGCGCTCGCAATGGTCAGGCTCACAACCTCTTTGAAGGCCAGCTTGTGTCCGGCCTGCCCTGCTGTCTGTCGAGGACGCGCCCGGAAGCTCGGGGGTATCGCCTCATTGTCCATTCGTCACTTGGATGTGTTCCATCGAAACAATCGATTTTTCCAATCTTGCCCGAAGGGCCCATAGTCACGCGTCCGTTCGCAGCAACGTTCAGGAGCGCCGTGTGACAATCGATTCTCCCTTCAGACCAGTTGCCGGCGAATGTGATCTTCGCGAACCCATGCTTGCGTCCGGAACGCGACCTTCCTTCGTTCAGATCGTGACATGCGGTTCAACAGCAACCTGGCTGCTGGCGGCAGCGGCAATGCGGATCGATTCACCGCGTCGCGTCGCCGAACACACTCAAGAAAGATTGCCTTTCATGCGCACCACTTGCTGCGGCCATACGTCGGCCGTGCGACGCCTCGATCGACAAAATGCCTGCCAATTCAAGGCGCGCTGGACTTGCCCACGCGCAGATCGATTGTACGCCCGAGAGTGAGGATCATCGCTGCGTCAGGAGGCCTACAAGTTCGTAGGTATTGACGTAATCACCGCTCGAATGGGCTTGAACCGCACGTAACGTCAGATTGTAAGCTTTCTGACAAGTCGCGACGTTCTGTGTCGCGCCAACATTTCTGGCAGGTAGCAAGAATTGCGAATGTCTCAATGTCTCAAGGTCGCGCCGGCCGGCTCGGTGACGCCTGTCGAGCACTCCTCCCGAAGACGCCCTGTCGGTGTCACCGATGCACAGAGGGCAGGAACCGCCGGTGGGTTCGTTGCAGCCGGAACGCCACGTACCGATCGAGATCAGGACGCGCAACCCTCTGCTCGCCCTCGCCGCGCGCAAGCCAGCCCCAATTTTGAGATGCGATCAAGCCGTCGCTGTTCGTGGCGAGAGACGACATACGGCCGGCGACACCGCCTAACTAGGTGCGTGACGTTGCAGACCTGGGATCGCACTCGTCGCGCAACAACCGTGTTCGACGGGCTGCAGCACCGGCGATGTTGTAGGCGATCGGATGCCTGCACCGCTCGCGTTCGCCAGGTCGGATTGCCGGCTATCGAGAGAACTTGTCTTTAGCTCGCACGCGCATCGGTCGTTTCGTCTAGCGGCTTCCGACACATGGGCCAGCTGCGACACGTCACCTGCCTTCAAATGCGACACTTGCATTTGCCGTGACTTAGAGAGGCCACAAGGCCAACGGCATAGCAAGGCCAACTTCGGACTAAGGCAACTTGGGAGCTCCAAATGCCAACTTCTTGTCTCTGTTCAGCTTCAACCCCGAACATTCTCTTTACATTGGTTTCGACCGCGCGCATTTGCGCCAAGGACACTTCTCCCAGCAGGTCGATGACCGGAAGCACTGCTGCCACTGGCGCGCAGAAGCGCGGGCGGTTCACCAAGGCGCATGATACAGTAAATAATTTCGTCAGGCTTCCAGGCAATAGATGCACTTTGAGCATCGCCGACGACGCGTGCGGTCACGGGCACGCGGTCAGTTATTGGCCAGTAATGGATCGGGTGAGATTGATCTCGGCTCACCATCCCAGTCCTCGTGGTCGCCACTCGTCAACGCTCGTGCCGAAGCAGCCGTTGTTCAGATTCGCCCGATATCGTGGTCAATCGTGACGCGCTCAGCTTGGAGGTGATGGACGAAAGGCAATCAAATGCGAATTCTCCTGGTCGACGACCATACGGATTTTGCGCGCACAGCGAAGGAAGCGCTATTGAGCCACGGTTTTGCGGTCGATCTGACGCGCACCCTGGACGAGGCGGCAGCCGCGCTCGATTGCGCTAGCTACGACGTTCTCCTGCTGGAGTTGGTTCTTCCAGACGGAGACGGCTTGACCTGGCTGAAACATTTGCGGCGCGAGGGATGTTCGACGCCGGCCATGATGATGAGCAGCCTCAATGAGCTCGGCAGGCGGATTGCCGTTTTCAACGCTGGCGCTGACGATTTCCTGCCAAAGCCCGTGTCGATCGACGAACTCATCGCTCGCATGCGGGCTCTTTTGCGACGGGCAACCCAAATGACAGCCCCGCTCGTTACGTTCGGCAATCTCAATTTCGATCCAGTCGCCAGACAAGTCTCGGTTGGTGACCGCATCTTGAGAATTGCGCGCCGAGAAGTGTGCATACTTGAGCATTTGCTCAGTCGCGCTGGTCGTACCGTACCGCGATCCTCACTGGAGGACAGTCTATATGCCTTCGACGACCATGTCTCGACCAACGCGCTTGAGGTCGGAATCTACCGCTTGCGCTGCATTTTGAGTGAGTCGGGTGCAACGCTAACCATCAAGACCGCGCGCGGCGTCGGTTACTCCCTTGCGCTGAATAATGCCGCGTCAGCGGCGTAGCTCGATCGAACGTGAAAGCGAAGACAGCCTTGAAGGCCTTCTCTCGTCGTGACGCAGGACGCCGGATGATCGCCGTGTCGTACATCTAGTGCGCGGCCGCCCTACTGTTTCCATTGTGCGCTGCAGCTCAGACACAACGCGATGGCGTTCAGAGGGCGGCGCGCGCCACTGCTGATAGCCTCAACGGAACCCTCGATCTTGCCTGCTCTCAAGGTAAGACTATCCATCTTCCTGCGCCGGCGGCGAGCATCTTTGTTGCCGACCCGGCGATTGCCGACTATCAGGCACCGTCGAACACGACCATCTTCGTGTTCGGAAAAAAGTCGGGGCGGACCAGCTTGTTTGCTTTGAACGACAATGGAGAAGCTTTAGCTGAGCTTCGTGTTGTCGTCAGGCAACCCGTCGAGGATCTCCGTGCCGCGCTCAAGGCCGAGCTCGGGGACTATCCAATCCAAGTCAGCTATACCCCACGCGGCGCGATTCTGAGTGGGACGGCGCCAAACGCCGATGTCGTTGATGCCGCCAAGAAGGTGACGGAGCAATTTCTCGGTGCGGGCGCACTGGTCGTGAATAAGATTCAGGTTGCCGGATCATTACAAGTCAACTTGAGCGTGCGCATCGCCGAAGTCTCGCGCTGTGCCATGAAGGAGCTCGGCATTAACCTCTCCGTCTCAGGTCAAAATGGCACGTTCGTTTTTGGCTTTAGCCGCGGCGCACCTAGCAGTACCGCCGCGGCGCGCGGCGGCGGCACGGCCAATATCGGATTCGGCGTCGGCGGAGCGAATGTCAGTGCTGTTCTTGACGCGCTCGCCAGCGAACACCTCGCTTCGGTACTCGCCGAACCTAATCTTACCGCCATGTCCGGAGAGTCAGCAAGTTTCCTGGCAGGTGGCGAATTTCCCATTCCGGTCATGCAGGACAATCGGCAGGTCTCAGTCCAATTCCGTCAATTTGGCATCAGCCTGGAGTTCGTTCCGACCGTTCTCAGCAACAATCAGATCAATATCCACGTGAAGCCTGAAGTCAGCGAATTGTCGAAGGAAGGTGAGGTCAGCGTCAACGGAATCTCTGTGCCTGGTCTCGCCACGCGGCGTGCCAGTACCGTCGTCGAGCTTGCCAGTGGTCAAAGCTTTGCAATTGGAGGGCTCATCAGGCGCAATTTCAACACCGACATTGGTGCTTTTCCTTGGTTAGGCGATGTACCGATCTTAGGCGCGCTGTTTCGCTCATCGTCATTTCAGAAGCAGGAGACGGAGCTGTTCATTGTTGTAACACCCTATATCGTGCGACCAGCATCGAATCCGGGCAAGATAAGCGCCCCCACCGACCGTATCGGACCACCCTCGGATGCCGGCCGCACTTTGACAAACACATTGGCAAGTTCGCGGCGAAGCCGCATCCCTCCCCCCACGGCAGTACCCGGCGCGGCCAGCGGTGCGGGCTTCATTATCGAATGAGGATCGAGAATGATCTTACGACAGCTGTGCTGTTTGATCGCTGTTGGCGTAGCCTTAGACGGATGCACAAATCGTGCTTCGATATCTTCTGAGACGCCCGAACAAGCAATCGAAGTGGCGCAGAAGACCAGTGTCTTGTCGCTACAAGGTCTTCGTCGCGCCGAGAGATATCGCCTGCGAGATTTCATTGCGAATGCAAGTCGCGGTCGGCGGGATGCCCTCCATCTCGACGTCACTGGCTCACCCCGGCTCATTGCTCAAGTGGCGCATGAGGCCCGCGCAATGGGCGTTGCCCCTTATAATATTCGCTTGGCTGCCTCACCCGTCGATCTACCCGCCCATTTCGGTGTACGGATCGAGGCAATTATCTACGAAGCACGGCCTCCCGTTTGCCGGCCGATTTCGATCGTCGGCCCCTCAACTGACGATAATTCCTTTGACCCGACGCTGGGCTGCTCGGTCCGGAATAATCTCGGAGTCATGATCAACGATCCTGGCGACTTGCTGGGGAATAGTGCCGTCATGCCAACGCGTGGTGATCGTGCGGTGCGTCCCCTTACCGCTCGTGAGATCTCCACACCGGACAACGGCAGCAGATCGGAAGGTGGAACTCATGACAGGGCTTCACCGGAATCCCCATGAGCGGATCACGAGCCCATACTCGCAGCATGACATGCAGTGTTGGCTGATGTTCTGGTCGCTAGGTTCGCGATAAGGACCAGCCACTTCTGTGATTACTACGCCGCTTTTCGATCAAATTCTGTATTTGACCGGGATCCAGCGGATCAACCTTGCGCGAAAGTTACACCAGGCCGGCAGCAAAGACTGCCTTTGCGACCCGCTCAAAACACGCAATCGGAACGGCCTTCCCCATCGTCGCCTTTTGCATCAACTCACGCGCTAAAACATGGTCCTGGACAACACTCAGATGCAGGGCCCGCGCCTCTTCAAGCAGCCGCGAAGCAAGTTCGCCCTCAGCGCGGCACACCAGCACTGGCACTCCGGTCTCGCCGCGAACGTAGCGCAGCCCGATCACCGTCGCGGGCCCCGTCAATATCAATGTGGCTCGACGAATGCCGGTCGGGGATTCGTTTGCCGCCGCGCGACGGATCCGGCGGTGTTCGCCCTTGATCTGCGGATTGCCCTCCTGTTCCTTGGATTCGCGCTTCGCTTCGCTCTCCGTCATGCGCATGTCGCGCAAAAATAGCCAGCGCTGAATGAGCAGATCAGCCAAGCCGCCGATCAGAAAAGCCCCGGCCGCAATCTCGATCAGGACTTTGAGCTCTTGGAAGACGAAGCCGAAACATCCCATTCCGCAGACAGGCAAGTACACCAACGCCTTCCAGCTTGCGATCACAGTAAGAAGGAGGATTGCGCCCAGGCTGAGCACCTTGATGAGCGACTTACCAAGCTCTACAAGCGATCGCTGAGAGAAAAGCCGCTTCAACCCTTTGATGGGATCCAATTTCTCAAGGCTTGGTTTGAGCGGCTCGAGAGAAAACGTCGGCCCGCCGGTGGCCACGAAACTGGCCAGAATGGCTGCGGCCGCGGCCGCCCCAATAATTGGGACGACGGCCGCCATGGTGAGTTCGATCAATCCGATCAGCGCCTGCGCGACCGCGCCGTTGAAGGGCTGCGCCTGTAGCTTGTCGATGAGCCGCACCGCTTCATGCCATCCATCCTTGATCGAGCCCGCTCTGAGGCATAGACAGCCGAAACCGGCGCAAATGCTGAGCGCGCTCACGAAGTCGCCGCTGCGCGCGAGCTGGCCTTTCTTACGGGCGTCCCGTAGCTTCTTGGCAGTTGGTGGAAGCTTCTTCTCCTCGCTCGAATCGTTCATTTCAAGAACTTCTCGAGCAACTCCAGTACACCGTTGAACTGGGTGATCTCCGCTCCCATGTATTCGATGAGGTAGACGGTGTAGCTGACCATGATGATGCCAAACGCGGCGTTCTTGATGGTCGGGGAAAGGTCGTTCAGCTTGATTTGCGGGGCAAAGCGCCCGAGCAACATGAGCGATGCCTCAATCAGGAGCAGCAGAGCCAGCACGGGCCCCGAGACCAGCAGGGTCGTACGCATGATATGATCGAGAAGCGCTACGAATTCCATTGCCCCTTGCTGGGTGAGGGGTGGTAGTAGCCGATCCACGGGCCAGATCAGATAGCTGCCATAGAGGCACCTGACCATCGTCTGCAGACCTCCAGATAGAACGAAAATCGTAACTGCAGCAGTTCCGAGAAAAAGACCTGTCGCCGAGGCTTGGCTGTGTGTCGCAGGATCCTCCACCTGGCTCGAAATACCGCGCTGGGTGTCGATGATGTCACCAACTGCCTGAATGCTCCATAGTGGTATACTGAGCAGGATGCCGAACAGCAGGCCGATGAATATCTCCTTGAGACCGAGCAGCGCGACTGCGACCATACGAGTGCCCGGATCTAGCATCTGCAGGCTGTCCCTGATATGAGCCAAGCATGGCAGCCCAAGCGCGATCGTCAAGCTTCCGCGGATCATCCCGCTAATGTGCGGCCGCGTGAACACCGGATGCACCAACATAATGCCGAGGGCCCGGGCTGCACCAAGGCCGGCTGCAATAATGAACTCGGTAGCGGTCTGGATCAGAATTTGCGTCTCGGTGAAGGATACATTATGCATTTGAAGTCTGTTGATCGTTCGCCTCGGCCAATCGAACCAGCCACGCTCGCCGCGCCATGATGTTAGAATTCAAGAAGGTCGCAGATAATCCGTCCGTTTCGCTCCAGATCCTGCAAGGTGACGCGCCCATGATGAAGGCAGATCACTTCGGCCCAACTGCCTCCCATGGCTTCCCCCGCGACGAGACATGGCCAGTTTCAAGGATAGCACCAGCCGCCCTCAGGCCCTGCAGGGCCGACAAACCAGGTTCTATTGACCTCTCACGCCGTACGCATCGTTCGAGCGTCTGCCAACCGTCCTAGCCTTCATCGATCTTGACGCCTCGCTTTCCGGTCTCGAGCAGCACTCTTTCGAAGGCGAAATCGTCAAGGCCGCTTGCGATCGAAGTAGCGGTCTTCTGCTCATGCAACTGAGGCTCGCTTTCGATAAGCTGATGGACTATCTCCTCGTGATTCACACGAGCGATGGCGATGGCGGACCTGTGCCGGACACTCGCTCTTGCGTTCCACTTATTAATACCTCGTGAGAGTTGGGAACTCCGCGAAGATCTGCTGGGCTTGTTCGATAAGTGGCGCGCTCAGCACCGGAGAAAACAGAACAAGCACGGCAACCACAACAAGGAGTTTCACGGTAAGCGGCAAGGTTTGATCCTGCAGCTGCGTTGCCGCCTGGATGATGCCGATGCCCAATCCGACGACGAGAGCCGCAATGAGCGGCGGTAGAACCCAAATCATGAAGAGGACGAGCGATCGGCTCAGGTGAGTGAGAATACTGGCCTCATCCATGTTAACCTCCCCGCGTTGCGTAACTTAAGACTAATCCGTGCATGAGGCGCGACCAGCCGTCGATCGTAACGAACAGAAAGAGCTTGAAAGGGACGGAAATCAGCGTTGGTGAAACCATCGACATTCCCATTGCCATCAAGATCGTCGTTACGATCAGGTCGATCGTGATGAATGGAAGATAGAGAAGGAAGCCGATTTCAAAGGCGCGCTTGAGTTCCGATATCAGAAAGGACGGTATCAGAATCACAAAATCATCGGCCGTTGTGTTGCTGCGCATTTCCTCCGACCAGACATGTTCTGTCGACGAGAGGAAGAACGAACGCTGCTCCTCATTGGTGGACTTCTTGAGATGGGCGCGCAGCGGCTCACTCCCCTCCTTGGCAGCGGCCACCCAATCATCGAACGTTTGATATCGACGTTGCGGTTCGGTCAGACGATTGTAGGTCTGCTCAAATACTGGAGCGCCAATGAAGACGGTAAGGATCAACGCAGCGCCATACAGAACGATGTTCGGGGGTATCGACTGTGTCCCGAGCGCGTTACGGACCAGGAAGAGAACAACGGAAACCTTGATGAAGGCGGTCGTTGTGACCACCGCGAACGCGAGCAGGCCAAGGCCGACCGTCACCGCGAGAAGCGCAACGATGCTTGGTTGAATGTCACTCATTGACCGCCAACCTGTCGCGTAACCTGACGGCCAGCTCCTCACCGACACGCACGATGTCGCCGCGCCCGATCAATCGACCGTTCGCAAGAATGTCGACCGGACCATCAAGCGGTCGCCCGAGGTCGAACACATACCCTTCGTTGACGTTTCGCAACGTACCGAACGGTATAGGCCAGCGACCGCATTCGAACACAAGCGTGATCTCAATATTGTCGATGTCGGCTTCCGATGGCGGAACCAGCTGCTGCGCTTGAGGTCGTGGCGTCATATGGGCACACTCTAGAGGATGGGGTTGCAGGCGGAACGGCCCCTGTAGGACCAGTCTGGCGCCGGCCACCTGAGCCGGAGCCCATAGCTTGTCCGCATTGAGGATGACTATGTGCTGAGCGAAGGGAATGATGTCCGGCAATAGCGCGTCGCCACCCTGTGCTTGACGAAGGAGTGCGATGCTCACACGAAGCGAGCCGATCTCTATCGCGACCGTGACAGGAATCTCCGGAGAAAGCTTGGGCATCTCCAGCGGCAGTTGGCCAAGCAGCTGGGCTAAGATCCCGAATGCAGGGGGAACCCGACGATCGAGAGGCGAGAACAGGAATAGGCGCGCCTTGTCAGTGAGCGGTCCGTAGGCAGTGTCGAATTCTAGATAAGGCCCTTCTGTCCGTGCTTCGTCGATGCGGACAAGTTGTAAATCTCGCGCGAACAAGGCCTCTAGTCGCGTGAGCCACGATTCAAGCGCAAGCTCGAGAAGGAGCGAACGGGTTGGGTCGGAAGGTAGCGTAAGGCCTTGCTGCACCGTCGAAATCAGTGCCTCGGCAAGCCGACACGGCAAAGACAAGATCGCCATGTCGTCCCCGACGCGAACTACGCAGTCAAGCATCGAGACGGCCGATGGCTCTGCATGCCAGACAAGCCGGCTCATGCGCACGAACAGGGGCTCGTCGCCAAGGCGGCTCTGAAGAACCACGCGCGGCGCGGCGACCTCATTGACCCACGAGACGACCTCGTCGGTCAGCGTTAGCGGTGGTTCGAATGGTAACGGTTCGCCCCGAGTATTTGCCGACCCCATTTGTATAGAACCGCGAGCTCGCGCCGAGATCAGTGAATCAGCCATTAGATCGAATCGCCGACCGCCCGCCCAGGCGAGCCGCACTGATAGCGAAGCAAAACCTCATCGTCGGCCTCGATTTCGGCGGCGGACTCCAAACGAGCATTGGTTGTACTGTGAACATCAGATTCAATCTGTTCCCATTTACGGCGCGCCGCTACACGCCTGGTCCACAGAGCCCGCGCGTCCGCCACTTCCGTCTCGGCCTGCTCTCGAGCGACGCAGGCCTCCTCAAGCGCCTGACGTGCCGATGCGATGCCGGCTGCGAGCCGTTCAATGACGAGATGGCGGCGACGATCGAGTTCTGTGACGGACATCGCTTCGATGGATGACAGCTGCAGATAAAGTTCGGCTTCGACGCTTGCGCGATGTTTCTCGGCGCTTGCAAGCGTCTCGGAAGCTCGCTTCACCCTTTCATCGGCGATGCGGCGCTTGCCCTCCATGTTGGACAATTCCCGAAGCGCACTTCGCTCCCTCATGTCCTTCACGAGCCGCAATTTTGCGGCTTCAACGAGATTCAGGCGGTCAGACGCGACATCCACGTGACGGCCTCCTCAAAACTGGACGGTTCATGTTGGCCCTGGCGCAGGAATGCCCGCAGCTCCTCGATTGAGCCGATTGCCCGGTCCGTTAGCGGATCGCTACCCGGCTTGTACTCGCCTACCTTGATCAGGAACTCCGCCTCATTGTAGCGCGAGAGCAGATCGCGGAAGAGGGATGCCGCCCTGCGATGTGGCGCCGAGACGACCGCATCCATGACGCGACTTCGGCTCGACAACACGTCAATGGCGGGAAAATGCTCTCGCGCCGCAAGCGCGCGCGACAGAATGATATGACCATCGAGAATACCGCGCGTCTCTTCGGCGATTGGATCGCCTGTACCGTCACCTTCGACAAGCACGGTATAGAAAGCCGTGATCGAGCCGCGCTCGCCCATACCGGCGCGCTCCAACAGACCGGGCAGTAGCGCAAATACCGAGGGAGGAAAGCCGCGTCTCGTGGGAGGTTCGCCCGCGGCAAGGCCGATTTCGCGCATCGCGCGGCTAAAGCGCGTCAATGAATCCATCATCAAAACGACGCGCAGTCCTTGATCACGAAAATACTCGGCGAGTGCCGTCGCCGTATGGGCGCATTGCGCGCGCTCCATCGGCGAACGGTCGGACGTCTCAACGACAACGATCGTGCGACCGAGCGCCTCTCCAATGTGACGCTCGATGAATTCACGTACCTCACGTCCACGCTCGCCTATTAGCGCGACCACCGTGACGTCGGCGGCAGCTCCCTTTACAATTTGCGACATCAGCGTCGACTTGCCGCAACCGGCGTCTCCATAGATTCCGATTCGCTGGCCTTCCCCACACGTCAGAAGTCCATCCAGCACGCGGATGCCGAGCGGAAACGGCTGCTCGATACCGCGCCGCGTCATTGGATTGGGCGCCGCGCCGCGCAGCGGGCGAGTGTGCGCTGCCTTTACCGGGCCCTTGCCGTCGAGTGGCCGGCCAAAGCTATCGATCACGCGGCCGAGCAAATCGGGACCGACCGATACTTCCTGCATTCGCCCGGTCGGAACCACCTCCGCACGGCTAGATAAACCCACCATGTCGCCGATTGGCGTGAGTAACACGCCGTCCGGAAGCAGCCCGATCACCTCGGCCTCAAGCGACCATCCCGTACCATGATCCTGCAACACGCAAATCTCTCCAACACGAGCCCCTGGTAGCACGGCGTGAAGCAACGTGCCGATTGCCCGTTTGACTCGTCCGCGCACAGCACGCGTATCGATCTGCATTGCCGCAGATCGCAAAGACGATAACGCAGCGTGGACGGATTTTTCTCCAGCTGCACCGTGGTCGCTTGATCGCGACACGGTCACGGTTCGCCCATCCAAGAAGACGAGCCAAGTTCGAGACGCAAGGTGCGCAGCTGCGCGGCAAGCCCCACATCGACATTGCCAAACTCGGTCCACAAAACGCACTGGTCCGGCGTCAGCGCCGGATCCGGATCAATTCTGATTTTGGGACGTCCATCCGTTCCATCAAACGCTGCGAACTCACGGGTCAGTGCATCGGCACTCAATGGAGACACGTGAAGACATACTTCGGCACCGCCACAACTTCGTTCGATGGCATGACGAACGGTCCTGATCAGCATCTCGCCCGGATCGAAGGAGCCCAGCAAATCGCTCAAGATCTCAATGACGAGCTGTGGCAACTCCCGTTCCAGAACCGCCTTTCGCCGCGCCATCTCAGAAGCTGCGCGGGCGACGATCCGCGCCATTTCGTCCGAGCCTGCCTTCATGCCCTCGGCGTGGCCACGCATACGCTCGCGCTGATAGGCTTTGCTCGCCCAGCTGCGAACCTGCTGTAGATACCGCTCCGCCAGTGCGCGCGTCCGTATTGCATCATACCATATTCCGAGTTCAGCGGCCGGTATGAGTGGACCAAGCGGACGTATCTGGGGCGCTTCTGGCAACGCTGGGTCAGTGACAATCATGCCGCTGGTGTCTCCGTCGCCAGGTGCTGCATCACCAAAGACAGCAATTGGCTTGCGGCGTTGTGGTGTTCGCTGGCAGGGGTCTCCGCGGAGGACCCTACAGGTAGGCGGAGAAGCACGCGGGCGCGGTCGAGCTCTGACGCATCTTCGAGCCAAGCGCCAAGACAGGCATATCCATCATGTTCAATCTGCCGCGAAAGTTGCTCAGGATCGACTATCGGTGTGGTCGCGACGGCGCTGGATAAGTGTCGGATGCCGAAGGCATGTGCTTCAGCTCCGATGTGTCCGACCAGAATCGTGAGATCGCGCTTTGATACCAGCTTCAGGACTGAACGTGCATGCCAGATGCTGCCAGTGAGCAAGGCCACCCGACGCGGATCGTGCCCGACTAGAATGTCCCTCCCCCAGCTACCTCCTTTCGCGGAAAGTTCGCTGCCTAGCAGCAATTCGGCCAATCTTTTCTGCAGCCTGTAAGAATTCTGCAACTTCAGCACGGTTGGAGCCGACAGCAGCGCATCAAGATGTGCGGCAAAACGGCTCGGATGGATCAAGACAGCAAGCTCGCGCAGGCGATCGGAATGCGGGTCGAGTGAATGATTTGGTTCGGCGGACGTCGATACCGACACTGCATTTTACCTATCTCACGTCGGAGGTTAGCTTTTTGCCGACGGCTTGGACCACCGGTATACTCGAAGCTCCACCGAGATTTGTCAGTTTGCGCAATGATTGACCGAGCTGGCGCGCACGTGTGCTCAGCAGCACGTAAGCCACAATGCCGAACCCTGCGCCCACGCCTCCGACACCGATGGCAAGCATGGAGGGCGCTGACAACAACTTGGCCGGCTGGGCCGAAGTCGCGGCAGGCGCAGGCGACAGCTCATGCTGAGCCCGCTCGACTGGCACGAACACAACTGCGACCTTGTCGTAGGAGAGCCCTTCGATGCTGTTGGCCACGAGCATCTTGATTTGCGGCAGCAAAGCCGAGAGCTTCGCATCGGAGCTGTGACGAATGAAGACTGACGCCGAGGATGGTGTCGAATCCTGTCGCAGAAGATCATTCTTCGGCAGAACAACATGGACACGGGCGGAGAGCACCCCATCGATATCGTTGATCGTGCGCGACAATTCTTCGCTTAAGGCGTAGACGTAACGGGCACGTTCCTCAACCGGAGAGGCGACCAAGCCCGATCCCTTGAACACTTCACCGAGATTCTTGTAAGGCTGCCTCGGCAACCCCTGCTCGTTCAGCATCTCGATCGAAAAGGCGAGCTGCTTTTCTTCGACTTGAATCGTGCTCGTCCCATCCTTAGCGACAACACGGACAGCATCGACGCCTTTGCTAAGGAGAAGCGCCAGCATCTCGTTGGCCTCGCGCTCCTGGACTTTAGTGTAGAGATCGGCCTTGCAGCCGGCCAGCAAAAGCACAAGCGGCAGCGCGAGGAAAACATGAAACCACCTTCCCGCCGGCACGTTGCGACCAACCTCTCTTTGCATCGAAATAGCCATCGAGATCGCTCAGCCCGACGATAGCAGCTTGTTCAAGGATGAACTCACTGTGCCGGCACTCTTGGAGATAAGCGAAACCTGAATGACGCTGTTGTAAACATCCCGCAAATTCGACAGCATCACTTCGAAATTATCCACGCCTTCCGGCTTTCCGATGGAATGAACCTGCATTTCGTGAGATCGCATGACGGGCTGCGCGGCCGGCCCAAGCTGGAGACTTTTCGCAGGAATAGGCTCGCCGCCGATCATCGAAGGGATTGCACCCGAGGGAAATGGTTTGCCCTGGTGCAAGACAGATAGATTCTGAAGAATGCGATCGCCGACTGGATTTGCCGGCGCGACGGCACGCTGAAGTTCCACGGCTTGTGGAGCCAAGGCGCCATCGGTCACGGAAGAGGCGACATCTTGATGCAAGGCGACCTGCGCAAGTTTCTGCTGAAACTCGGCCTGCGTCGATGAACAGGCCCTGGAGAGGCATTCGACAAGGCCGGCCGAGATCGGAGTGACGCCAAACATGAAATCATAGCTCTCACGTGATGCGATTAGCCGCTTGTTTGATCGGCCCAGCACCCTAGACAAGAGAGCTGACGAAAAGCTGACGAGCATCGCCAAGATCGTCATCTAAAGATCACGCTTGGTCGCCAGTTTGGACGAAATTTTCGATTTCCAATTTTGGGCGAGTTTCGATGGCTGGTCTCAAGCGCAAATTCCAAGCACACCCACCCGAGCCACGAGGCTACACATCTTGAAGACCATGCTATACGTTTGGGTTTTTATTTCGCTGGGTATCGTTAGGGCGCTCGGCGCTGACCTACCGCTGCCATCGACACCTTATAGCTATACGATCCTGGATCAGGACCTCGCTGCGGCGCTCCAGGAGTTCGGCAACAACTTGAATATTCGGGTCAACGTCAGCGCCGAGGTGAAGGGGAGAATTCGGGGGCGGATGCCGGATCTCACTCCGAGAGCGTTTCTCGACCATTTGACCAATCTCTACAATCTTCAGTGGTACTATGATGGATTGGTGCTGTACGTATCTGACGCGCGCGAGGTGCAAAGCCGCCTGCTCGCCTTGAATCCGATCACTTTCGATGCATTCAGGGCGGCGCTCGATGCTCTTAAGATCTCTGATGAGCGCTATATCCTGAAAGCTGCACCGGGTGATGGCCTCGTCCTCGCGTCCGGTCCACCTCGCTTTGTCGCGCTCGTGGACCAGACGCTCAAAGCCCTGGTGGCGGAGGCAGAGGCGCGGCGAAGCCCGATCGTCGAAAAGCCTTCGCACGAGACGGTTTTAATGCTGTTTCGCGGATCCTCAAGCGTGGTGGTTCGTGATGGACGACCAGAGGCGCCTATGTCGCCCACCGGGCCGCATCAAGGTGGCGTCGTCCACGCACCGGGCCCAGATCACTGATGACAAGAGGTGGCCTACGAGAAAATTCAATGCAGCTCTGCATGCTTTGTCAGCTTTTCGAAAGCTGATCCTGCCAGCATGAGAGCCTGCACGAGCGCCGCGATAGACGTCGATATGAGACGATCGAACCGGAAAGGCTGGCAGCATCATTCTTGACGGCAAGTTTAGTTTAGCTCCCCGCGCGCCCCCTCCGAACAACTCTCCCAACCTCGAGCCGGTCTGTGATCTGAAAGGTGGAACAGGATGGACTTTAACGCAATAAGCCGAACAGATGCGAGCCCGGAGCCAAATTCCTCATCGCGCCAATATCCGAGCGACTTTGAACACGAACTGTTAGCGCTGCATGAAGCCGCCGATGTCAGCCAGGACCTGATTTGGCGGGAGCTCGAGGCCGGATCTTCGCACGCCGAACCATCATCAGGCGCCGGCGTCCGCTCGAACTCCCAACAGCCGATTGCGCACTCCCTCGCGAGCGGCTGCGATCGCGGCAAGGATCCAGTTTGGCAGGAGCTTGAACTCGGGCCAATGCGGGGCCGGCCGCCTCAAGCCGGACCATCGCAAGTCGAGCCGTCGCCGCGCGCCGGTGATGCGCCGCCAGAACTCGGAGATTTTGTCCTGAGGGACGGACGTCGCGCCAAGGACTACTGGGTCTTCACTGGCCACACCGCCACGCGATCCCAGATCGACATGCTAGGAAGCGGCCTTGTCATGCCGAGCAAGGCCTTGCCGATGACGACTTTCACTATCCTGGGTGTACCTCACACAGCTGAATGGCGAGAAGATGGGGTGATTCGTCTTAGACCATCACTGGACACTGGCTTTTGGCCTCGAGAGTCGAGCGAAGGTCCGCCGGGCGGCCAAACGTAGATGATAAGGAATAAACGCTGAAGCATTTCAGCTTGGTAGCGCTCGAGGCCACCGTCGACCTCCACTCAACATGCTCGACGATGGCAATAATATCGTGGAATTGCACCGGCAAACAGTATCTGGTCGCATGACTTCGCCGCGGCAATGGAGCAGATGCAGATAGCCTTGTGGCGGAGACGCAGGCGTCGCAACGCGATTAAGTCCGGCATGGGATGTCGGCGGTCCGAGCTTGTCGCGCAAATCGCCGAACGCGACCATTACAGGATAGCAGCCGCGAGTTCTTGATTCCGCCAATGTGCCGCGTCAGGACACGATCAAGCATGACGAGACTAAGGTACGTATTGTGCGCCATAGCCGTCGGCTACTTCTCTTTCATTGGCTCGTTGCGAATTCTTCTGAGAGCCGTCAGCTTCTCGAAAGCTAATCCTTCCTATCATAACAGCGTGAATAGCTAGACGGCGATGTGCCGATATGATTGTAGCGGAACCAAGCGCTCGGGACGTGCTGAGCAACCGCAAGGGCTCTTGGACTCCGCCTCTCGATCTTCTTGCTCGTTGTCCGGCGCGATTTCCCGCTGCGCCATCGACCGGCTTGTGGTGCAATCTCACATCAGAGGAAGTATAATGTCAGTCAACAACCTACCGCTAACCGCTTGCTCAACGGTGACTTTGTCCGGGCTTGCTCCGGGCCTCCCGTCAGCCGGGGAGCTTTCAAGCTTCGAGGCGATTCTGGCCGGTTGCTCCTTGAAAGATAAGACGGGCGATCACTCCGTACCGCAGGATACGGAGGCGGCAGAGTCAGCCAAGCAACTGGCGGAGGAGCTCACGCAGGAAACGCGAAATATCTTGCCGCCAGACCTCAGGGCAGCATTGGATGGATTTGGGCAAGCTCCACCGCCCGCGCCCGCTGCGGGCAGCATTGGAATTGCGGCGGCGCCGGTACCCAGCTCAAGGATTACATGGAACAGCGGAACTCTGACTGATACGGAGTTGCAGATTGTGTCGGTGTTGAACCGTCACAAAGACAAGTGCCCGCTGGATTGGAAATCGCTTGGAGATTTGGCCAATGATCCCTCCACACCGCCGGATCTCAAGGCGGCGATCGAAGCACTGCAGCAGGACCCGGAACTCTTCTATGCGATAGGATCGCAAGGCGACGGCCGCTGCGGTGGCAAGATCAAGGCAGATGACCTCTCCAGCTTCTCCGATCATCACGCACAGGTAGCCGCATTCCAGGACCAGCAGGCGCGACGCTACGAGCACAACTACATTCCATCCGACGGCACCGGAAGCGGTCAGCCATCGGTTATGAGCGAAAACGATGCATTGCGCGAACTTTATCGGTATTCGGACAACCTGCCCAAGAACCTGAGCCTTGCGGATTTCAAGCAGATCGTCGACGGCGAGGCCAAAACCGGCAAATGTCCGCCGCAGGTTGTCGCAGCCGCGCAATACTTCCTCGATCATCCCAACGAATGGAAACAGTTGTATGGTGGCTCGATAGATAAAGTCCATAAGGAGGACTTCCTGCAGGTTGCTTCATCGTCGATGAACCTCTCGCAGACCGAGCTGGATACGTTGAACACGATCAACAAGAATCAAGCCGCTTTCTTCGGAAAGGGCGACCTGACGCGGGACAAGCTCGCCAGCATGGTCGATGACAAGAGCCTGGCTCCCGAGGTACGACAGGCGGCCTCACAGCTGCTGTCGGATCCTCTGTTGTTCGGGCTCCTGCACAATTCGATCACAGGCTACAAGACCCACCATAAGGTCTTTGACTTCGGCGGCGGTCATACGGTCGATTCCGGCAACATCAGCAATAACGACTTCACCCACTTCTTCAGCAACATGTCGGCTGCCAACCGCACGCCCCATCACTTGAAGACGCATGTCGCCAAAACGGCTGCCGATCAGTCCGCTGTCGCAGACATGATGATTGGCGTGGAGGATCAGCCCGATATCAAGTCTCCCAAGAAGAACGGGGGCGCCTTCATGCACGTGCTTGACGATGTGCTCAAGGTGGGCTCGAAGGTGATCGACTGGGCCGCAACGGCGGTTGGTGTACTTGGCGTCATTCCAGGCTTGGGTGAATTGGCCGATCTGGCGTCAATGGTGCTCGAGAGCGAGGCGCAAGCAGCCAATCTTCTGCACACAGCCATCACGGGCGGCAACTTGAAACAAGCGCTGGAAGAAGCCGGCCTCAGTCTTGCGGCTCAGGCGGTGGGCTGTATAGCCGGCCCTGAGGTCAAACTGGCCATGCGCGAAGGCTTGGTGAAACAGGCCATTCAAGAAGCGGCGACAGCCGGCATCAACCTGCCGGTTTCGATGGCGCAGTCCTACGCGGAAAATTATTTGAACGACCTGAAGGCTCGCATCGAGTCCGAGCGGACGCAAGCCGGCAGTGTTTACAGCTAGTCGGAGCGGCACACCGTCGTCTCGAATGATGGCAAGATCATAATCTAGGCGAGCTTGCGTGGTCTTCGCGCAGTCGGGTCCCCTGCCGATCAGCAGGCCCCGCAAGCTTGCCGGCGAATTCGCGACCGCGAGGTCCAGCACTCGTTTCATCGGTTCCCGCCTCGCAATCTGTCTTTCGGCGCACCGACACACGACCAGCGTCAAGTCGGCCCGTCGTTGCCGAACCTTAATCGCGCGCCATCCGGCTCTCGTCAGCAACTCTGAAGTTGTCGAGACCGCAATCACCGGCGGAAGACGCGGATGGAGATCGAATGCCACGGTTACAATGTGAGATGGAGAGCCCGTTCTGCAGTTCGTGCAGACCGGGAACAGGCCGGAGACTGCCTCACGAGAGTCGGCGCCGGCTCGACACCACGCGAAATCGGACTGATCGCGATCGTCGTGAAGAGCGACGATTTGTCATTGGCTCGCTCCATTTTTTTGATTCGTCAGCTTGTCGAAAGCTAATGCTTCCACAATGAGGTCAGCAGAGAGAGTTGCCTCCACTGGCTTAACTGGAACGAGATAGGAGAACCCGATGCGGATTACGAACGCACGCGGCGGTGGGCACGTTGATACCGACGTGCATGCGAATCGTGGCGGCAAAGACCGTGCACGGGCGGATGGCAATCATCGCCAATCGCCGGGTGCAGGTAGCCCGGTCGATAGCGTGGCCAATCCAGCCGATAACTCGCAGGATGCGGCAATGCGTCAAGCGTTTAACGTCGCCCTCGGCTCCATCGCCACCCAAATGTTAGGTAGTCAGATGAGCCGTTTTGACGATGTAATGGCTGAGACTGCCGAGGATTCCTGACGTCGAGCGTTGCGGCGTCAGCGAAGAGGAGCCGCAAATGGCGGTAACACCCTACAAATAGGAGAAACAATATGCCTAACGTTGGTGCCTCTCATACCTCGACTGCAGGTGGGGCAGCTGGCACTATCACTTCCGCGGCTGGTTCCGCGGCTGCTGAAGCCGCAGGAGAAGCGGCCTTCAATCGGCAACTCGCGGCCCTGACCGCCACCAGCACGAAGGCTGCGGAGAGGGACGTGGAAGTGCGCGTCGTTTCAACAGAGCTTTCAACCGTCAAGAAGGTCGCCGACGAGCGGGTTCAGTAATAGTTGAAGTGGGACGACGCCGTCGTCCCACTTTTCCCAGGTGCGCAATCTGCGAACTCGGGTTGAGTCGTACGGCGTTGCCGTGCGGCTCTGTTCGCTGTTCAGGAGGCCGGCCGTGAATGAACAGAATCGCCCCCGTTTCGAAGTGCTGTCGGGACCGTATTGCGGACTTACGGGCACAGCAGAGGCCGGACCAACCCTGATTGGCAGCGGCCTCGATGCGGATTTTGTATTTGTCGAGCAAGGTCTCGAACGGCATCACCTGCGCGTCACTCCACATTGCAATGCCATCGAGATCGAGGCTCTTGCTAGCGAAATCCGGGTTGATGGAGGTGAGAACATTGCACCGAACGAGCGCGTTGTTGTCCCTCTTCCCGCCGTCATTCACGCCGGCGCGATGTCCATTCGTTGGTCGATGGAAGACTCTCAACCGGTCCGCCGTACCGACCGCTGGCGTGTGTCGATCGTCGCGCTCGCCTTGGTCCTGCTCAGCTCCATTACGGCCGGCACAATCTCAAGACTTTTCGTTCGTACCGACAGCGCTGCGTCACCCAGCTCCGGCTCCTCCCCTGCCGCGGCAGTTGCGCCACGATCGGCGCTTAACGCAGCTGATGCTCCGACCACGGTTGCAGCGGCCGAACGGCTGCAAGAGGAAGTTGGTAGAGCGGGCCTTCTCAACATCAAAGTGGGTTCTGGGACGGGCGTTGTCACCGCCAATGGCACCCTTGCGCCCGCCTCTCTTGCGAAATGGGAGGAAGTCCAGAAATGGTTCGATCGCCAGAGCAATGGCGCTTATACGCTTGTCAATGCAGTAGCCGTCAGGGAGGAAAAGACGCCGTCGTCCATTGCTGTCCAAGCTGTTTGGCGCGGAAGCGACCCTTATCTCGTCATTTCTGGTCAAAAGTATTTCGTCGGCGCGCTGTTGAATAATGGATGGACAGTCAATGGGATCGAAGAAGGGCGTGTGCTGCTGAGCCGGAATGGCCAAGTTGCTATTCTGCCTTATTAACGTTGCAGCCCCATAGATAAGGAAACTGTCATGACGAGGCTGCCCAACCATTCTATCGAGCCTGGCGCCTCCTTTCGCCCGCCCAATGTCGACGATCATGGACCTTCCATTACCCCGCTCATTCCTCGAGCAAAGAGCCTCGAGATCGCAAACACGGATGGGAATGGAGGCACGAGCCGCTCGTCGGCTTTTGGGGATTCCTACACACGAGAGCTCCCTGCTGAAGCTACGATCGAGAGCGAACTAGCGCTCGACCCGATCGATCCAGTTTCGCGCATCAATCCTAGCGGTACCCCCGCTCAGCTCGGTGAGGTCGCGCGTAGCGCGGAACTGACTTGCCTCAATGGCCCCACTCTCGCTGGCAACCTGCTCGCCTTCGTCACGCCCCGCCTACGTCATTGCGATGTTTTGCGCCCAGAGAAACACGGCCCTCTTCTCGAACGTTTGGCCGATGCGCTATCGAACGCGCCAGAGGATGCGGCCTCACGCGAGGGGATAGCCGTTCTGCAGCTGGAGCTGCGAAGGTTGATCCTGCTCCGCCAGAATAACAACGGCTTGATCAAAGGTTAGCAATGTCCAATTCGGATGGACTGCAACAGCTTCCACCTGGTCGACCGCCAAACGTTCCAAAACCCGGTGAGGCCGTGCTGATCTCCGGGCCGGAGCGTGATTTACTCTGCGCACTTGCCTATGTCCATCTTGCGTGTGGGCAGAGTGCACAGAGCTTAGCCTTGTTGCGCATCGTCGCTCACGAACATTCTCGGGATATAGACCTGCTACGCATGCTGGCCTACGCTCTCATCTCGGAGCGACAGGGTCACGAGGCACTGGCCGTTTTGGACAGGCTTGACACACTTGACGACCAGCCGTCTTCGCGACTGCCTTTGATGCTATTGCGCAGTCACGCCCTGCGTCAGGCTGGCCGCATGGCTGAGGCGCAATCCACCTTCAAACGCTATGTCTCGTTGCGGGCCAGCAGAGCTCCAATCAAACAACAATAAGGCTCATCATGGCCAACGTCTTACGCAGTCTCATCATGCGCGCGCCGGCACACCCGGATTTGATGGTCGCGTTGATGCTTCTTCTGGCGATCGGAATGATGATCATGCCGATCCCCATCGTCGTGATCGACATGTTGATCGGCTTCAACCTGGGCTTTGCCATACTGCTGCTCATGGTCGCGCTGTATCTCAACACCCCACTTGACTTCTCGTCCCTGCCGGGCGTCATCCTGATCTCAACCGTCTTTCGCTTGGCTCTCACCGTCGCAACGACGCGGCTGATTCTCGCTGAGGGCGACGCCGGCAGCATCATCCAGACGTTCGGCGATTTCGTCATATCAGGCAACATCGCGGTCGGAATCGTCATATTCCTAATCGTGACCATGGTGCAGTTCATGGTTCTTGCCAAAGGTGCCGAACGGGTCGCAGAGGTGTCGGCACGTTTCACGTTGGACGCGCTGCCCGGCAAGCAGATGGCGATAGACGCGGAGCTGCGCAACGGTCATATCGATCAACACGAAGCTCGCAGCCGGCGCGCCGTACTCGAGCGAGAAAGCCAACTTCACGGCGCTATGGACGGCGCCATGAAATTCGTGAAAGGCGACGCCATCGCCGGGCTCATAGTCATCTGCATCAATACGCTCGGAGGCATCTCGATCGCTATACTCTCCAAGGGCATGTCCCTTGAAGAGGCGCTGCATCAATATACGATCTTGACAATAGGTGATGCGCTCATCTCGCAGATTCCCGCTCTTCTGTTGTCAATTACGGCCGCAACTATCGTCACCCGTGTCAACGGTCCTTCCAAACTCAATCTTGGCGCCGATATCGTCAGCCAGCTGACGGCCAGCACACAAGCGCTTCGATTGGCTGCCTGCGTCCTGGTTGTGATGGGGCTCGTCCCTGGTTTCCCTTTTCCTCCGTTCGCCATGCTGGCCACGCTCTTTGCTGCGGCAAGCTTCGTCAAGGTCGGCATACCCGGCAGCAAGACCGCCGCCAAGCCGGGCACCGGCACCAGCGGTTCGGCTCCGGCTCAGGCCCAAGCTCAGAAGCAGACCGTGCCTGCAGAGGCGCTTCCAATCACGCTGGTCCTCGCCCCGAATCTGATCCATGCAATCGACAAAGACGAGCTTGAGCAAAGCATCGGGCAGATTTCGGCAACGGTCTCCTCAGATCTTGGCATCACGGTTCCACGCATCCCCACCCAAGTCGACCAACACTTAAATGAATCGCAATTCCGGGTCGACGTCGAGGGAGTGCCGGTTGAAGGTGATTTCGTTGACCCGACGCAACTCGTGCTTAACGATGACGCGGCGAACATCGAGTTGAGCGGCATCCCCTTTCGGCAAGATCCCGAGACGAATCGAATCTGGATCGAACAAGGTCATGCGACGGCTCTCAAAGCCGCCGGAATCGGACATCACCGCCCGAGCGACGTCATCGCCTTGCGCGTCCACGCGACATTGACACGCTACGCACAGCGTTTGGTGGGCATTCAGGAGACGCGTCAACTGCTGGGCCGGATGGAGCAGGAGTATGCTGATCTGGTAAAGGAAGTGCTGCGCACAACACCGGTACCCCGGATCGCTGACGTCCTACGCCGCCTATTGGACGAGGGGATTCCCATTCGCAATACCCGCCTGGTCCTGGAGGCGTTGGCAGAATGGAGTGAACGGGAGCAGAACGCCGTCCTGCTCGCCGAATATGTTCGCTCCGGTCTGAAACGACAAATCTGTCATCGCTATGCAAACGCCCACCGCGTGGTGGCCGCCTTCATCATCGAACGTGAGACCGAGGAGATCGTGCGTGGCGCGGTGCGCGATACTGCAGTCGGTCCCTACCTGGTGTTAGAGGATTGGCAGAGCGAGAAGCTGCTTTCACAATTCCGCCAGATCCATTCCAGCATCGCACGGAGCAAGAGCCGGCTGGTCGTTCTTGGTTCAATGGATATCCGGCGCTTCGTGCGCGGCTTTCTTACCCGCAACGCGATCGATCTGCCTGTTATGTCCTACCAGGATCTCGCCTCGGATTTCACCGTCCAGCCAATTGGATCGGTCAAGCTCACGGCTGCCAAGGACAGCGCCTCATCAGGAAAGATTCGTGACCCGATCCCCGCCGCCAGTTAACAGTGCACAGTAGTCGTAAAGAGATCGCATGAGCCCGGATAAGATAAAGGATTGGCTGCACTTATGCTCGTTGCGCCCTCGGCTGTGTTCAGCGCTCCTCACCTCACTTGCCATCGTACTGCTCGGAGGCTGCACCAGCATCAATAATCCAGGCCCCTCTCCAGAGACGTCAGCACGAGAGCCGTTGAACACCAAGGAGATTGACCCTGCTACGCGAGAACGCATCGCGACCGCCCTTGGTCGAGATGCCGACGAGGACGCCTTGCGAGATTCATTAAAGCAGCAACCGGGTAATGTTGATGCGGCGATTCCGCTTGCGCGCGCCTTGCTGGCGCACAAGCGTCCCGATGAAGCGCTCGAGGTGCTCGACAATGTCTTGCGGGCGGTCCCCGGTGATCTACGCGCCCTGAATGCGAAGGGAGTTGCTCTCGACAGTGAGGGTCGTCATCGTGAGGCGCAGGCCCTCTATCGGCAAGCTCTCGCAGCCGAGCCCGCAAATCCGATCTTACGCAACAATCTGAGGCTATCGCTCGCACTTGATGGGACGGCCGAAACCAGCCGCGCTAGCCAACCACCGCGGACGAGCGAGCCACAATGAGCCCGGGCGGTCGCAGTAGAGGCCTCAGGCGGTTCTCACATGCTAACGTATCCTCGTCATCTTGTCGTCAGCTTGGCTGAATATCTACGTGCTCCAGGGCTTGAGCGGCACACACTCAACGTCAAGTCATTTTCCGAAAGGAATACGCACCGACATGTATGGCCGTATCAACGGCTCATCCAACATCCAATCCAGCCATTCTCCCAACTCCGATAATGCCGAGGACCAGAGCTTTACCGGCATGCTAGAGGGCATGCACATAGCAGCGCGTGGCTCTCACGCCAGTTCATCTTCGGCAGCTTCACGGCCGTATTCCCTGGTTTCCGATCCGCCTGGGGTAGAGCTCTCACAATCTTCATTTGCGGCGAAAGTGAAAGACTTCTATGGCGACGAGATACAGGATATCGCCGCAAGACCGCAGAGCTACTCGCGTTCAGTGTCGTTGAAAGCCGAACGCGCAGCGGACGTCGCTTACAACCACGGCCGAACGGACTCTGATTCGAAGGACGCACGATATTTCAGCTACCAGTTAGGCAACACGAGTGTTGGACTTCTTCGCACGGAGGGCATCGCAGATGATATGAGCGATGTGTTCGAAGGAGAACAATGGCAGCAGCAATTTCCAGGACGGATCGCCACATCCGTTGTAAGTTTTCAGGTCACTCACCCGCTTGTGGACAACGCAGGCGATATTCTGCTGGAACACCTCCTTCGGCGTGACGGCGAGCGACCATTGCTGCTCTCTCATCCTATCAACGAACAAGCGAAAGCCCGCACGGCAGCATTGGGTTTTGGTGATGTGGGTCACTCGATGATGGCGCTTGACCAGACCCGCCACGGCGACGAGTGGACCAAGAACAGCGAAGGCAAATGGCAGCGAAAAGACAAACCGCCGTTATATCTGTCGACAATCGACGATGGCGAACGCAATGCTCATCACGCCAGCCCCGCGCGTGCACCAGCTCACGCGCCGGAATGGGACGATGACTTGATGTAAGCGAGCGGGCGGACTGCGAAAACGAAAATGGGTCATGCGCCAGACGGAACCGGATATGACAACGGACCGTAACACCGCATTTGGGCGGCGCAGGGCCACTGATGCTGTGGGCATGAGTTCCGGCAAACTCCCGCTTTGTGAATGTCTGAGAACGTCCGGTGGCTATACGTTCTCAAGCGCCAACCATGGCGCGCCTGGTCCAAGCTGAGAGACCATCTTGGGGCGGCTCGCCGGGGCTCGTCACGCGCGACCGTTCGCCGGTGGGCGCCGTTGCTGTTTCAAGCTCTCGAGCGCGCGACGCCGCGCTCATGGGTCTCGGGCATCGGACTTCCTGCAAGCTGGGGTCCAGGCCGCGGCATCGCGCGTCACTGCCCCGAGATGCCAGCAGATTCGCAAAAGGCGATATGTGGGGAGGACCTCGAGCAGACCGCCCATATGATGACGATGCAACCCTACCTGCGCTATGACAGGCATTTCTTCATAAAATGCTGATCCGTAACGTCGTGCCGAAACCGCAGCTCTACATACTGCCGACACGACTCTTACAAGGTAGGTGCCTTGCACGACCTCCTGCCACATATCCTCGGATCTCACGCTCGGCCCGAGAGTGCCGCCACTGGCAGAGCCCCGCAACGCCGCAGCCCATTGTTGACACGCTTGTTGCCGGCCGTCGTCCATTTTACGCGGCTTACGTTCCGGATGGCCTCACGAATTCTCACTCAAGGACGTCATCGTCAGGTTCGCGTGGTTAGCGACATCGCTTCCCGGCAGCCGCAACGAGATCTCAGTTCGCCAACTTTGGGTTTTCAGTCAATCATCCGATTGCTGGGCACCACGCCGGGCCGGGTGACGAGAGCGGATGGAATTGCAATCCATCTGGCGAACCGCGCCAGATTTCCGATTATGCAACCGCCGCTCAGTGACATGCGCACGCGGTCCGCCATCGCCAACCGCCCATGCGCGTCTGCAACACGATAGATCGGATCTATCCGCTTCTTGATCGCAGTTCGCCGCTGGCAGCTAGCCGTACACAGTTGGCGTCGCTCCGGTTATCTCCGTGACAGCTCCACAACCTGACGCAACGTCAGATTCAACTCGTTTCGCTGGCCAGCACTCCAAGGTGCGGATCGTGATGCGATTGACTTTCATCTCCACGCCCGCCCCTTGCGAGGCGCTGTACTGAACATTCGCACATAGCTCGACATCAACATTGGCGCCGACAGCTCCGTTCTGATCTTTTGTCGCTCGTTGTGTGCGCCGTCATGTCAGCTTGGCAATAAAGCTGTCTATCACTCACTTGGCTCTGCATCATACATTCGAGCGTCCCTCGTTCTGCCATGTTCGCAGCCAAAGCACACGCTTGCCGCAGACGCATGTCGCGTCCGCGATGGTGAGTGTCGCAGGAGAGT